>Ga0181612_104657_pt1 | contig 12036 bp, 9 predicted proteins | sample HoacroProtozoa21_FD_119630 | JGI IMG/M metagenome (GOLD analysis project Ga0181612, IMG submission 119630) | Hoatzin crop microbial communities from Cojedes, Venezuel. Combined Assembly of Gp0051906, Gp0051904, Gp0051908
AAAATGCCGCTCTACCTTCTTTTACGGCATGCCAGGGCTGTTGCTGTTCTAACCCACAGAACTGCGAGTCCCTTGCCTTGGTAGTGTCCTCTGCGCCTGGGATGTTACAAGAAGAAGAGTCGCTGCAGGACGGCGCTTGGCAAAACAAGTCAAGGTCTCAGCCAAGGAAATGCATTGTCTGCTCATTTTCTAAACAGGACTAGCTCAGCCGAAGGCGAGCGTTTTGTGTCTGGTTTCCCCTGGCTGTATTTTGATTTTGTAAAGTAGATGTGAAAAGCAATTATTTCTGCTTACATGCCATTGTTTAAAAAATACTGGTGGTTAAATATTTCTTCATTAAATGTTGGTTGCCGAATCTGAAAGAAACTGTCCAGAAATTTAGAAAGCATAACACAAACACTAACAAGAGTCTGAATAAGTGTTTACATGATGCACGGAATTATTTCTGACTTAAAAACATACTATTTGAGAAGTGGGCTGAGCAGAAGTCACACTTGGACTGTTGGCAAATTTAAGCCTAACATCTTGAGATTCTCAAGCAGAGAAGCCTGCTTTCTGGTGGCGTTTGGCCTTTGTTTCAAGACCTTGTATAACCTCCTCAAACTTAGTATTCTGAAAGTGGTGTATGGAAATCCCATTTTAAAGTTACTCTGCGGGAATTTTTTAGAACTTCATTTCTTTCTGAACTCTCGTTAGACGCATAAGAAGGAAGTTATATTAGAGAGAAGGAAGTAATATTAGAGAGATACAGAATTGGTACCTGAGAGTAGTATTTAACATCGCTGAAGATGGCAGCTCTGCAGAATGCACGGTATCGTGCAGAACTGCAGTGGCAAGGCATCAGCACAAGTGTGCTCTGTTAGAAAAAGGCAACTCCTTGAAAACTGAGCGGCAGCTTGGAGTATTTATTGCCTTCTGTAGGGAAATGAAGCAGTGGCTGGTAACAGGTAAGGCTTTCCTTCAGGCCTGAGTGAAAAGCTCCTCAAGCTCCTTGGTGGTGCCTGCCAGAGCTGCCGATCCGGAATGAACTGCTCCTCCCAGGTGCAAATAAAGCCCTCGGCTTCGTTTCTCTGTCGCCTTCCTTGCGAACCACAGCGTTTCTCGTCGGTGGGGCTGCCTGAGGTCCTCCCCCACTTTGGAAAACCGATGAAAGTAAAGCGGTGGGGTAAGGACCGAGGTCCCAGCCCCTCCGGGCTGTGAGGGGTGCGGGGAAAAGAGCTTCGTTCGCCCCGGGCTGCGGCGGGATGCCACGTCCCCGTCTCGGGGATGCTCTGCGCTTGCTCCCAGGGCTGGCAGCTGACTGACGGCTCTGCTTGAGCCTGCGTGGTGTGCGCCGCAGAGATTAATAATTCCCTTTGTCAGGTGAAAATTTAAATTGCATCAGTCACACCTCTTGCAGAGTTACCCTGTGATTAAAAATGACAAACAGTTTTCAATGAAACACTGCTTTCGCGTTCTCCTACCCTCTCACAGCATACCTATATGAAGCTTAAGAGTGTCACTTGCACTCTTCAAAACTCACCTTCAAAATGCTGTGTTTAACGTCAGGAGGGAAGAAAGTTTCACCTATAGAGAGGACTGAAAGCGTATTAATTTCCACTTAAAATGTTGACCTTTCTTGCCTTGCCCCTAGGAACAAGCTATGGCTGTCCAAGCTTTGAATTTTTGCACCTGTCTGGTGTGATCTCTTCGCTGAGCAGCGATGCTTCTAGACTTGACAAGACCCAAATCATTAATTTTCTGGTAGCCTATCAAAATAGCCTTACAGCAGCGGTTAAATCCCGTGCAGTGGTTGAAGCATTTTGCAACACCAAAACCGTAATGTTAAATTGTTCACCTCAGCCAGCAGGATAGAACTGAAAATGGATGCGTTCCTTTGGGATTGCAGAGCTCTGGGGTTGAGGATGCCGTGCGTGGCTGCCCAGCCTTCGGGTTTGGGATCTGGGGCGAGCTCTGTGGACTCGGAGGCTCAGCAGACGTCCCAGACGTTCGGGGCTCACAGAAAGTAACGCGAGTTTGTGGCTGTCTGGTGGGGTTTTCTTGTCCTGGATCTGCAGGGCTCGTGGATCGTCGTTCTGCTGGAGCCCGCGGTGTGTGCCCTGCCCCGAGCTGCTCGCTGCAGCTGTGCCCCCAGCTCGTGTTGTGGCGTGGTACCTGAAAACGCAGCGTTTGCTTCAGACATCTTCTCCCTTCCTGCTTCAACTCTGAAGCCAGTAGTTTTCTAATACCATGTCAAGTCCTGTTGAACACTGTAACAGCAGCAGCAGACAGAAATATTGCCAACCATCTCTACAATTCGTGCAATGATTTACATGCATGTGGAAAAGAGATTTTGAAGATTGAAGTGCTAACCCCAATTTACTGTTGCGATCTGAAGTAAGATGGTTGGTTTTTCATTACGTTTATTCAGAAGGTCTTTACAAATCCTAATTCTTTCATTGCAGAGCTGCTGTTTATAAACTTTGGGCTTGGATTGAACAGCTTTGTAAGCGATGGTGGACATACCGTTCTTTCTGGTGTATTTTCCGTGCAAAACGTGGAAGCATTTGCAGCTTCTACCCGTCAGTTTTCAAGCTCTTTGCGCTCCACCTGTTGGCACTACAAAAATGCATTAGTTTAATTATTAAGATAATACTACCTGGCCATTTAATTTCCCTAGTGAAAGATGGGGCAATTTGTAAGTGAATGGAAGGTTTTTAGCCTAAACCTGTAAGTGTAAGAGGCTTTGGTCCTAGCCCAGGGTCTTGGAAATTGGAAAAATTGGAAAAAGCTTTTTGAGGACTGCTGAGAGACAAATGATGGATATTGGTGCCATCTCCGAGTGCGGCAGCTGGAAAGTTTAATTATAGGCTGGAAAGTCAGTTAGGGATTAAGGAAAGTGTTAGCAGAGGGGGTGAATGTTAATGACAGCTGTTTGCTGTAGGCTTCAGGGAGGCAAAGTACATATAGAACATAAACAAATGTAGGGCCAAACGTACGCTGGCTTTGAACATTCAGAAACTCCAGGTTGCTTGTTCCTTGACACATGAACCTGATTTGTATGAAATCATTTTATCGGCTTGAATGCAGAGAGGTGTGTGCAGAGGGGAAAGAAAATTCCTGCCTTTGTTTCAGAGCCCTTGGCATGAGTGAACGTGTGTTCGCTGTTGGAACACGGCACCTGGGCCAGGGATAAATATAAACCCCGAGAGAAGCATGCGTCTGCGTTAGGCGAGGGGCATTGGCCTGGGAGAGGGAGGCCCAGACACTGAAACCTTCCAGGCTGAGGACCTGATGTCCACGTGCTCCTCTGGTCCCGGACAGCACGCTGCCTGTGCCTGCCGAGAGCTGCGAATTAAAGCGAGTTAGAAAGCCCGTGCCGCTGAGCGTGGGGTTTGTAAGCGCACTGGAGCTCGGGTTGCAGATGTGCACTCGTAGTTTTGGGTTGGGAAATTATTCTGCATCTGCTTAGGGTACCTGTAAATCCTGCTGTACTGATCAGGCACCGCTGCTGAGATCAGTGACGGTGCAGACTGCTAGGACAGTTACAGCCAATACTGTGGTACGGCTGAATCAGTCTTCCCTTGCTGCCATTTTTCTCAGGGCTGAGTTCAGGGTTTTTTTCATTCAAGTACATTCAGTCTGGTCTGAAAATAGTTGTTTTTTTTTTTTTTCCTCCTTCTTCTATGGCACAGATCTTTCACTATATAAATTTTGTTTGAATGAGGAGGAGTTGGAAGGGATGTGTGCCAGACTTAAGCTTGCTAGGTGCATACGTGACTTAACAAATCTGCTTGCTGACACAGTACGGTAACCAGAGGCCATCCTCTGAGAGGGCAAAGAGTGATGAAATGAACTATCTTCTGAAAAAAAACCAGCCAAACCAAAAAACACCAAACACCCAAAAACAATCAAAACAACAAAAAGCACCAACCTGCAAAAACCAAACCAAAAATCCAGCCTTTTTGTTTTGGAGAGTGTTTAAACCAGATGTGCAAGAGTGACTTGGTGCAGTTGCTGTTCTTATGTTGAAGGGTAGTAGCATATACGAAGAAGTTTGGATTTATCCCTTTTGGATGTGAGTTTTAAGATTGCCTTCTGTTTGGGTGCAGTAATAGATCATCTGTACTGTACAGACTGCTGTGGCCTGAGCATTAAAGGAGTAAACTAGGGGAATCGTCTTCCCCATGAAATCAAACTAATTTGGACACGTGGCATTATTTATAATAAATTTCATAGATTTATAGCTGTACATGATCTTCCTTGATAATTAAAAGCTTGTAGAGCACAAGAATGTGCCTACTTCAATGAGCTACAGAACTGTCCCGTATGAGACTTCTGGGTGTTACAACATGGAGGTCATTGCAAAAAGGTAGTAATTCAGCCTTTCCACACATATTTCAATGTAACTGGCCATAACGAGTGTGTAGCTGCAGTATATAGTGTAGTACAGCTGGCTGCTTGAAAAATAACTGTCTGATCCTAATACCAGTATTTTGTGGCTTTTTGGGTACTTGTGGGTTGCAGTTACAGCTGGAAGTGGCTGGCGGCGGAGGGGAGCGGCCGTTTATCCTCACAGTTGTCGTGTTTTCTGCCCTCCCAGTGAGCGTGGGGGCTTGGGGCAGCACCCGGTGCTGGGTGGGTGCCGTGGCTCCATCCCCAGCCCCGCAGCTTCCCGCTCGCTGGGCAGGGACCGAGGTGTTTGCACCTCTCTTTCTTGGAGGGCTGATGGTCCTTGGGAAAGCTCTCTGGCAGAGGAAAGAAAGCGCTTCATGTGGTATTTAAAATGCTGGACAAGGATTCACAGCAGGCATTTCCTCTCCTCTGAAGTGTGAGCGGAGGGAGGGAAAAAAGAAAAAACCCTTATAAAATACGGCTCGCTTTGGGGATGGTGAAGCTGCATACTTGAACCTGTTTTACTTACAGTTGTGTCAGCGTAGGTCAAGCAACACGCTGAACTGCAGATGAAATAATAAGGAAGAAAAGAACCCGCACCTTCCTGGAGGCAGCACGCTTTTACGAGACCATAAAAGTTTACAAATGGGGTGAAACAGGGAAGAACCTCGAGTACGTGTATGTTGGGAGCTGTGCCCTTTATTGTGTGCTTGCGTGCGAGCGTGCTTGTGTGAGAAAGACGAGAAATCCTTAACTTGCTCAGTCTGCTGGGATTTTTTGGGGTTGTTTTGGTTTAGGTTTTTTTTTTTCCCCAGTTGATTCTTTTTCCCCCCAGCTTGGAAAAGCCATTAATTGCAGCTGTAATTCTGAGGCTTAGATGCAGTTCTGGGCACGAATGACCCTGCCATGTTTCTGGTCTTGTTTAGTGCTAATGGATTAGACAAAAAAATAGCCTCAGAACACCACCCCAAAATATTGCAAGCTGCTTTTCCTCTTAAGAACTCCGAAATATCCAAGTCCACGCTTGCATCTGCTTAAGCCAGCTTGAACTAGCTTCTCCGCAAGTTTTCGGTCGTCTGAGTGCCAGCCATTGTCTAGCAACTGGTTTGGATGGAGTGGTATCCTGCGTTGGCCTGTCAGTCCTGCCCTGGCATCGTGTCCCTATGGCACGTTTGCTGTTGCTCCCAGGGGTGAGAGAGTAGACGCTCTCCTCAGTGTTGTAACGTAAGTTGGGGTTTGGTTCCCCCTTAAGGAACCGATATCAAAGCCATGCTTGAAATACAGGTTAAAGGAATCACCCTCAGTGTTCCAATTTTTCATTTTTCGTTGGTGAGGCATAGTGTGTATTCATGAGTGTATTGAGATGCCCAGATTAACCTGAAATTTCAGTCTTTCCGCACCATTTAACTTTTACTTCGGTAAGGGTTGAGGCAAACGTTTGCCAGCATGCCAAGAGGGACCTGGCACTGCTGTTGCAAATAACTTTTCCCTCAAATCGCTGCTTGTGTTGAAGCAGTTTGGGTTCTGGCTTGCAGCCATGGGTTCACCTAAGCATGTTATCAGAAGTGACAGGTAGATAGAAGTAATACATATTTCAATGTGTTTTTCTAGCAGATATGAGCTTGCTCCCAATTTATTAATAAGTTACGACACGGCCAGCCCTGCTCTCGGGTCACCTTAATGGCCCTGAGGCTCTTGAAAGCGGATGAGAACGTTGAGTTCCTGCGTTTTTTGGAAGATGTTCTTGGCTCCTGTGAAACCGCTACAGAAAACGTGCTGAGGGGTCAGCCCAGCCAAACTGCTGATGCCAAGGACTGAGGTGACTGCTGCTGGAGTGGGTCTTTCAGCAGTGGATGGAAGCTGTAAATGAAACTGGAAATGTTTCCGATTGGTGCTCCCAAATATTTTAATAAATTAGGAGTATCACGGCTTGAATGTTCTTCGGATATAGGGAGCCACAGTTGTTCTGATATAAATCATGTGCACTCTGTCACTGAAACTAGATCTCGTACATTAATAAATACTTTACTTGTTTGAATGATACTCAGCACAATAGAAGGAATTTTTAAACTGTAAAAAGAAAAAAAAATCAAATAATATCTACCTAGTAGATGGGATTTTTTGCCCTTGCTTTTTGTTGAATGTAGTTAAGATAGTTTTCTTCCACTTGGGAGATCTCTAGGCGGGAGTTTGGAGAATACAGTGTGGGATTGTGAACAGCTCAAAGGTTAAAGCTAAGTCAGTAGGTGTCATGGTGAAAATACTGAACTGTTTACTACCAGGAGGTATGAAGAGGAGTATTGTTTTCAGACATAAAGCCATCCTTGCAATCTGTTCCGTGCCAGTAAGCACTGTTGATCTTCGGCTGAAAGTAGGGTTTGGATGCTATTGCTTGGGAAAGAGGTGGACCAATGGGAAAGAGAAGAGAGGAGAGAGAAAAGAGCCTGAGAGAGGACTGAAAATAGGACTTGGCAGAAGAGGCAGAGGAGAGAGTGGTCTGAGGGGCGAACGGCAGCCATCTGCGAGCTACAGAGCCATGTTACACACCGGGTGCCGTCCGGGCGAGGAGGAGCATGCCTACATTTCAAGTAGGAAGAATTAGGTCAGACATTTGGGAAAATTTTCCTAAACGATAAGGCTATGGAGTCAATGGAATGAATGGCCTGTGTGGAACACAGCAACTTCAGCATTGCGGCAGTTTAGTAACAGGAGACATAAATATTTACCGGGTAGAGTGTAGACAAGGAGGGGGTTGCTGGTGAGGGGACCATGAAGCACTGATGTCAGTATGCAAGACACTCTGAAACGATGAACCCTCTAATTAAGATCCGGCACGTATCCAACGTGCTTGTTCTGTTGGTGGTGCTTTTGGCATACTTGCATGGCTGTATCTCTCCAAAGAAGTTTAGTGGCTGCTGCTGTAGGGGTAATTAAAGCTGTTCTGGAGCTGGAGGAAGCATTAGTTGGTTTCTTGCTGCTTTGCAAACCTTTAAAAAACCCAGTTTCTTAAGGGTAAGGTTTCTGTGGCCCCAGCTGTGGTGAAACACATGGCTGTAGCGAAGGCGACGGAGAGCAGAGCAACTTGGACCCCAGCTGCAGGGTACCGCTTCCCCGGGGCATTCGTGACAGCCAGGGAGTGGGTGGATTACTTCATTCATTTTTTAGTTCGGATGTAATGGCCATATGAATACTGGCATGGAGATTTGTGTCCCCACGGAAAACAGACTGCAGAGTGAACAGAAGAGGGAACGTAGAGGTGAAATGCATCTCTGTCATTTATCTAGCATCAACCATAGCATAGAAAAAATTTGTGGTTATTGAGCCACAGTTTATGATCAAGTAGGGAGTGATTCTCTGTATTTTTTGCATATTTATTAGCTCCTGAGAAGGTTGAATTGTACACTAAGATACTGAAATTGTTTGATAAGTTAAACTTTGAAATTATAAATGTCTTCTTAGGTGGATCTTTCCAGTAAGGAGCGGGACAGTGACCTTTTTTTTCCCCCCACACTACCACGCAATGTAGAATATAAATAAGTTGAATTTTACACGCTGTGATCTGAAGGGTACTGAAAGAAATGGATTGGCATAAAATAATCAGTAGATACAACGCACAGCGGTCCTTTGTCACATGCCCAGAGAGTCTTGCGTTGGATCCTGCACAACGTCAGGAGGAAGGATAGAAAAAGCTACTGTTCATGGATTATGGATTCACAGATTTGGGCACTTTCCCGGTTAGAACAGAAGTTTGAAACTCAGCATGCCGAGCAAGGTCAGGTATCAAAAGTCTTTCACTTTATTTCGGAATTGTATGATTCTCTCTTAAACTAAGGTAGATCATTTGGATTATTTAGTGGCTACCAAGTTAGTGGTTTGTACACACTGTCAAACGTTTAACAGAGCTATGTATAAGGAAAACTACATGGGGAAGGAAATAATTCAGGTTGTAAAGTCATTCATTTCTGAGTTAGGAAATAGCAGCATCTAGCTTAATTACCTTTACTACTTCTTTCAAATTATCAGCTTGGTACAGAATAGATTTTTTTGTTTTGTTTTGTTTTTAAATGCTCAATTCCTGTTGAGTAACCTGGAATGATTTAAATGACTTTCTTTTTTGAATCCCCTGTGATTTAAAAGCTGTAAAGAGCTTTTCTTCCTCTTTCTGCTGCAAGGGTTTGTCCATTCCCTCTTACTCAAATTTTTTTTGTGATTAAGCTGCATCACTGCCAGTTTCTACTTTTCTTACTCTTCCCCTCTCCCTTCCTCACCCATTTTCTTCTGACTGCTGTCCCCGTTGCCTCAGCCCCTTCTGTCCCCTCTGAGCTGCTGTCACTTCTGTGTGTCTTACGTCCAAGATAGTCATAGACGTCAAGGAGGAGTTGCCAGATCCAGTGGCATCCATCTTCAGAGATAGCATAATCCAGTATAATACTGGGTCAGGGATATATAATGTAATTGCTATATAGCTGTATGTATAGCATTTCAGGGTTTAGTAGTTAAAAAGGGTTAGACCCTCGTTAAAGATAGCTAGGTTTTTTTTGTCAGACTGTATTGGATGCTAGTCTTCAGATCTTCATAGTTTAGTGTAGCTGCACAGATGGCTGAAGGTTTTGGCTTTCTTGGGATGTTACGTGAAGATACAGAAAGCTTGCTCTTAGTTCCTTGTAGAGCTCATCACACAAAGGACCCTCAGGACTTAACTAGTATGCCTTGGGACAACATGTGCATGAGCTCGCCATGCTTTGGAAACACATAGCTAAAGTGGTCCTAAAACATGAAGCCAAAGCGTAACTGAAGCTGGGAGAGAATCCTGCTTACTCAGTAATTTTCAGCGAGATCGCTCTGCTCTGCAGGTGCCTGGATCTGCTGTAAATATTCTTGCCTTCCGTGCGTTTCCACCCTGACCGATCCGTTCCTGGAAGTCCCTGCTCCCACCCCATCTGCGGGGCTTGGTTTGCATCCAGCGCGTGATTTAGCAGCTGGCAGCTTCGAAGCGTCAGGGCCCACTGCTAGGATGTGCACCTGGGTTAGGGGGGGGACACGTGCTGGGCTGTGTTTTTGGAGCTGGTGGTTCCTCCCGGTTGATGGTCCGGCGTGCCGTCGCCTGCACGGGGCTGGGAGGATGCTTCTGGAGCGGCAGCATAACCTGGAGCACCGGTGTCGCGGGCTGGCTGCTGGTGCCAGGTGAACGGTATTTTTGTCACCCGTAGCAGGTAATTACAGCGCTGGGGAGTGTGGAGGTCCCAGAAGAGTTGAAGTATAAAAAGCTGGCTGTCTCATGCCAAGGTTTGGTTGTTTAGACTTGCAGGATTTTAATTTGTTTGGGGTGGTTTCCTGATGCGGTGCTCCAAACTGGAAAGTCGATTAGTTGATATTGCAGGGATTGTTTTAAGTTCAAAACTGACATGAATGCCCAAGAGATCAAATTCTAAATACGAAGGGAATAATGCATTCCCGAAAAACAAAAGCTATTATTACTAAACATGCCTTGATGCCTTGTCGTGTAGCCTTACTGCATCAGACCCATTTAACGCCTTTAAAAGTTGTAAAACAGGATGTAAAATTAGTATGATGTTTGGGGGGAGGAAGAGAAAGATGAAATAGGAGTGCTTTCAGCTCCGGGCCTCAGTACGATTGCTCTCCTCGCACAGAGCCGTCTTTATTTAACTGGGACCCAGTATGGATTCAGGGGTGGTTCCTCTGTCTTTTTCACTGCCTGTGACTTCTTCCTTCCTTTCGTGTCTGCCCGATTTGGAAGTTTTCCCAATTATTTTCATCTAGTGTTCAAGAAAACCTGGAGCTCCCCAGTGATGGAGAGCGGGCACTGGTATGGGGTGCCATGGGGGGAAGCCATTGCGCAAGCGCCCTGTCTGGCGTCACCTGTGTCAGTTGGCTGCTGCCAAGAAGAAACGATTGATGATCCCCTTAAAAAAAAAAATTTAAAAGGCTCGGTTCTGAGCAGGTTTATGGAAAACACCATGGCTGAGTGTGCTTCAGGGCAGCAGTATGTGTGGGCCTGTGCCGGAGCTGGGAGCAGAGCTCTTGGCTACAGTGCAAACCTGTGTCTTGCTGGGACGAAGCGGTGGCGGTGGATGGAAATGGTGGTGGCTGGCTGGAGGAGGCATTAGCCAGCTGCCTGCAAAACGTCCGTCTTCTCTGCCCCAAATGCTTCCTTCTTTCCATCTGAACCATGCTGCATTGGAAAAAAGGCTGCAAAAATGTAAAAAAGAATCCCCCCTCAAAACCATAAAAATGGGGGAAAAGTATCCATTCTCTGCAAAGGAAAAAAAAAAAAAAGAAAGGTTCTTTGTGGAATTCGAGTTAGTAAGATGTCCAGGAAATCAGAAAAGCCATGTTGATATTTTAAATTATACTGGAAGGATAAATGTCTGGCGGGAGGGAGCAGGAGGTCCTTGGAGGAGATGGGCTTGGTGCTCTGATCTATAGCTTGCCTATCTGATTCCCTTGTTTCTGTGAGGGTAGGCAGGTCACTGGCTTGGGAGCACTGGAGCGCAGTCTGTTTACATAGTGTATGAAAAAGACAATATTGTTCACAGGTGTTACAGGATTTTGGCCTGAGGGTAGAGTGATGATATAGCACACCTGCCACGTGTCAGCAACTCGTGCAGCTCTTTTTTTTTAAAAAAAAAAAAAAAATTGATTCTATTTTCTGCTCAGAAGACAATATGAACTTTAACGATCCGATGCCTGAAGCGCACTCAGTCTCTGTAGCGTTAAATACAACTTTCCGACTTAAATAGTGAGTGATGCACAGGGCGCCCCGTGTGAACGTTTGGCTCCGAAGCGATTCAGAAAGGTCAAAACCTCACATAAATGTCACCCAGGTAATCAAAGTCACTTGTCTGCAGAAAATCAGGGGGTGCCATTGACGGCTCTTTCTTGCCTTTAGTTGCTGAATGAAATATTTATCAATCAGTTGTAATCGCAGCACTACAAGCAGTTTTGCTGTGTTTTCTTTCCCCTTTTAACCGAAATGAGGAATGGGTGAGATTGGGGGTGTTTCTGTGCAATTCACTCATGACCAGCATCTGTGAGATGCTGCTGTAGCCTCCATTACTCATTCCTTCATTTCCTTCTCCTCCTCCTCATGTCTGCTTGCCTCCTGTAATTCCCTGTTGTTTCTCAGCAGACTTATTAATTGAGTTATTTGTGTATTTCTGCTCCCCCTTACCTTCCCGCAGTTGCAGCATTGGTGCGATTTAAAGCTTTTCAGTGAGCGATTGCTTTGCTGAAGTCTGTTATAAGCAGCAGTTTCTTGTGTTTCTCAGGAGTCCCATCCTCTTGCCTTTTTGTTTTTTTGGTGGTTTTTTTTTTTTCGTTTTGTGATGTTGTTGCTGGTTTTTAGTGTTGGGGTTTTTTTAGTGAATGAAATAGCTGTCAGCCTTGGGTTTAATTGCGGTGCATTTCTGTAGTTACAGCCAGCACTCCCAGGCGTGTGCGCGATTGCCAGCTTGCGTGTGCCGTTTCTCCTAGCTGGGAGCCATCTGCGGGACCCCTGGCATCAGCAGTGGACACGACCCTGTTTTCACAGAATCACAGGACGATCGGGGTTGGAAGGGACCTCTGTGGGTCATCTAGTCCACCCCCCCTGCCGAAGCAGGGTCGCCTACAGCCGGCTGCACAGGACCTTGTCCAGGTGGG
>Ga0181612_120575_pt1 | contig 12036 bp, 10 predicted proteins | sample HoacroProtozoa21_FD_119630 | JGI IMG/M metagenome (GOLD analysis project Ga0181612, IMG submission 119630) | Hoatzin crop microbial communities from Cojedes, Venezuel. Combined Assembly of Gp0051906, Gp0051904, Gp0051908
CCGATTTACTCTCTGAAAAGATAGCTGCATTTTGACTGATACTCAAAATATTCAAATTCGTAGAGTTAATGCATCTAAACTGTAAAGGCACAAAAACTGCCAAGTGGGGATCATCTCGGGAGATACCTGCCACTGACAGGTCTTAAAATTGGCTGCTCTTTACATCTGCTAAATATTATCAAGAGGCTGATATATACAGAAATTACACAGAATTTGCAGCTGCTGTTGACAACACCAAGTTAAAAAACTTTTAGACGATGAAAAGCACTAGATGTAGAGATACAGCTACAACACATGAAACAGCAGGAGTGTAGATTTAACAGACTTCAAGAAAGAATTAATAAAGGCAAAATCTATAAAGCCCTGTACACTGTTTACGTGAGTCAAGACACATAGTGGCAGTGTAGAAGTGCACTTCTGTATACCATGAAGAAAACAGAAACGAAGTTTAGTGTGTGAAATGGGATCACTGCAGTCAGCGAACTTGCCAAAATGAGACTTCCCTGCATCAAAGCAAGGACAGGCACTTTTTTAGGTTCTTCTCAAGGTCAAAGTCAGTCCTTATAATATTGTAATAGTGCATCACTGCACACCTGAGTCATGGCTGGAAACTTTCCTCTTAGGACATAAATTACATACACTGAAGTAATTTGGGTTTTTGCTTGACTCCTCAGAAAATATATCAGTGTCTGTGTAATGCAACTCAGGCGTGCAATGGCACTGTTCAGAGAGGCCTCTGTTCCTGCACAGCGTCATGGCTTTCACAGCAAAAAGAACTGGAGGCTAATGTCAAATACAGCAAAGGCCATCAACGTCACACTACATTCAGAGCTAACGCCCTAAAGCAGCCTGCAGTGGGAATGCAATCCAAAGGCAGTGCACTTGGGACCACCTGAGCTTGCATGCCTGCATGCAAACACTAACTGCCCTTACACAGCTCAAACGATCAGGAAGCAGAGCCGACTCCTGAACAAAGGGGAGGATTCACCTGGACACCAGCACAGAGACACTCCATCCTCCAAATCTCATTTTCTGCTGTCTCATCAGCAAATGCTGGGTTTCATTAAACCGTGCCCATGCCAATCCTGCAGGCACTCGGCAAGCAACATGCCAGGAAGATGACAACTAGTACACGAAAGCTAACTCACCTTCTCTAGCCACCACTCCTAAACATCTCCTCTCTGACTAGCATCTGGCAGTGGTCACAACTATTGTCGCTCTTGTTCAAAAACACCTGGTATACAGTGTGATACCACTCCATGCCAGAATTGTCACCCAGCACTGCACATTCTCCCGGCAGCTGAGAGAAGTGCCAACTCATTGCAGGAGGCAGAGCAGAGACAGCTCTGCCTTTAGCACATTCCCATCACACCACCAGGACTGGCAAGAGGTCCCCCCGCAGTAGGGTCCCACACAGCCCCTAGCACCAGCCTTGCTGGATCAGAGGTGGAGCTGGGATGGGGGAACAGCACTCCAGTGAGCGTGAAGAGCTCTGGCAGGGCACGTGTCATGGCTGTCTGCATCTCACCATCTCCTGACCAACACGACCTGACCAAAAGTCCACACTGGGCGGCTCCTCTTTCAAATTTTCCCTCTCAAGCTTTGCTCACAATGGCTTTAAATGTGGAAATGAAGTGGTGCCCCAGAGTGGATTTCTGGACTCAGTAACTGCGGTCCAATCAAGCTGGGAAGGGTTTGTACAAAAGATAAACCAACACATGAAAGATGTTCTTCATCCCTTCCCAAGCTGGTCCCATCTTTTAGGCAACTGTGCCTTTATGCTACCATCGTGCAATGCCAAACACAACGGCCTAAGTGTAAACCCATCCTGGCATGGAGTGCTGTCCTTCAGGGCACAGATAACACTAAGTCCAAATCTTGACAAAAACAACCCACGCTTGAAATGCCAACTACAGATGAAATTGCTAGTAAGAAAGGAATAAGCTCTGATGTTTTATTTAAAGGTGCACTGTTTAGAGACTGCAGAGACAAGCAATCTATAAATACTCAGGTAGGCTTTTAGAGGTATGCATTCAGAGTAGTGTGTTGTAAATATACAAATATATTTATTTGTAAATTAATGGTGGGGTATGTATTATTACAAGAGTCCAGAAACTGTGTATACTTAATTGCACTCAGAACATTATTAGTGAAAAAGAAGGAATTAAAAAAAAAATAGTGATACGTATGTTGACATCAGACTAACCATTACTGCTCACAGAAATGCTTGGCTTTGAAAAGAACCCAAAATCCAGGAATTCATAATTATGCAGCAATTTCAAATACAAATGCCAGACAGATACCCAAGAACAGTGTGAATCACAGGCCTACACCTCATCCAGCAAAAACAAAAGCAGACAGCTCACGGGATTCTTACTATTGCTGGTTTGGATTTTCCCCAAGTAGGTGGGAGAAAACAATAATTAAATACGTTTCCGCATGGTTGAATATATAGATAAGGGCAATGGACACCACTCTTGCAACTGAAGATGTTCTCACTTAGGTAACGGTTTTGTAAAGCCCGCACCAAAGCACAAGACTCACAACAGCACACTGGTGAACTTTTCTTGAAGCTGGACTGATGGCATGCTGAACAGCACCATCTCTAACCTGTGATGCCTTCATCAATAACTCCAGTTACCAATAGTTCTAAGGAGAAGAGGAGTAAAAAATGCACAAGTTTTGAACCTTGCACAAGACAGCTTAAAATCAGATCTGGTATTGCTTTGCCTTGTGGTACTAGTTTCAGTGGTCCTGCCCCATGCTCCATCAAATCTCTTTGTCTCCATAGCTTTTCATTTCCTTTCCTAAATTGGTAATGAACAACAGAGAACTGAAAATAGATTGCAGATGTGTGGCAAGATGTCAGTAACATGATATACAGAGACATCATTTGTCATTGATGCAAAGAGTAGCCTATCAGCCTCGTAAAAGAACTATTTGCAGAGACATTACTTATAACATCTTTTTGAAAGGTCATAACAAGACAGTGATAATGACATCAGCAGCAATATAACCAGAGTTTATTCTTACTCCTAAACTACAAAGGGTTGGTCACATTTTTTATAAACTCTGAGGTGCTTCCAAGCCTGCGGCTCACTAAAAGTGGAGAGTCCAATGCTTAGACCTGTGAACAGACTCAGACACCTAAAACAGGTGCATTATTCCACAATTAGACCCAACAGCCTGACTTCTCCTGCATCAAAACCCCTAACAAATATGTTTCTGACCATACCCAAAGACGCCAAAAACTTGGCCATATGGAACAGTGAGGTGCTTTGTTTCAGCTGGCATCACCAAACATGTTGGCACAGCCCAGAGACCTGACAGAGGAGGGCTAAGACCGGCCCCTGGCATAGCAGCCTGCTTCCTAACCGACAGATAGGTAATTAAGATTCTTCACCTAGGTAATAGAATTCAAATGTAAATTTCCCAAGAAAACATCCTAAAATATTTAAAGCCCCAATGTTTGTGTGGCCCAGTCACTAAGCTGCAGGCATTGCATTCTGTATGGGAAAAGTGAATACCAGCTGGCACAGAGAGGCTTGTTCTCTGTTCATGCAGCTGGGACAGACTTCTTGGAAGAAAGGGATGGAGGTTTCAGTCACTGGCCCAGTGAATATGTGCTACTGCTATATAAAGCTCCTGAGAACATCGTATCTATTTATGTCACCCCGTTTAGCCTGTAAATCTCACCCTAACGTTGACATCTAAAACAGGCCAGATGAATCACACTCAAGAAATGCCCGATTCTCCCCACTGACTATAAAGGGAGCCTAGACTGTAAAGCTCAGCTGTAGATGTCAACACTGAAGATGTCCAAACCGAGGTGAGTCTCACCAAAAGCCACACACACAGAGTAACTTAATTATCCAGATTCTATTTAGATGTCCAACTATTACCCACATCAGAGGGAGCTGAGCAGGAATTAAGCATTCCTGCACCCAGAGCTCACTCAAGGACATTAGAGACAATGACTATCTTTATCTTCTTACTTGTGCTATGCCAAATATATCATTAATGCTTAAGAACTTAGCAAGTACTCTTGTAGTACTGAGAAGCTCCAAAGGATATCAGCAAATGTCCGTTACTCCATTTGACAACTTAGAGCCCTGAACAGCATTAATGAAGTTTAGGGTAGTAAAAACAATCTGGAAATGAAACAAAATTAATTTCACAAAAATGCATGTCAGCCACGTCTCTGAAAATGGCGTCTAGCAGAAGTCACCAACAGTCAAAATTCAGCCACTGAATTATAGTGCATACTATAGCCAAAAGAATAATCATCTGAATACTATTTTCTATAACAAATAATGAGGACGGTCATTTATAGTTTTAGTTTATGAAACACAAACCCGATCATAATATTTGTTAAAATTAATCTCTGTTAATATGACAGTCAGTAGCATAATGTAACAGTGGGCAACATATATTTCAACAGTTATGTACATGACTGTTAGACTTACACAATTGTGAAATGTATTTTGCCACTCTTAGTGTATTATTTCTTTTATCCAAAGCCTTGGGAGAAGAGGGAAAGAGTACCAGGGTCATTTCTAGACCTTACCAGCTACAAAGGGTATGAAGCAAGCCTGGTCGCTGGTTTATATTGGAATGGTCTAGCATTCTTATTCAGCAACCACCAATCTCCTTATTAAGTTTCAAATTCAAATTTTGTCATGCTTCTATGAAATGCGCCAACATAAGGTTTTTCTTAAAAGCAGATTAAACGTCATTGTTATTACCTTTGTATTACTCCAAGCCCGAGAATATTGACCTCCGTTTTGAAGCCTAACCTTATTTTTCATGCCTTTCAAGTTTGTGTGAGGTTGCCTGTTTGATACCCACACATGAAAATTTCATATTGTTGGCTGTGCTCTCAGTAAGTTATTTAGAAGGTCTGAATATTACTGCAGTGTTCAGATTTTCAGAAGAGTTTGGTAATCCCTTTATTCTACTGTCCTCAAACAACTATTCAATACACAACTAACAATAGCATTAAAAAATAAAATGAAGGCTGGCTTGGAAGAGAGCAAGTGTAATTATCTACTGGGAATATAATATAACTCAGTAGTATCTAAACATTTGCATGAACTTTTGTCTTAGTTTTAGCTAAGGAAGCACGCCAGCTGAACCTAGGCTATTAAACATGTTTACCTCAGGCTAAAAGAATACAAATCCTCTTATAGACACATGAATTATTATTATGATAAGCAAATACTGTGAAGTGCATGAATTCAAGTGATACTGGAGAATAAGGAAATTTCTTCAAATCAAAATATACACATGCAGTGTTCTTTTGTAACTACTCATCCGTAATAGAAAATACAGCCCTAAATAAATAGAAGACAATAGGTTTAGCATTTCCTAAAGATCCTGAAAGAAATTCCCTACAGTTTGTATACTCCAATTAGATATTTTTTAATCTATTGGAAAAAAAACACACTAACAAGAACAAAACAAAACAGGTCAGCTTCTTCCTTCCTTTAGAACTTCTTTAATTGGCCCTAGAAACATACTGAAATCTTAAACACAGCCCATTGAAGGCCTCCTTGTTACTCTCAAAGCATGTAAATAATCTTTATCCAAGTCCTAATGCATTGAAAAATTATACTGGTGCATTATAAAATTTAAATCCTATTTTCCAGTACCAGTGCAAGTGTGACAGTGATTGCACGGTGATGCACACAACTTGTGTTGTCTAGTTTTGAAAGCTTTCAACACTGGATTTTTTCAACACCTTCTACAGAGCAGAAGTTCTGAATGATGGAGCATCCTTAGCTGGTGTGAAGTGCAAGATTCGGGATGCTAAAATTCACTTCAGCTGCTTAAAGACAGATGCCTTCTGAGGCACTCAGAGGAGAACACAGGAAGGCAGCAAGTCCAGCACAGGCCAAGCAGCAAACTCCTGCCCTTGTGGACTGGCATGCAGGGGGCAGGCATGCTATACATTATCACAAACAGCACTACACACATATTTAGGTAACTGAATTGTCCCAGTGAGCTGGCCAAAAGTCCCTCCAGCCTAGTTGTCCTGACCCCAGCCAGCTGCAGATGCTTTGAGAGGAGTACAAGAAACAGGGCGTGCAGAGAATGAGCCCCGCATCCCCCCCCCCAACATACGCTCCCATCTCTAGGTACGCTGGATTGCAGCCTATAATAGTTGTCAATGAACCATTGAAGTGTCCATTTAAATAACTGAATTTGTAATTTTACAGCTTCAGGTGGCAAGGAGCTCCACGATTTAACTACAGAATGCACAAAGTTGTTTTTCCTTTTTTTTTTTAAGCTTTCTTTTCCGTCAATTCTTGCATTTTCAGCAACGGCAAAATGTTTTTGTTTTATCAACATCACTCAACGTTTATAGACATCTTTCACATTTCTCTCAACCACTTCTTTTCCCAAATTGAGGAAACTTTCTTTAGTTTCCCATTACACAGGAAAATGTTCCCTCTCTCTTATCTTGTTTTACTATGAGTTTTCCAAGAAGACACAAGACACCACAATCTGGTCATATCATTGTGTTGCACATCCAGTGGCAAAATGACGCTGTCCATTTTACTCTTCATTCCTTTCCTCATAATTCCTAAGGTTCAATTTTACTTTTTTTTTTTCATCTCATGCTTAGCACTGAGGTGATATATTTTGAGATTCACTCCCAATATCCTGTCCCATATATTCTGCATAATTATTCCCTGTTCCATCCCATCCCACCCCCCTTCATTTTAACAGTAACACAGTTATCCTTAAATTTCACTACATTGAACAGCATGGTATATGATGTAAGCCCCCATGATCACTTCAACCACTCTTAACTTCAGGCATCATGCCATGACAATGACACTTCTTCCTCATCAGCCTCAGTCCTCCCTCCTTGCAGTGGATTCTTTGTGTGGTATAATTCAGATGAAAGCTGGCATACTGTTACAGTTTAGATGGTGAACAAGAGTGAGCAATAAAGTTTCTGACTTTATTTATCTTTAACATATTTATGCTTATCTTCCTTAAATCAGAGCTTAGCAGGATTGCTTAATGGACTGCAGCAATAAAAGACCTTAAATAACATGGTGCTTTGCAGTCTGAATACATTGGGCATCCAACATAGCAGCTGTGTATTGGACACACAGATTTTTTTTTTTTTTTACTGCCAGACTGGGGATTCAACCGCCTGGACACGAGCATGAAGAACATTGTCCTCCTCACTCAAACTGCTCATGTCAGTGTCCTTTCTATACAACAGATCTACTCAGCGGAGTCATTCATGCCTATGTTGCAGCCTGTCCAGCCCCCGAGTAAATACCAAGTCAGGCTGTGGGAGTGTTGGCTATAGCTCCCTGGGGAGCAAGAGGCTAAGAGTGCACAAAAGTCCTGATTAGAAGGGCAGAAGTGGAGAAAATGAGTACAGAAAAGTAAAAACTGAAGTGCACTGAGAGTTGCTGAGAACCATGAGCAGAAGGAGGAGGACCAAAATACATGATGCTGATTATTATGGGAACAGGGCATGAGAGTTTTAAAATGTGATTTAATTTTTTATGTATGATTCATGCAACCAAATAATTCTGCTTAAGCACAGTCCCTCATTTAGTTGGTGCAGAATGCTTTAAAAAAAGCTAGACAACCACCATCTATAAGCTGGAGCAAAACTACAAAAAAGCCTAGACTGATTGACGTTTTAAGTTAAATTAGACAGGACGGAGAAAATGAGGATTCATATGGGAAAAATATAGTAGGATTTATACTAGATACAAGGCAGTATTTGTACTGAATTCTGGCATATGCATGATGACTGGACTTTAACAAATGTTTATATATTTCTTTGGCCATACATGGTATATTAATATTGTAAGGTCTAATAAATGAAAAATACTAGTTTCTGAAGGTTCAAATCAGATCAACATGGAAAAGTGTCTGAAAAAAATAAGAACAACATTCACTAGTCCCCTGACATTTAAACACACACCTAATGAAAACTGAGTCAAAGTAATAAAAATAATGTGCTTCAGAAATAAAATTCCTAAAATAAGAAAAATATTAAAGCTCAGTAGAATCTGTTTGTCTTATCTTCCTGGATATGTGGCTAAACGGGTCAGAGGCAGAGATGGTCACAGTAATACAATACATGTGCTTATCTTTTACAGTGTAATTCGTTATGGTATGGTTTGTAAAGGCTGGGCATGTCAAGTAATTGATGGCTACCTGCCTAAGGGTATGACTGTACGTACATGATTTGATGGCTAGTGGTTTGTTCTTTGTGTTAGGTTTGTTATAATGGTCAACTACTGAGCAAGAAAGACTGAGGGCTGGAACAGTGGGACTGCTGCAGGTTCTGATTAGGAAACTTCTGGCAGGGCTCTGGGGAAGAAATCCATAAAGTGCCTTCTCTCTATTTTCCTTGGGCAAAGGGTTGGATCTGAAGATAAAAGGGGTCCCTTCCAGACTACTGTTTCTAGACACTGTCTAGCTTATGCTTTCCCACCTTTAAACACTCAGAAAAAAATCTGAGCTCAACATTCTGACAAAGCAACAAGCCATGCACGCACAGAAAAAATAACTGCAGCACAATGACTTCTGTTGAATGAACTTGTCATTATCGTTCAGTTGCTTGTTAAATACTTTATACACACAGCTAATTCCCAAATGGTCTCTTTCTGTCCTCAAAAGAAAACAAACAAAAAAAAAAGAACAGGATGGTTTTTGTCCCTGGTGTGCACAACTGTCCCAGATAATACCAGTACAAAATCCCCAAGCAACTAACAGATTTTTAACAAATCAGTTCATGTCCTTTTTCCATGCTGAAATTCTTTCTGCTCCACACATCCCAGTGAAAGATATAAGTATTCACAGCCATGTCCCTGTTATGACTCATATCTTGTTAGAACAGGCACTTGGCTCTCTGGAAAAAAAAAATCCCACAGCCGCCTGTCTTGGTTTGCTGTCCCCGGGTTGTGCGCTGTTGTGTCAGAGGTCTTCATGGTCCACAGGAGACAATTACTAAGAAGTACCTCCAGAAAAAGTGATGTTCTGCATATTATTATAGGAGGGTGGCAAGGGCTAAAATAGTAAACACACTAACCCTAATGTTTCAGTGTAGACTTGACAGTTTTCATGCAAGGAATCAGCAGAGCAGCTTCATGTCATAGTGAATAGTGCTCAGAGCAGACATGCTTTAGGCAGAGATGCGAGTCAGTTGGGTGGAATGAGGTACGGCATACCTCGCATTCAAGTGCTTTGCTGTTAGGAGCATGAAACGTGCTCTTTGGCAGTAGAGGATTTGAAGATGACTGTGACAAACATGGCAAATGGGTGGGGTATCACATGGCTTCTTCTGTTACTATGTCAACAAATGCTTATTTGAGATCAAAAATTTCCATTCTTTCATGCCAATTTGAAAAGGCTCAGAAAGCACAGTTACACCATGGGCAAGTCAGCTACCTGACAAACTCAGATGTACGGCTACTACAGCCACCATCCTAGAGAAGATGTGGTTAGTACTAAATTAATTGCCAGAATAACTTGTACTGGTATGCTCAACAAGAAGCCCAGCTAGCCAAGAGCCATGATAACTGGCAGATCCGTGCCAGAAAAAACACGAAGGGGTTTTTATCTTGCTAGCCATTCTTCTTCAGTTACTCAATGAAAATCTTAAGAGTAAAACCCAGAAAGGAATACCCCCTCCTCCCCCAAAAAAAGACATGGTAAATTTAATCAGGTGTATTTTGTATTTGGTGCAGACATCAGTGATTGGACAAATGCAACATAACATTGGGAATGCAGTTAAATCCATAGCCCCTAACTGGTCATTCTGTCTCCTGTTCTGTGGCATCTCTTTACACCACTGAATAAATTGGGTTATTAAATAAGCTCCCAGGGAGTCCAGCCATCCATAATAAGACAGGCCATTAATGCAAGCATACTAGCTTGTCCACACCTTAACTAAATGTTGAAGTTCTTCCAACCCTCTCTTCCAGTGCAAAATTATAGAAAGGCACTTCGATCAGCTTCCCCTCAGGGATTATTAAGGTCAAGGCAGAAGCGTCACCAATATGTTGTGACAGGTCTAAACCCCCAACATTGCTTCCCACAGAACGCCTAGGTGAAGTAAATACTCCACTGTGTTACCACCAGCAGATACCTACACTTAGAAGCAAATTCTGAGCAACTAGTGAGAAGAAACCAGTGCCTGAACGTGGAAGAGGAACATCTATCATTCTGCCCAGTCCTGACTCTCCAAGCAAGGTCACTGTGAATCTGTACTACCTTGAGTAAAACCAGAGAAGCTTTCTACTTAGGTGAAGACTCTACTTTAGTTTTACTGGAGATGTTTGAAGTTGGACTCCTAGAAAAGCCACGCGTTTCAAGAAAAAAATGGTAGAAGTCTCTGGTTAATCTTCACAGTCTCCCTTTAATTCAATAAAGCACAGAGGAATGGCCGGACACCATTAAAAGCAGTCATGTCAATTCATAGATTGTAAAGATCTATCTGTAAAGGAATCAGGTATAGATAAACAAAAGTAGCATGCGTCTGGAAAACCATATATTCAATACATTCTTCCACTTACGTCTGAAATTCTGCGGTTGATTCAAAGAATGACTCTGACCTCTGTCTAATCCTCTGTGTTGCACATGGAAGAGTAAGGAGACTCAGATAAGCAGAGTTTGCTACAGAAAGATATCTCTGTATACACGCGTGGTCTGTGCATCAGTTAGGATACACTGTCGACTATACTTGTAAAATATGTACTAGATGGAAGTCAACAAGAGTGCACTGAAATACGTTAAAAAAACTAAAACGAAAGGTCTTCTAGTATTCCACTTCTGAACGTCTTCCACCAGATTAGCACAAAGGTAAATGCATATTCTCCTACCCCAAATCTAAAGAAACTTGGACTTTACGCTTATGCTAAATAAGACTCTTCCATAAATATTAGCAATAAATAGTGCAGTGGCAATAGTCTGAACATTTATTGTTATCTCAAGTATGAAAAGGTGGAATAATGAAGAGATTTTAGCAAACTGAAATGCATAAAAATTCATAAGTGATAAAACATTCTCGCTAGCTCTTTTTTCAATGAAAATGAAATACTTTGATCTTCCAAAGTATTATTTCAGCTTAGAATTGAACTTTTCCGTTCATTTTGTTGAACTGAAACAAAAAAAAATTATTTTTTATTTACATCAACATTTAAATGTCCTGTCCAAACACTTTATGCTGTGTGCTCCCTTCACCCAGGAGGGGCACTTCGCTATGCTTCAAGTTTTACTGTCTACTTAATACATCCAACCTCCTGATAGAGTGAAGGCGGTAAGATCCTAACTCCAGACTTTGTGTACCAAAATAAGAAAATGCATTTTAATCTTGAAGTGACAAAAATTCTGCAAAAGCTGCATTTTCTATTATAAATCATTCCCGCTGGAACTGTTTTTATTTCATTTCCTAGAGGGCAAAGGTACACTGTCTCTACTGAATGTATTGTAATGCCTCCTTATGCATTTTTTCCCCTCTTTTAGACCTGACACATTTTTCCTTATTGCCGATACTGAAGCAAGCATGACTAAACAAAGATTTCCTGTGAGTTCACATGCAAAAGTAGCTCGGGCAATGTACTCATTTTGCTGTTTATAGTATCCTGTTGAAAACAGGGAGAACTTGGAACTTTCTCAAGTCCCAAAGAACAAAGTCAAAATGAAACCAAACTGTCATTAGGCAATGTCTCTGGGCAGACTAGCATAGAGCTGCAGGACTTGCCTCAAAGTTCCAGACACCATCTCCCTTCAAAATCCCTGGCAAAAGGCCATATTATGTGATTTACACTGGTTTTAGACTTTCACTTTCTCACCTATGAGCCATGTTCCTCATCCTTGTAGTGAGATGGAGGGTATCCTATGAACACTTATAAATATCTTAAGGGTGGGTGTCAAGAGGACAGGTCCAGACTCTTTTCAGTGGTGCTCAGCGACAGGACAAGGGGCAACGGGCATAAACTGAAGCATATGAAGTTCTGTCTGAACATGAGTGTTATGGGTTTGCGTGGCAAG
>Ga0181612_143766_pt1 | contig 12036 bp, 4 predicted proteins | sample HoacroProtozoa21_FD_119630 | JGI IMG/M metagenome (GOLD analysis project Ga0181612, IMG submission 119630) | Hoatzin crop microbial communities from Cojedes, Venezuel. Combined Assembly of Gp0051906, Gp0051904, Gp0051908
CCTCTCTGCCCAACTTTCCAGCCTATCCAGGTCACGCTGAATGGCAGCACAGCCTTCTGGTGTATCTACCACACCTCCCAGTTTGGTGTCATCAGCAAACTTCCTGAGGGTACATTCTGACTCTTCAGGTCATTGATGAAGAAGTTAAACAAGACTGGGCTCAGTACTGACCCCTGGGGGACACCACTAGTTATTTCTTCTCATAATGGAAGTCTTCTCTTTTTGTGGGGGTTCAAATTTCCCTCTCAAGCTTAAATGTATTTTTTCCAACCACATCTAAATCAGCATAACATTCATAAGAAGTGAGGGCATAGGAGAGATGTAATGGAGAACTAGAGCAGGAAATAGGAGTCAGGCAATAAAAAGTGAAATCCACTGCAAAGCAGAAGACCACCTAAGTACAGCTCGATGCAGTTAGGAGGGAAGGAACATCTCAGCTGCCAGGCAGGATGATGCACCAAGGGCACAAAGAGGTGTGCGAGGGAGTGGGCCAGTCCTGCAGAGCACAAAGCACACAAAAAGAAGCTGAGTCCTTCCAGCATGCATAAAAGAAGGGTCCAAAAGTGGGATACCCAGGAGGTGGGGGGAAGCAGTAGGCGCCAACTTCTCCTGCCAGCCTCTGAGACTGGCACAAGGTGATTGATGGGGGACATGTGGGATGTATAAAGGAAAGGAACTGTGAGGAGAAGGAAGAACTAGCTAATTTACCCACAAGCAACTAACAGAGCCAAAATCATGCTAGGGTCAGGAGCCAGACAAAAATTAGGAGCTTTGACTTGACAGGAAGATGCTCGGCAAAGAGACAAAGACAACCCAGTGTCTTCACAAAAAGACTGTGGCAATGGAGGCTGCTAGGACGAACACAAGGAGTGGTTAAAAAGAAAAAAAAAAAAACAAACCCACAGGCAAAAAAAAACCCACAAGGTGTAAGAAGAAAGGAGGCAATGAAGGAAACTCGATCTAGAAAGGGAGCAGGGAATAGAGTGCCTGACATGAAGCTGAAAAGATGAGATAGTCAGTGGCAAAAGAAAGAGGGAGGAGAGATTTATGAGTTTGGAACAAATCACTTAATTACTGATGGAATGAATAAAGCTTTCACCTAAAACCTACTTCTGAACGCAACTGCCAGATAGTTTAGTGTGTGCCTGCCGATAAGGAGCTAGTTCAAAATAAAAGGAAAGCTCAAATCTTCGAGTACTTAAAAAAAACCAGTACGTGGGTCGTATCCTACTGGTAAGATTTGTGTGACTACAGTCAGCCAGGTCCAAGCCATGGGCGTTCAGCAGGCCAGAGAGGCATATGGGACCCTGGGAGGAGCAGGACTCTTTAATTCTGGGGAAGCAGCTGACAAGGGCACATGGAGGCAAGCACTCAAATGCACTGCCACAAATAGAATCTACAAAAAGTGGCTTCTACATAGTCCAAATTAGGGGCACAGACCAGGCCTCATTAGAAAAAAAGTCTACAACTATAGCCTAAAACTAAGTGGGGGTGGGAAAGCCCTAGTGCCCCAAAAGCAAGCTCAAATGCTGTTTAATTGAAAGTAAATGACTGAAAAATTGCAGAAGCCTCTCTAATCTCATCACTGACACCTTATTTTTCAGTCCTTATCTAATCTTTTTTTTTCAGCAGGAAGAGAGGAAAGATTTTATTAATTGAATTAATAAAATCCCTTATTGACTCCAGTCCATCCTGGGTGATAACAAATCCTTTCCAGATGGATTGAAATTTCCATTTAATCTTCTATTCCTCTGCTGATCAGCAACCCACAGGACATGCAAACTCATTTCTGGCCAGCACTGGCTTGGTGCTAAATGGTCAGAGGTAGCCATAACGGCCCTTTAAGTGACTTCAATCCATTTTGAGACCACATTCAAAAAACAGTTTCTTTTAGTATCCCCACATAGCTCAAACAGTGAATTGGGCACCAGCCTCCAGTTGTATCTGTGAAAACCTCTCTTCCCAAAACTTGCCCGAAGATGAGCAGAATCTGCTAACATAAGCCTGATTCAGAGACTGGAGGCTTAGATTTGAAAACATGCTGCGTGTTCAGGTTCATCCTCTAGACCGTTGCCACTACAAATTATGCTTGTAGTGTTGCTCAATATTGTCATGAGTGTGTGTCTGCATTGCTAAATTACTGACTGCGGCTGCTTTCACACATACTTTAGGAAGCTGTATTAATAGCATGATCGAAACTCGCAGGAAGCGAGTGAGAAGTGCCATCCTTCTTGTAATCAAAAAAAAAAAAAAAAGACTGTGGACAATCAAGAGCAGAAAATCCTGTTTTAATGCTGCAGCACTGTGTGTGCAGATCATTAATTAACCTCTGTACATCACAGGATTCTGCCCTTCGACTGCGCCATTAACCAGGCTCCAAAAAGAATGCTAGCAGCTCTCTTCCCCTCTCTTCTCCCTCTCTCTTTTTCCTTGCCCCTCACAGGGCAGCCACAATGAAGACCCGCATGCCCAAAGAGGGAGTGAAGGCTCCTCCTAAGACCATCATAGATAAGGAAAGGTGGAAAGAGCAGCTTTTCTAAGTCATTTTTAAACAATATATCCTTTTATCACCACTAATGCTTCCCTACATCAACTTGAAAGAAAAAGCTCCTTCCCTGTTCAATGACACTTAAGGGATTAAAACAGAATTCCCTCACCATAAGCGACTGTCACACACAATACAAATTCCTTAACCTGAAGTAAACCCAAAGAAAACATTTCTCGAAAAATAAAGGATGGGCGGGAGGGGGAGATGCTGAAAATCTCTGAAAGAAAGGAATCTCAAAGCCACATGGTTGTTGAAAACAAAGTAATAATAACTTACTAATTTACAGGAGGGAACACACTCTCAAACTTCAGCCCAAATTTCCAAGGAGTCCTGATGGCAGGGCCTGGCGTGATGACCCCACAGCAGTGCAGGGGCTCGGGCAGGCTGCCTGTCCTGGCCTCTTGGCCACCCTCAAGAGGGGACGGTTCAGCAGAAAGACAGCAAGGGGGTCTCATGGGCTGATGCAAATAGCTAGGAGAGTGGCATGAAGACTGTCTTAGCCTTTCATTTTGCACCAGCTGGCAATTTAGTAGCGTACTTTTTGAGCCGGGTCTCTACCGCAGAGGGAGCTGCAAAATGCAAAGGAACCGCCAGAACCACGAGCCTGCGTTAAGCTGCACTTTGTTAGACCTAGGTCTAGGTTTCCACCCAAACAGAGAAAAACTGCTGTTCAGGCAAGTCCAAAAAGGAAATCATCTCTGTCCACTTGGCATAACCATTTCAGAATAACTCCAGTTCCATTAATTTACCTGTGTTTAACTGTTGTGTTCACATAAAAGCAAGCAACAGCAGCACTGAAAAACGTAATGAACTAGTATGTTAAAAAGAGTTCTGACTCCTCTCTCTAGTGGTCACTTAACTCTGCAGTGCTCCAATGAAAACAATGTTCATTTTAAGGACTAATAAAGAATAGCCTTGATAAAATAAATCAGCTTTATTTTCCCTAATTATTATTCCTGTTTCCTCAAATGACTTACCTATGCTTATTGAAATACCATTCCCGAGTACCTATAGGTAGATAGTTAATGATTTTAATAGGAACAAGGTTTCAACCAATATGTTCAGATGTTAATCACATTTGTATAAAATCACATTCCTAATAATAGAATTTAATTCTGTACATATTCACACAGAGCAATATGTACAGGGATATGCTAATACTAAGTTCCTAGTTTCAAGCACAACTTTACTTATCCTATAGGCATATCTAATATAAATGCACACACCTTTTTCAAAATACATTTATAAAAACACACACATATATACACACATACAAGGTACATACACACACCTCTAATGTACAGGTATAACATATTCAAGAAGACGCCATCCAACAAAATGAAAGAAGAAAAGATTCTGACTCTGGCTGAAAATAGGGTAATAGGACATTGTAAGACTTGCTCTTTGCACAGGTTTACTAGAAATTGTGTGGGTGACTGAGGACTGCCTGTACATCTGCAGTGTTGAATGCAGGGATGTCTGGACACTTGGTAGCCCACCTGAAGCTATTGTACGTCCAGAAATCTTGGCTGTGCACACTGCACAGGCACTGGTGAAATTGCACAGCACACGGACAAAGGATCCAGTCATTTAGAAAAATGTGGGGTTTAAGGTGCAGGCAACAAGGCAACTCATATAAATTTAAACACTCACTTCCACAGAGCATCCACCTGATTTTCTGAGCAGGAAAGAATCAAGCAGAGAGTCATGGACATGAAGGTGGAAGCTTCCTGTACTGTACTGCTTTGAAACTGAAGCACTGTTTCAAAGATGCCTTGGACAGAAATACAGTACCTCTAAGGTTCAAGGCAAGGAAATACTCAGTGCTACGTATGCTGACATTTGTCTTCATTTTCATTCAATCAAAAAATACCCCTTTGGTTAAAAAGTGAAAATGAAATCCAGTACACCACCTATTTAAAGAATATATATAAATAATTAGAGAAAAAAGAGAAAGAACAGATTTACTAAGTTAAATTAGAATCAAGCACAATACTAGGACATTTCTGATGCAAAGCATCTGAAGAGACTGTAGCACAACCAAAACCTACCACACATTTCCTAACTGTGGAAAAAGTCAGCTAAGAAAGCTTCGACATGCTCCCCATATTGGACATTCTGTTCAAAGTAGTTCTCATTTCCCTCTCCTCCTTTGGCTGTCAAAATGAAGAATTGGGAAGCATTTACGCAAAGATTGGCAGAGTCTGTCAAAGATTTAGCAGTGTAATTGATGGGAAACCTAGTGTGTTTAGACAGCGCTGACTGAAATCAGCCTCTACAACACAGCATGCCAAAATTCTTATGCCATTACAAAACACGTCCAACAAAAGTAGTCCAAGCTCTGGCAGCTTGTAATGGCAGCTTGCTTGGGTAGGACCAAAAAGCGGCTTCATCCAAAAGATACAGAACATGGATTTACTCTGTGAACTATTAAAAATCGGTACATGGCCAGTAACATGTAAATGACATGGAAAAGGACTGTTAAACAACAGAGGCGTATGGGACAGCGGCATCACTGTCACCAAAGGAAGTGGACAGGTGGAAATAAAAAGCCAACAAGGAGCTAGAATTAATAATGGCATAACTATCCATAAATATTTCCAACTACAACGGATGTCAGATCATTAGTATTCTTGACTTAGACATCTTTGGTGGTGAGGAGAAGCCTGAAAGCTGCAAGCAGAGCAACAAGCAGCAGGAAGAGATCAGGCTTAAACTGCAAGGTGAATTTAAATACAGACTTCTCCCTCAATGGGAGTTTAGTCAAGTAACACAAAACACATCAGAAATATTTAACAAAGTACAGCTCTCCACAAAGGCATCTGCACACTTCTCTCTTGCACTGTATTGACAATGTAAGTCACTCAAAGTGGAATTACCAGCTCTCTCGACAAGTACACCCCCAATATTCCTCAGTGTTCAGCAGCTCTAACTAACAAAATGCAGCAGTTTCCTAACAAATATGAATTAATACCATCACCAATTAGGAGGAAGACTTCAAAATAAAGACTCGATTCACTAACACAAGACACTACTGGCATAGGCAATATATCAAATGTGGTATCAACAAATGCCTGCGATTTAACTGTCTAAAAATTTTTAGATTCCATTTCCTGCAAGGCACATTTTCTGTGATATATGCAGGTTTCTAGGCAGACATAAGTTTTACAACTCCAAGCTCCACAGAAGGCAGCCGAGAGTATCTACTGGGAGACAAGCTTTCAAACATCAAAGAAAAGAAATGCCCTTCCCCGAAAAACAAAAAAATAATAACGGTCAACCAAATTCTACTATTTTTGGCTGGCATACTTAAAAAATGCAGTTGTAACCAAATTCCTCTCTCCCTCTGCCAACTCATCATCTAGAACCAAAGCTGTGTTATGCCAGTGCAAGTTTGTAGTCGCAATGATATCATAAAATGTAATGGTGTAAAGATATAAAGCAAGATAAAGTCTTTTATTACATTTCTTGACCAACTGTTCAGATGCATAATCTCAAAAAAAAAGAAAGAAAGAAGAAAAAGTATTTGTGTGCTTAAAAGTTAATGGAGTTTAATAAACACCATATAAATAGCAATAAAAGCATATGCTTACTAAGATTAGTACTATGATGTGATAAAGAAACTCAGATTAATTTTCAGTAAATATTAGTACTATTTTTTTCTCCAGTGTCTCCCATACCTTAAAGAAGGGTTTTATAAGAAAACAAATGCTGCATTCAAATCCAAGCTTCATATTTTTTGTATTTAAAAAGAGAAGACAGCTTTATATAAATGTATTTATCACTACTCAGTTTTGCATAATTGTTGTGGGTAGCAAACCATACAAATCTACCAAAAATATGGAATTAATAAGTGGGGATAATAGATGCATGCCGTATCTTCAAATTAACAGAAAGCTGGTGATGTTTTCTTGATCATACTATTTTTGCAAGGCTATTTCTTCATTGTCATACTAAGTCTTAATTTCTTCACTATGTTATATATTACACCTAAGAAGTACAGGGAAAGGCAGGAAGGGTTTGGGATTATAAAGAGTACAGACAGTGAATCATTATTTCAGCATTCTGACATAAGGTCTTTAAAAAATTGGCTGAAAAGGAAACAAGATTCACCTGAATCATGTTTTCCTTGCAAAGAACCCATGCTGATTGCTGAGTAGTACCACCAAGCACAGACACTTAAACATGATGGGTTAATCCCCTTAACAGCACAACGTTAATTTAAGGAAAAAACCTACATAGAAAGAAGGGATGTTTTCATGAAATTTTTGAACACAGATCTCTCTCTCAAACAAAAATATTTTTAAATAGCCGGTGTAAAAATACTGTTTTAAAAATCAAAACGGTCAAATATTACTTGCCTTCATCAGCTAGAGACTAAGGAGAAAAAACGTCCAGTTTGCTAAAGGTGAAAACAAAATCACTAACACTGGAAACTTCAGAAAGCTGCTCCAGGGTTTCTCTCCTCTCTGCAAAACTGGGATATCATTAAAGCTGGTAAAGACCAGTTGCCCTCATAGAAGCAAATGATGGCCCTGATCCTGTCAATAGCTTGCAACTGCTTCCAGGACTAGAGTGGATGAACTGAAATAATTTCCTTTTTAAAGCTTCTAGCAGAAGGATCATCTGTATTCTGCACAGAAGAGAATCCATTGCAGGTAGGCAAACAAATTAGATATTTCTTGGGGTTTGTAAGCTGAGCTTGTTATTTATCATTAACAACCGCAGTAATTATGCTGCAAATGGCCACCTGTTTAAATTACTCAGGTATTTGTGCTCCAGTCAGACTACTGGGAAATATTGCTTCTGTAAGGAAAGAAGTCCATAGTTCAATAATTGAGTTGGATCTTCTTAAAAAGAAAGGAATCCTTGGGAAAAAAAAAACAACAAACGTGCAGATTGAGGAGCAACTGTGCATACAAACTGCTGCCACACGTGTGCTTGCAGAGAACAGCCATCTCCTATGTACTCCTCTGTGATGCAACAACTTGATTACGTGGTTTAACTCCTGGTCCTCCTTCTGCCTCCCATCCCTGGCTGCCCTCCTCCGTGCCCAGCGCATCTGTCTTAGTTCAGAGCTGCTCCTTGATGTGCTTTGGCTTCCTGGCCTAAATTTAAACGATACCATTTTGTTCCACATTTCCTTGTCACAATGTGTTCAGGATTTACCCATCCCACTACTGCTCCCGAAAAGACGCTGTCAGATTTTGTGCAGAAGAGATGTGCACTCAGGTTCTTTAGACCACGTGTCGTCTCTGCCCAGAGAGCTGACTTCTGGAAGAAGATTCTAGGAAGGCTTCTAGGAAGTGATTCAAAAGTTTTTAAATGCACACTTGTTAAACAGTTATTTCAGAAACCTCGACAAACTTCACTGGATATAGAAATTAGTTTACCAACTTATATTACAGGCCACCTTTATGATCTCAGCAACGCACACACTCCTCCAAAGTGCAAAGCAGGGGGATTCCCAGCTCACTGACAGGTGATGATGGAAACACCTCGGGTTTTTGTTTGGGTTGGGGGAGTGGTGGATTTTTTTGGCTCAGTGTGGCTTGTTGATTTCACTGTGTGTGTTATCATCAAAACACTGCGGAGATTTCCAAGCCTTACTGTGCTAGTCCATTTGACAGCATTGACAGTCTGCAACATTTTGGCTGTTAAATGAACTACGTTATATTTACTATGCCGCTCTGGGAAGGGAATTAGGAAACGAAATGGACTTGCAAAAAGAGGGGCACCGAGAGTTTTTGGCACAAACGGCAGCCTGATAGGCTATTAATAGGAAATGCAGCCTTATTAAGAATCCCAAATAAAGATGTGAAGAGCTTCTTGCTGTGTTAACAACCTTCATTTTCTTAAGCCAATGCTGTTGTATCCCCAAAGCGGTTCTTGGATATAGAAAAGAAATGTGAAGCCTTTGCTCTTGCTATTACTAGCCAGTTTTCTCAGACAAAAGCTTTAGGGCAAACTACTTTCCACTGCTGGAAAATACCCATACTTTACTCAAAGGGTTAGTGATTTTATAGCATCTGTTTGTTGCCAACTCTCTGCCAATTTACTTTCCAACTAATTTAACACATCTTGACTCTGAAGTGTTTTTTTATTTTCTCCCCTGCTGATCTCACAATGTCAGAGATCAAAGGCTCGTTCCCATCTTCCAGCTCGTGCTACACTCAAGTAAATTACCAGATATGTTACAGAAAATTTGCACCACTACAGAGTCAGCAGCAACCCAACAAAGCTCTGAACACATTGCAGCGCTGGGGGTACTGATGGGGCTAGAAAGGCAAGATAATGAGCTATGAAAATGTGTCTCCTGTACCAAGAAGGCATTTACACATGTATGGGCTGGAAAGCAACCCCTGAAACCCTGTGGGAATGGGGGGATGGGGGATAAAGAAAAAAAAATAAAGGATACAGGGGGTTTCATTTAGCTTGGTTTAACAGAGCTACTGAAGAGATTCGTAAAGCTTTGGCAAGTCTGCACAGTTTTTAACCTGTTCTTGCCCACATGCATGAAGGACTTGCAGAACGCACAAAAGAAAATAATGAGTAAATGTCTAATAAAGACCAGGTCAAGCATTTCTAGCTCACCTCTCTACCCCTTTCAGCACAAGCTAATCCTCCTTTGGCACTGAAATGAAGAAATACAAACAGCAATCCCTTCTGCATTGGCTGCCTGCCTGAACTACAGTGTCTGTAAACTTTCACTGAAAACCCCATTGGAGTGAAAATGAGGTCAGTGAAGACAATTCATTGCTACAATAAGTTACTCTCATAAAAAAACATACCCGACAGTTCAGCTTTATGACCTACATCAGAGGAAAAGACATATGTATATACAACACACGGCAAATGTGCACAGAAAACGGGAAATAGTTGGGTTCTGATTTGAGGTTTGCAAGAATACTTCAAAGACCTACGATAGTGGTGATACTGCACGTGGACAATGAAAGCAGGGAGAATTTTTCTCAGTTCCATTTGAAGTGCTCTCTAGTCCACACCAAAACCACACCTCTCCCCAGAAATTTGAGTAATTATCTCTGGTATCTTCCAAACAGTAAGTAAAATATAAATCAGCTGCGTGGAGGGATTAAATCAAGCCAGCACCATGGGCTGGCTCAGAGCCTGGTTCCTGGGATATTCTGCAGAGAGCTCCACAGGAACTTAACCAACAATTAGCAAGAAACATCCAAAAACTCTAACAAGAACCAAGAAATCTTAATGGAGAAAGCATACACTAGCTGCTATGACCATTAGAAAACAGAACAGGGTGAAGGCATGAACTGAAAAACCTTCAACATCAGTTTGTTTTAATTTAAATCATTACATGGAAAGTTTAAGATTGCTGTCATATCAAGCGCATCTGGAAGACTATTCAGTATCTTCTATGCCTGCCCCCCTCCCGCCACACCCCCCCCCCAACTTGAATTCAATTAGCTTCTCAAAGCAATTTCAGTAATACTTTGCATAAGCCAAAACTGGCTAACGAGAAAGGAAAGCAAATGTTCCAAAATCACCATGGCAAACCCAAATGGACTGCACCAAAAAATCCCAGCTGGTAAACCACCAAATGCAATCTTTGACCATTTCCCAGTGGTTTTCATGCTGTACACCTTCAAGCTATTCAACTGGACTACCTATCAGATCGAATGGCCAGATGGATGGGAAGTGATTACTGTCAGAGAAATTCCTGGTTAGGGGCTGAACTACCCAGGGCACTAAAGAGGAAAAAAAAAAAAAAAAAAAAAAGGAGCATGACAAAAATAGAGTGAATCATCTAGGGTGATTGCTAATTCATTACAAAGGGTGTCTCCTGCTTTTGTAGGAGGGCTGCAGTGACAAGCACCGACAATGAGAGAAACAACTTCTGAGACAAATCTCGACTGTTACTGGGGTGACAAAGACAACAGCTTCCACACAGTGAAAGCTGTCAGATTACAGCAGCCAAGCAAAGGATAATTGAAGGTATTTAAATCAGACAGTGAAGTGGTAATTTAGCCCCCCCCTTCTTTCTTGCTTTTTTCCCGCCTTTTACTAGGATAACTGTGTTGGCATCACTAACCATCCTACTCCTTCCCACTGTGCACTACAGTTGCCATACAGCAGGCAGACCTACAAGTTGTACTGAAATTGAAATGGTGACCAGCAGACAGATGGTTTCAGTTAACTTTATACAATTTTTTTTTCACTCCTCTTTCCAATAATGGCAATTTCTATATCTTGCTTGTGTAAATCTGAAATATCCAGCACCAGGTTATATATGATGACTGTCGTGTTTCCTGGACCAAACTCTCCAAAGTGCTAAGCTCCTGTTCAGAGCTGTTAGGTTAAGCAGGCTATCTTTAAAGGGTTTGGCAGGCAGCACAATAATCAGTCTCACTGCTATTCCCCAACAAAGCCACTTTCCAAAATGACAAGCCTTCCCCCTTTAGGTTGTCAAAATAGAGCCCAAAACCATGGTACATTCTTTGCCTAGAGTGGAGATCGTACAAACAGTAAATGCCAAATCCTTCAAAACACTGGAGAATCACATGTATCATTGCTAGAAGCACACAGTAAAAAAAGTTGTTTTCAGTTGGATTATTCACCTATTCAGCCTCATTTAAAAAACATCAAACAAGCCTGTCTTCCAGACACCTCTTGAGCACACACTGAAAAATGAAGTGTGGGTCCATTCCACAGCTAACTGCATCCTTAATTAACTCCAGTGTTTTCTTAAATTTGACTGTTCCAAGACTGGGTCTACATAATCGAGGGACCAGTATTAGTTGCATCAAGCAATAGTAAAGAGTTAGAATTAATCTTACAAGCATGAACAAAATATCATTTGTATTAATTATGAGAGCAGCCTGCCCACACAGAGGCTCAGGCTACAAAATACATCTGAAATTCTGCCCTCTGCAGAGCAGGAGGTTATTTGAACTCAGGCTGATGCTGTCTGACCAGTTTTAATTGCCTTTTTTCTTTCATCTATAGACTCCTTTGATATTCCTTATTCTTTTAAATCCACACACAATCCTTCTATGGCTTCGAAGTTAGGCATTTCCAAGCCTCCTCCCTGAGCAGTTTACTGTGTGCCAGAGCTGACTCTGTGCATTTCGGCATTGAACACTGATGCAATGTGAAAGGTTTTTTTACCCACGGCTCCTTGAGCATGTGATGGAGCTTTCTTTTACTGTGAATGGTCTTGTTGTCACCTTGGCTGCAATCCTCTGTTAATGTGACTTGGGAGATGGTGCTAAGCTACAGCCCCTGCTTCTTCAGCCGTTCTTCAGAGAATTAGGAGCTCTGCATCTTGATAAAATGACACAGAATATCTTCCTCAAGAATGAAAGCAATTTTCTAGCCTTTGATTGCTGAAAGCATGCTTGATAAATTGAATGGGAAGGCATAAAAAAAAAGGGGGGGGGGGGAAGGGACTGGGAAAAAAAGATTTTAAAAATGAAGCTTTTACATTGGGGGGATTAAGGGCACCAATTTTCTTC
>Ga0181612_115080_pt1 | contig 12035 bp, 6 predicted proteins | sample HoacroProtozoa21_FD_119630 | JGI IMG/M metagenome (GOLD analysis project Ga0181612, IMG submission 119630) | Hoatzin crop microbial communities from Cojedes, Venezuel. Combined Assembly of Gp0051906, Gp0051904, Gp0051908
CCTTAAAATATTACCAAAGTTGTTGGAGACGGATTTATTGCTTTCCCCTTCCATTCTAAGCCATGGAGAGGCCCAGGTGGCTCTAGACAAGAGTGACACTATGTGCTTCAACCAGCCTAGCAGAGGTGTTCTTCTAGGGTTATTTGAAAAGTCCACTCAAAGATAACGGTGAGAAGCAACTACTGCACAGCCAAATCCAGCAGCTATTTCCGATTTCTGCACAAAGCTAAGATCATATTGCAACAAACTGTTATCTGGTCAGGAAGGAGGCCTTCTTAGCCACTCCTGTGAACAGGCAAGAGCCCCCTGAAATTATGTCGTCCTTAACTACAGCTTGAGGGAGAAGCTTCAGTCCTAACACAGCCTTAATATATCGAACACTTAAGTTCTCACACATTACCAGGACTTGTCTTCTTTAAAGAGACCACAGGCCTAAGCTAACATCCTACTCTTGCACCCCAGACTTTCCAAGTGATTGATTCTTTATTGCTCGTGCAAACGGGCTCTGGGTCCTCTAAACTCCAGCCACTGGAGGGCAACATCACCCATTCATCTGACAATACAGTCTCGTAGACAAACCCCCCCACACCTTTACAAGGCTATCGCCGACCAATAAAGATAATGTAATTAACAAACTAATATGCTTTCAACAGCACCGTCTCTTGCCCAAGGCAAGAGCTGCACATACTCAACTCATACTCTGGAGATATTATGCTGAACTGCTAAGTCTGAGGCTAACTGATTTTCTTTCATTTCACTTGACAGCAAAAATATACCAAATGGCTAATACTTCCTTTGTGAGAAAGGACATAAAATTAGGAAGTGAAATACATAAGACTATACATCATGAAAGACTATGCCATTATAATACTATGTTAGGTTGCTCAGCCTTAAGAGACTTGCCATAACTCAGAGGATCACTCAATCTTGCTGAGCAGGTATTTTCCCCTTCAGAAAGAGCTGAGAGAACTACTGGATACTTGCTGTTCTTTCCCATTGATTTCACATTGTGTAACCGCAAAGGAGATCAAACAACAGTACTCTTAAGAGCATTAAGTGCAAGGAAGCAGCTTTCATCTGCTTTCCTAGTCAAGCTCCCAAGCAAAAGTGCAATTGTTCTAGAACACAGTCTTTGAAAAAATCCAATTTTTACAGCATGTTTATTTGTCTCACTTTTTCATGACTCCCTCCAATGCTTGAAATCCTCCTGCTTACGAGTTCTCTTCACTGCCAAGTATCAAGCCATCCCACAACTTTAAGGATTAACTGAGTCAACACAGCTGATAAAAGTTCAGAGGTATTTAGGTTTACTCAATGCACTATGCTCTTGGCTGCACTCTCCAAGACAGGTGCCCCAAGGACAATAGCATTTGCCTTATTCTTTAGATGCACTGAAGTATTTTCAAAGCAGACTTGTTTCTAGAAACAGCTGTACTAAGGTGGTTTTCATTTTTAAAGTGGCTCAAGTCTTAGTGGAATAAACCTAATTTCGGAAGATTATCCCATAATCCTGCCCATCAGGAATGCCTTCCACCTCCCTCCCTCATTACCAAGCAGATGACACCCAGAAACCTGCAGACACCATGAGCTATTCTACCAGCTGTAGATGCTCTCCTTCTCTGCATTTAGAAGGTTAAGGAGTCCTGAGCTGCTGAGGGGCTCCTGGTGGGCAACAGTGCCAGAGGCTACACCGCTTTCATACAACATCCCCCTTGAGGAGACCTGACCACATGTAGACCATCACTTCAGCCACATGAAACCAACTTCACCTCTGCTCCCGGTCTGAGAAAGGCTATGGATAAAGACAGCACAGATTTGGCCACCTCCAGCAGTGGCAAAACTTGAAAAATTAAGTCTGAGCAGCTCTTACTCAGTGTTTACTTCCCTGACTCTAAAGGGATCAGACTCATTGACTTCACTTAGGGCAGACCAACTTCTCACTCCAGGAAGATTTCTCTCCCACAAGACCTGCACCTTCTCTGTTATTTGCCCAAGGACTCACAACACTGCTGTGCAATTTGTTTCGGATAAAGTTATTCATGCTTCAAAAAGCATATTAATTGTAGACCATTATACCTCACAGCCTGTTCATTTCGCATGTTTAGCTACATCACATTTTGGATCTCCTGACTATATCAATCTTAAGTCTACATCACTTCACACATATCCTGTATATCGATGACTAAACTCATTGTGCGATGTTTAGAAGTCAATCTGATAAAAGGAAGCTGATTCTACAAGAACAACCTCGCAAGGTACTGGTGTGCTAGTAGGGCAGTTCTCCCCTTGCTGAACACATTATTTGGCTCAGCTTGTATCTCCTGCACTCTGCCATTGGTCTTCTAGTCCTCTTCCTAGTATTTCCCCCCACCCTGCCCCACAAATCATGAAAACCCATCAGTGTTGCCACCTGCTCTGCTCCCAGCTTCATAACTTGTCCTTCAGGGAGAAGGGAAAGCAGAATTTTTGTATTGGCTAACAGTTGTCAGAACAAAACCAAAACATGTCCTTAAGTGCTTATTTCTGCTCATCTTCAGGAAGGAAACCTTGAAAAGTCTCAGTAAACTTGAGCAGAGCAGCAGACATCAAAAAGTAAATGAGAGCCTGACAAAGAAACCTCAGAGGATACTTGCAAGCCAGTCTACCCACAGGCATTCTGCAAAAGTATGGAAGAGCTAGCAGAGCAGCACAATTATTACAGTAAAACACTCGTGTGACTACTTGGTTTTATGGAACTTTGATCCTCATGGAATTTAAACAATGTCCAATATATCTGGCTTCAACTCTAATCCATAAGACATTTGCTGCAGGAGTCCAACACTTTCCCACTGTGCTTTACAAGCTCCATGAGTCAGACTGGAGTTATATACTCCCTTTCATAAAGAAGTATAGTTTTTTCAAGGCTCTTATTTCACACTATTTAACAAGTTTATTTGCTAAAAAAAGATTGGATTAAAACATGATGAAAATATCAAGAAGTTTTATAGCTTTCACCGTTAAGGGAAACCAGGCTTGATGCCCTGACAAATTCACATTGCATTTATTATCACTTGAAAAGCAACGAATTATAATTTAATACTCTCCCTTCACTAGGCCTGCAAAGCTGACATTTTCCATGTATATCTATCTCCTTAATGTCTGCTTAGTAATAATCATAGCTTCTCTATGATTGAGTAAATAGAGTGTTGTGAATTCTGTAGTGTTTTTTAAGATGAGTCACTTGGGATGCTTGCCAACCATAAGAAGTCACAAGAGAACTCTTACTTAAACTGTATCACTTCTCTCTTAAGTAGACTAGCCAGCTAGTTACTACTTCTGTCTTCTGTCTTGGTGCCACCCTTTAGAGGCTTTTGAGGTGCTTGACTGCTCTAAGATGTGTTCCATTTTTAAGAACAAGTGGTAACAGACCAATTAAGCACCTCCAAGACAGCAGAGCCACAAGCTATGAGGAACAGCAGGTTTGTAATGGAGAAGTTCACCAGACAGGCTTCATCATGTCAAGTTTAGAACCTAAAGCAATACTAAGGGTCACAGCCAAGAACCATCCTACCAATCTCACACACTTTTCTGCAGGACTAGGATCTAGAAAAGACATTGAGCTAAAGAAGCTGACTCCACTTGAGCAAAGTTGGACTATGGTCTCCAGAGGTCCTTTCTAACCTCAACTACTCTGATTCTAAGCTTAGACAGTCACAAGTCAAAGCTTTAAGCATCCATACAGAGCTCCTTGTGTTCCCCCAACTGTATTTAGTAGCACTTTTCAATTAAAAGACATTTGAAAGACAACTTTCCTCAGTGTGAAAGAGAGCCTAACCAAAAGCTTCCAAACTGTGTCACTTATGGAACGCGTGGTGTTATTGTTACAGGCTTAGCCTCAAAGAAAAGAGTTAGCAAACTGAACATCTGAGAAGTTAAGACCCATATTTAGAGAGGTAGCTGACGAGTTTGACTTTTTCCTGCACTGAAATACAAAGTTTGCTCTTAACAAGCCACTGCAGATTCAGTGACTCACTGCCAGTTTCTTCGGACAACATCCTTTTCACAGGATTATCTTCACAAACTGAGTACCAAAGATGACACCAAGTGAGAAGTTCTGCAGTTGAGAACTGTCAGCAAGTTCATATATAAACAGTGACTTCAAAGCTTGGTTAAGTGAGTTGTTTTTACCCAAAATGCATTTTTTTCTAGCACTATTTCATTAGCTGCCTTCACTATTCAACAGAAACACACTTGAAAGTTAATCTAAAAGTACATAAGCAAAGGCAGAGCACAGCATGCTCTCACAGGGGATGCAGGACTAACTCAGCTACCAGGTCCTCAAGCAAAGCTTTGTTTCTACCAGGACTGGGATACCTTAACGTTGAGTTATAACCAGTTCATGTGAGAAGCTGATGAACAGCATTAATGTTTTATTTTTCAGAATTTAGAAAAGTCCTATAGCATTCAACAGTGTAAGATTGTAGGCAAGTGTTCATATATATACACACAGCTTTTATTTTCTAGTTACACAGAATCACAGAATAGTTCTTCTATTATCAAGAGTACTTTTAAACACCTCTCGCTTCTCTCAAAAATTATACAAGAGTTGCTTCTGCCTGAAGTTACTGGAGACATAACTGCTCTTTCATTTGACAGAGAAGCAAATATGGCACAGTAGTCCTTCGCAGATGACATTTACCCTGTATCTTAGGAGTAAAGCAAGTTGCACCAAGAAGAAAAGCTATTATTTTCTAAAAAATATTGTTATGTAATATATATTTAGTCTTATTAAGATCTGTTTTACTTCAAGTTGTTTTCAGATTCTGTAAACAGCATAGTGGATGTTACTAACATACATCTTTCAGGAACTTAAAGCTTTCAGCAGGTACAGGTAAGAAGTCTGATATTCAATACACTTTGTTCATGTAAACATGAACAATATAACTGCCTATTAAAATTTATGATAAGGCAGAGGAGAAGAGGATACCTTTCCTTAGCTTAGCCCCAAGGGAGTTTCTTGGGGTTTGGGGCCAATCAGAACGCCTGTAGAATCCATTTGCCAAAAGCCATCTTTTATATGCAAAAGAAACAAGTGTAAGATTTTCACAGGAACACAAATTGTGAATACCAACAAGGAGCAGAGAGTAAAGTACTGTCTATTTTAGCCTAGGACTTCACTAGCACTGAGCTTCTGCTCTAGTAGCATCTAATGAGGTTAGATGACAAAGAGTTACCTAAAAAGTGAATGGTGTCAGTTCTGGTAACACAAGGGCTAAGCATAACCAGTTACAATCTTCTTAGAATAGAATACTAACATTCAGTGCTTCGGTCTAGGATAACAAGGAGGCCATGACAAATACTAGTGACAGAAGATGGTTGCTAGCTACCACCTACACAATACATGAGAGAACACATGTATGCAACCTTCAGAGTACCATCAGAAAATGCTTGTGAAGCTGGAAGCAAGAACTATCCCTCCATCTCCATCGTTCCAGGCATTATGAACCCTGCAACGGGCCTTTTACACTAATAAGGTAAAATGTTCGCCACCATGCAACACTGACAAAGTGGGCAACAAATTAGTGCAGCTGGATGTCTGCATCAGCATTTCAGTAACTGGGTGACTACTCAGTCAGATCAAGACCCTCCAGTTACCAGCTTGTGCAGTAAGATACACAAACAGCACCATATCCAGTCCCAGGGAAGGTACTGTTTTTCTTACAGGCTAGAGACAATATAAAATAGGAAAAGTTGGATGTGAACTCAGATCTGACACTAACTGGCAGTTACATCCCCCAAATGCCTGTAATTTTTGTTTTGGGTTTAATTTTCTCTATTTTTAAGTAGTTGCATGTTCCATCAGAACTACTAGGATACTGAGTGAGCAAAACATCAGATCAGAGTTCTTCCACAAGATCTTGTTCTTAAAAGTTCACCTGAATTAATCTATGTCAACAGCTAAAGCTATAGTGGAAAAACGCGTGTTCAGGTCAAGCAACTTGAAATTGCTATGGAACAGTCCTACTACAAGTCAAACTTGGGACAGTGGGACTCAAAGTCATCAGGTAACTCCTCTGTTCAGATCAGAACGCAAAAAAGGCATCCCATACCTTCGTAGCAGATGTTTTAGATATGCACAGCAAGGACAAAAAGCTATTTTATGCACAGCAGAAAATCAAATTTGAAGATAAGAATTTTTTTGTGCTAGATATAGACCAATTCAAAAACTGACTCACATGAAGACAGTAGCCCCCAAAGGATATTAGGAGTAGATAAAGCTTCAGAAGCATGACAAGAGGACTATGCAAAGGGAGCTTATTTTCCGAACTCCAAGATGCAAGGAGAAAGTTGTCATCAATCAAGCTAACACAGATATCACAAAGGAAATTAAATAGACACAGGTCTAACTTCTCTCCTTTTCTTTTCATAGCTATGCAATATGTATAGATTATCAAAATCAACAAGAATAAAAAGGGTATTGCTGAGCAGTTAGCCAATGTTATAATGCTCCTGGATTTCAGAAGTCACTTAAAACTCAAGAGCAGTTGCCTGTAAGAGTAGACAGTGAATTATTCTGCAAAAGAAGCCATAAAGGAGGAGCTTCTATCAAGCTTCTCTGACAGAAGCTATCATGCTGGAAAGAAGTCACTTGTCAACCTGCTCAGTCCAATTCTGAGGATAATTTCATTTAATCAGTCAAAAACACAAGACAGGCAAGTGGCCACTAGTTTGAGCTTGTTTACTTTGAAGACTCAAGAGCTACATGCAGCTTACAACAAGTGTCAGTCTTGAAGAGATACATTAATCAAGTCTTCAGGAACATATAAATGTTAAAAATCCTACAGTACAAACACCTAACAGTGCACTTCAGGGATCAGTGCAAGAAGTGCTGATATCAACTGGGAGCTCAGCTAAGCCAGAAGAAAAACTTGCATATACTGGTGAATCCAAGGAGGACTGATTTGCCAGCGAGATGTAGCTACTGAAGAGCCACAGTGTTATGATAGATGCAGAGGTACTCATAGTATAGGTGGATCAGTAATTAACATGTGATCAAAAAACATGTAGATATGGCACTTCGGGACATGGTTTACTAGGCATGGTGGTGTTGGGTTGATGATTGGACTTGATGATCTTAGAGGTCTTTTCCAACCTCAATGATTTTGTGATTCTGTGACTTCACTTGTACACTGTACAGAATGCGTTCTTCTGGAAGGAATAAAAGCCTAGAGAAACTAGGCTTGATAACGAGCATGCACTTCACAGGGGGCCTGTTGCACTGATAATTTTTTCCCTTTTCCTCTGTTGCCATCATAATTTGTTAGGATGATGACATTACTGTTTCAATGATATAATGTAAGTGAGTTTTAAAGGTGGAAAACTCATCTCAGAATTGTGTTTAATGGCTGCGGGCAGACTGCTGCTACAGATGCGTGCTTGTAATTCGTAAACTCAGCTATGCCTTAAAGCAGTCCATTGTCCTGCTCCTTTCGAAGGAGTACCTACACGGCATACGAGGTGAAGTTTTGCCCTTTTTCAGTTGCCATTCTAATGAAGGAGAAGGGCAAGTCTGATCTTCATCCATAGTCAGACTGAATTTCAGACTCTGTCTGATGAATGTTTTACATTCTTGCGCCTCTGCAGTTCAGAGTTTTCCAGAGCTGTATAGTACTATGCTAGCAAATCCACAGAAGGTGAGGATGAGGCAGTATTGTTGTGTTTAACTGGAAATGCCTGTGGCTTAAGTTGAAGCATAGTTTGGGGGTTCGATGTTTTATGCTACCATTTCCCATATTTTGCCAGAATGATTTTATAGAGCATTTCTGTTCTTTGGAGTGTTAATTGTACTAGATTTATTTTGAAATTGTACCAAGTATTTAGAGGGCCCAGGGAAAATGTATCTGTGTTTGGCTGTTCTTTTGGCCAAAGAATTTTCAGAGAAAATGGCCCCAGATGAGGTTTCATATGTGAACACATTAAAACAGAAACTATATTCTGAAATAGTTCTACTTGTAGCAGTAGCTACCCTTTCTATTAGAGCAGGACATATACTGTCTGAATAAAATTTATTTTTTGTACAACACCGGCCTATAGTTATGCTGTAGCAATCAAACCTCACAACATAATTGTTGCATATTATGTAATTATTTATGAAATTTTCAATAATTATATTAATCCACAATGAAATAAGTGAGAATTCAAAATGAGCTGTACTCTTGCAGAGAGTGTTTTTTATATAGGATATCTAGGGGACTTGTTACTTTTCTCCAAAGGAGGAATTAGAGCTCCTACCCTTTTCAGTATTCTTAATGTTTTTACACAGACTTTAACTTTGCTAAGAAAATAAATATTTTTATATACCCACAGATATATATGTCTGCACATATACGTGACTTTCAGTATGTATATATTTATGTAATCGTATCAATTACTGGTCCAACCTTAAATATAGAATGTTTGCCTTAAACTGTGACAAAGACATGCAATAACGATCAATTCCGTAACAATTTCACCTTTGTGCTTTGAAGTTTACACTCTTGCATAGTGACTGGAAGCTGTGGGACAATAATCTTTTTGATTAAAACCAAAAAAATAAAACCAGAAAACAAAGTTTCATTCTTTAGAAACTTACTCTTTTTTGTCTAGGAAGACCTAACGCTTGTACATAAGAAGGAGTCATGATTTCTGTAGTTGCTGCTCTGGTCAGGATCTTATACTTGTGGGTGTGTTTTATTCGGAGAGGCAGTGTTGGCTAGGGTAATTCCCGCCCCAGGCAGAAGTGCCAAAAATGTTTCGGTTTCTGCTTGTTCAGACATCAAGGGCACAGAGGAGCCATAACCACCACCTGCTGAGGATGGTGCTGGCGTCAGCCCTGGCTGCGAGCTCGCATCTTCCTCTGGGATTTGCCCACAGGCGTTTTGGGATTTTTCCTACGAGGCAAGTCAGCTGTCAGCTGCATGGAGCTGCTAGTCCTGTATAACATAAAATAACCTAAGGGATGAAATCTGTTGCATGCACATGCATTATTGTAACTAGTCATCGTGCTTTTTTATTGCATTGAAAGTGCTAGGAGTGCAAATATGCCAAAAGAGTCTCCCTGTATAATATGGTGGTTGTCAATTTGTTTTGTTGTTGAAAGCGTGGGGTAACAGACATTTGTAAACACCGAGGGACAAACAGTTACGTGCCAGTCCCTGGACCAGATTCTTTAGCTATTGTTTCATGAGTGTGCATCAGAAATCTTGACCTCTAGTTTTTGTATCTAACTTCTGGTTCTTTATTCTTTTTTTCCCTGTCCAGAGGCAGTTTTCAAAAACCTATTTCACTCCTATGAGCTTCATTGGTGACCCGTGCTGCAAAACAAAGCCTCTATTTAGCCTGGTAGCAAAGGGGCTGAGAAATTGAAGCCCTGGTTTTCTGGGATTACAGGTAGCATGTAAAGATAGGATTTCCAGAGGAGATTAAGCATACATGTCCCACTGACCATCTGTGGCAAGTGGGTGCCCAATTTCTCAACCTTCAAAAGCCAGTGTTCGCTTGAAACATTGTGCAGCTTTTCAAACTGCTTTTCTTGTCCCTCTGTTTTCAGAGCACACTGCACGTTCTAACACATCTGGCTTCTAATAACAGTAGATGGACCTTCAAGAAGCCCATTCTTAAATTATAAATTCACATATGTTTGTTATCAAAGCTATTTATCTTGTTTGGTGTATGTAGAGGATGTATTTGTTCCTTATGCCAAGTTTGCAGAGTTAAAAAAATCCATTCTCATCACAGTACGTTTATCCTCTCGTAAATTTTTAGACTGAGATGACAAGAAGAGATGACCAAGCATGATGACTTACAAGAACTATAACCCCCATAGCTTGTTAAATCTTTGCTTCTATGCAGCCTATTTTTATGACAATGTGTTGTACTGGTTTAGGGAATGCATTCTGTATGTAATTTTTACTTTTTCATCCAAGACAAGTGTAATTCTTCTGGGAATAAATTCAAGGATCTAGAGACATACAATACCAGTTACTGACTGCCATGACTCAGTGGTAGTCTGTGGGGGATACAGAGGAGATTTAATGGCTGGGAAGGGAGGGTTAAGGGCTGAGGAACAGCTAAATTGCCATAGGGTTCATGCTTGGAGAAAAGTTAGATTTCGATTTTAAGGTAGAGCTGATGATGTTTGGCCTATCTTTGTAAACATTTTCTATGAATAATAGGATGCTAAACAGTCTTTAATCTATGAAATGAGCATTGATTCAGGGTAGTTCCCCAAACTAAATATTCCACGACACCTGTTTTCCTTGTAGATTGTAAATGTAAATGAATACAAAAATGTATATGTTCCAGTTTCTCAATATGTCAAACATTTTAGTGTATAGGGATCCATTTTAAAGTAAATATTCCTGCTGTCAGCTGAACCAACCAAGCGATTTTATGTCTATTTAGAGAGTTGCAATCTTTAGTGGCTTTTTTGATAATCTTCACTGGGTTTTAGCAAATGCATCAGAATTTGAGATTGGTTTTTATTTGTTTGGTTTAATGCAGTCAATAGTGGTCAGAACTGCTCTTCTACTGTTTTAGAACCAAAACAATTAAACTTAAGTCGATGAGGACTTACCATACTTCATTTCAGTTGTTAGAATTGCCTAATGGAAAAAAATGAACCAGTTTTATTGATCTGGTCTTACCCAGAGAAATTCGCAAGCAAACAACAGTGATTTTTTGTTTTACTAATTCATTGTCAGATGTAGTATATGTATAAATATTTAAGACAATTGCCTGAATGTGAGTATACACATCATGGTTAAGCATGATGCTCAAAAAAGGAAAGTATCTTTCATTTATTTCTTTCATTTATTTTCATTTAAATTGTGAAATCAGTAACTGTGGTATATATACATATTGTTCCATACTCTTTACAGCTACTTCATGGATATGTCTGCGAGCATTTTATGCATATTTTGCACCATTTTTGTTAACATTATGAAAAGAGGAGAGTTCCTCAAGCTAATGCATTGCCTTATGTATTTTATCTCTGTAGTTGTTGATAAATGCAGGTAGTGCTTTTCTAATTGTACTCCAGCAGTACACTGGCATTGGTAACTTAGATGCAGAGTACATACCTGTCTCAGGATACCTGGATTTTTCATCGTTCGGTTTTGACGTATAAAAACATACTGAACTCATATTTTTGTATGCTGACAGTTGCATAGGGTTTTTTTTTATATACTGTATATATCAATCAATGTTTTCCTAAAGAAAATGTATTACTAGGAATGTTTCCCTTTTCCTGCTAGAAGACATGGGTTTATGTTTTCTTGTTATGTGTGTATAAATGAATATACAGCATGCACAGTCATGCAGATATCAACACCAGCGAGCGATTTCAGGTTGTCCAGAGGCAAATCAAGTAGTCATTTCTTATGTTCTTCTTCAGAAATAACATCTCATGCTAGAAAGCCTATATGGCTAGAGTGGAATGACTTTAGAAATAAATTTTGCTTCAGTTTGAAAGTCCAATAGTGTTCAGAGTAGCTGGGACATTTCTGCAAGTACTTAGATTTGGACTTTCATGGGAATAGCCACATCATCTTGTGTGTGTGTCTGTGCGTGTCCTATCTGTACCACGCACCAGACATAAAAGACTAAGCAGCCTTATTAACTTTTTAACACCCTGTATATAGTGTATGTATTTGGTTATACTTGCGTTACACTTTAAAAATGAACTTAACTTCTGCATTGAGTATTGCACACGTTTTTCACATGAAGAATATATTGTCTGTAACGTCTCATTAAGCACAAGAGAGCATTACTGCTTTGAAATATTATGTATAAGTACAGCCATACACAGAATCTCTCGGTGAGCTTTTGTTTGAAAACAAACTAGCAGCTCGGTGGGTAGTTGAGTTTGTTAGAAGTAACCGTTGGAGTTTAATGTCAAATATCCTTGAAACATGGATTTAAATTACTTTTTCCTTTTCTGTAAAATGCCTGTGTAGCGTACTCCGAATCAGTTGCTGTATTGATTATGGGTTAAACTAATACTGTGTACTTTTAGA
>Ga0181612_143455_pt1 | contig 12035 bp, 11 predicted proteins | sample HoacroProtozoa21_FD_119630 | JGI IMG/M metagenome (GOLD analysis project Ga0181612, IMG submission 119630) | Hoatzin crop microbial communities from Cojedes, Venezuel. Combined Assembly of Gp0051906, Gp0051904, Gp0051908
AAGACAACAGTCAATGCCTGCATAGAGCACTTCCCAGATAAAAGTATTAGGTATTCCTCCTACATTTCACTGTTTATTTCCTGCACAATTCTGTTGTAAGAAAGCATTTTAATATTGCAGAAGATGGAGAAAGAAACAGGTTCAGTAAAGGTACCTGTGGTGCTGGTTTCACAATTTTACTTTGTTCTCTATCCAAAATTATAGAGAATGTCAAGATGTAGTCATTCATTTTTAGAGGCAACATTTGGTTTAGGGTGGATCTTCTTCTAGCAACTCCAGTTTCACCAGAAGGAGCATCTAGGAAGCTTTCACACGGAAGACTGTTCCTGCCAGCTCCCTCTTTCTGTTTAAGATCTAGGTATGGAGCTGAAGGCATGGATGTGAACGAAGCACTGTAAGCTTTACCACCACAAAAATGTATTTTGAAAGAGAAGCGTGTATATCTACAAAAAGTCAGGGTCAAGTGACTACCTGTGACGTGCGTGCCAGAGAGGTTTCACATGATCAAACAAGAAAGAAGTCAAAATTCAACCACGTCACTTTTGTTCATGGAATTGGTGGAAGACTATATTTTGACCATGGTGGGATATGTTGAGTTAGCATATATATTCAGGAAACATTTCAAATGCAGCTGACTTCAACCACTTATTATCTGTCATTTGTCAAGACAACTGTAAGTATTCTCACTGTCCAAGACAGAATTTCCATTAGATCTTTCCAATGCTTTATTTTTAGTTTGAGAAATTTTCCTCACCCTTCCCTACTGAACAATGCTATGTTTTTCCATGGACAGAGAAGAAAGCTACAGTCCAGAAATTCATACAGGAACAAAGGCAAAATGAGTAGTTTTACATTCACTGTAATCTAGTACACACATTACCTTAAAGTAAAGCACAAATCCTAGGTGAAGATCAGATACAGTGATGGGAGTCAAGCAAAGAAGTAGAGAGATTAGTGTATTAAAGATAAAAAAAAAAAATAATCAAAAACTCAAAGACTATTTAAACTTTGCTGGACTCAAGCACAAGCTAAAGACCTTGGCCAGGAAAGTCCCCGATGATGTTGTATCCAAGTGAGGACACAGTCAAGCATGAGCATATGGTGCAGCAGGCACTGCACTCGGGCAAATGCCAGACCTATTAGCTTGCCTCCCAGTAGGTATCTAGCTGTGTAAGTGCTCCTTCAATATTCTAGCAGGAAATCAAACAGCAGAGTCTGTGGCTGAACCACATCTCAGGTGTCAGTAGCTGTAGCACAAGCAAGCTGCAGGTGGAACTCCAGCTCCCTTGGAAGTCCTGCTCTCCTCTAAGTTTCATCCAGGAGCCAGAGAAGTAGGAATGTGGCTGTCTGAACAGTTTCTGCACCATGGATCAAGCTGGGTGAAAAGAACTGTTTGATGCTCTTGCCAGGACATAGGAAGTATTTAGTCAGGCTCTAACAAGAGCCACATACTAAACTTCTTCATGCAGGACTTCCGTAAACCTGGATGGTCTTCTGTTCCACAGTGTTTCTCATCCTGCCCCACCCAAAACTGTTATGCAACTCAACTATTATTCACTCTTAGAAGTTCTGCCCAAATTATGTGCCTTGAATAAAAGTTCTAATGGAAAAAAACCTAACCTTTATCTTACACCAAGTTTCCTTTCAGATCTTTCTGAAAGAAAAAAAAAAATATGTTATCATCTCGTTGTTGGACAGTAAGCAAAGAACTAAACCCGAAAAGAAATTTTAGAAAAAAGAACACCCACAAACTGATTTAAAAATAATTACTGAAAATATTATGTATTATACCAATTAAAATAGTATAATTTTTTCATGTAATGTTCATAAATACTGTAATTTCTTAAACTTAATTGAAAGAAAAATACTGAAATTATTTTAAGTCTTAATAGACTAGCCATGTAGTGCTGTTTCTTTGTATATCAGAACTAACTCTTGGCTAAGCTTTAAGCTGTAGAGGTCACAAAGCCCTGCAGATGGTAGCCTTTGGGTGAACCTGTGCTCCATACCGGATGAGCAATGCTGTAGGTAGAACCCTTCCTTTCTCAACACACATAAGTAGATGTACTCAATTTATCAACTTGTAGACAGATGCAATTTAACCTTTAGCCTCTTTTTATATGCTATGGTTGCCTATCGGAGTTTGTTCCGCCGTTGTTTTTAGTCATACTGGTAAAGATTTCAGCCTTTCTACCATCTCTTTCATTTCCTGTAAAATTCTTCTTCGACAGCTTGCTCTAGCTCCACTCAAGTTGAAATCCTTAACTTGCACACTGTTTTAGAAAATGTTCACCAAAGTCTAGTTTCTTATGTTTCCTCTAATGTTCTCTGCCCAGAATTTTAGTTTATTCTACATAACTGTGGTTTTGCACTGTGTGTGCATGGTGCACAGTCTACGGGAGTGCTGAGCACCTTGATCCTGCTGTGGTTTCACAGCCAGTGCAGAAGGGCTAGAGAAACGGAGAGTAAAGCTAAAGGCAGGTCCTCCAGTTCTCCTGCTCTTAGAGGTAATTTTCTACCAACTTTGGTGACTGACAGTTTATCAGTCAAGTTTCATGTCCTTACACAATTCCTGCTTTTTAAACCCACCTACAGAGTACTTCATCTGCTTCTATCACTTAGCAGAATTATTTGTAGGAGTTAGGGTAACAAATTTGCTAGAGGATTTAGTGAAAACAGCTGGCACTTCAACAGGATGAAGTCTATACTGTAATGCACAAAAAAAACCCCAGCATATGGTAACATAGCTTTTAGTATACATCTAATTACAGAAGAAAATGTTTTTCTTTCTTCATTCAGTACTGATTTACACATTATAAGGCTTTTTTTTAATTTATTTTTTTTACTCAAGCACAAAACAGTGTGTCCTCCTCCCAAGATGCTCCTTCCCTCTCCAATAATCTTTTATTTAGAATTTTGGAAAGGGTTGGAAGATACACCATGCTGCTGTATATTGATGATGACACAAATGGATTGAATAGCCTAAAATAACAGCATTAGCAACACAAGCTAAAGAGGAACTTACCCTTTAACTGGGAAGATTACTCTTCAAGAGTAATTTAAATGACTAGAAATATTTACTACACATCTATAAGCGTCTAGCAGTATATCAGTCTAGCTAGTTTTACGCTATCTTCTAGGCAAGACAGAATTCAAGCTTTATGCTGCCTTGCCGCGAAAGGAGGAGGCTGCTAATTTCCTAGCTGCTTTCTTGTGCAGGCTGTATTGACTTGGTGAAGAGCTTATTTCCAGCTAGGCTTTTTTTTTTTTTTTGTACCAGCTGTTACTTGCTTCCAGAATGTGTCTTATTTTGGGCAAAGGCAGTTCTCCTGATAATGTAACACCGTATATATTCCTGTGATCTTCACATTATAAATCCATCTGCCTTAGATTTTGGAGACTACAGAATGTAATAAAAACATTTTGAACACTTAACAACTCATTAATATTTGATTGACACATAATATCAACTATTATAATAAAGATTATCTAGTTTTGATGTGCATATACCAACAGAAGGCTGGGTTGCTAATCGATCTGTAGAAACAGAATATACTTCTGGATGAATAATACTAACAAAATAAATAGATTTTCTATTGGATATACATTGAGCTGAAGACAGGGCAACAAAGCCTGTATTTTCGGTATACATTTCAAATCTATTCTTCGGGTGCATTTGAAGAAAGCTATCCCAACGCATCCTTCTGAAGGCAACAAAAGGAGTTGCAAAATTCCCAGACATGACCCTCAAAACTCAATGAATGCAGTAAATGCCATAAAAGGAAGGATCATCTCAGTTAATAAGGCTCTCTCCACACCTTACTCAATTTTGCTGCTTCTCTCTGAGTCCCACAGATGTACAAAAAGGGCAGTAGCATCTCACTTTCCTTTTAAATGCAATTGAAAGGAATGTGGCAGTACAAAACACATGGGCTAAAGCACCTGTCAGAGAGTGAAGGTCATTTATAAATGAACATCAGCATTTGTTTCTATGTTGAAATAACTGTCTATCTGGACACCTGTCATTTATTAGTCTCCTTTCCCACCACAGAAGATGTTCAAGACTTCAAAGTGAGGTAGAAAAGTCTGATCCCTCCCCCAAAAAATCACCGCCCTGGAATGCTCAATTTTAAGTATCTTAGTAAGATTTTGTTTCAGGAGGTATATACGTGCATACTCTTGTGGCTGGGAAGGTGGGGAAAATGACAAAAACAAACCCCCCACACAGACACCAAACCGCCTCTTCTAGCATCTCTGCAAAGAAACTCTGTAACACCTTCCTTACCACCAAAACCCAACACAACAGCCAAAACCGGCCAACAGTAACTTCTAAAGTCAAATCATTTTTCAAGAACATGGATTTCAGGGAAATAATCATGTATTGCATCGGATCATACTTATGGTCTGGATGCTTTCTGAAGTAGCTAACTGACTTTGTCCAAAAGAGCTCCCATCTAATTCCAGAGCTGCTGTGTAACTCATTGGTTTGTCCAGCAAACATGGGCAAGACAACACTTTTTCTTGCATCTTATCAGACTGCTTGAGCAGTTCAGCTGCTATACATACCGGTCTTCTCTTATACACTAGGTATATGAAGTGTAAAAGGTTGACAACCAAAAACACAGAATTCCAGATCATTATGTCCAAGGCACAACGGTAGAGTGTAGCCCAAATGATGAACAATACACAGCCTGTAAAAATAAAAAAAAAAAGGAAGGTAAATTTCACTGAACACATTCGTACAAAGTCATGAAGACTGTCTCCACTAGGTGTAATTACACTGAAAAGTAATACATTCTACAAGCTTTACTACAGTTAGGCTCTGTGGATCAACACACGCAATGGCAGCGGAGCTAATCACGGCAATGTTACAAACAGGCACCGAGAGCAGGCTGACAGCAGACTGCAATCCTATCGCATGGGACTGCGGCACTGGAGTAACAGTAACTCAGATCAGGGCCAAAGCACAAAGGTGCAGCCCATGACGGTCTGTTATGAAAATGAAGTAGAAATGGGATGGGGGAAAATTATCTGTTAAGTTAAAAAAAAAAATAATAAATTTAAGCAGCTCACAAAACTTTATTAGACAAACAAGAGCCTAAAAATGAATGCTTGTTGTTCATATCAGCAACATTCACATCTAACTAGTGAGCAGCCGCTGCACAAAAACCTCCTACAGTCGTACACAGATGTTTTTGAAAATTTAAAGGAAGTATCATTGCTGCATTTTGACAAGGTCACAGCAGGAACCTGAAGTCTCTTGCATGACATTAAAGAGAAAAATTCAAATCCTTACTCGTTTTTCAGTTGTTTTACTTTGAATAATGACAATTGCTTTAAAAGATAAGGCATGCTGTATGACTAGGGATTCTATTTTTAGACTACAAAGACAATACTTATCAAATGATAGATTACGCATCAGTGAGTCTCCCCAGATAACTCTGAGCCTATCGCCTGATAGAGATGGCTGTAGAAGTCACAGATATATTTTCCCTTAAGTTTCATGCGAAGACAACAAGGAGAAGGTGCCAAATTAGTGTGCCTTCCCCCTTTTTCCCTGAAGATGATACTGAATTCATACACTCCCTATTAACTATTCTGTCTGGGTTGTTGACTGGCCAGGCAGTACTTAACATATGGATCAGAAATATCAAAATACAGCGACTCTTGATCAGCTGGTTAATTAGACTACAAGGGACTGGAGAATACAAGGTGTGGAAGTATTGAAGCAGAGCAATATTGTGGAGCAGCACAGGGGCGGGGCGGGGTCGAAGCAAAGCGGACAGACCCCTAGGAACCAGGCTCCATTACCTATGCTGCCCACAGAGTAAATCTGCTCCCAGCTGCCACCTCAGCTTGCAAAACTCTAATTCCACATCTGCTCAAAATACAAGACCTATAGATCAAAATGGCAGGCTCAGCAAGCGCATAGCTCCTTTTGCTTTTAAAATGAGAACTACACAGATGAAAGGTCTTGCAATGCTCAGACCCTTGGCCAACAGAGCAGTCCGTTTTAATAACTTACCCTGTAACAGCTATAAAACATAAAAAGCAAGATCATTGTAAATTCAACCATAGAAATCTATCATAAAATTGACTTGCACTACTACACGAATGCGCATTCTCACTTAAAAATACTTCAGTGTGCTGTGTTATACGCTCACGTTTATCTTTCTTACACTACAATGACTCACTACTTCTCCTTTGATCACAAAGGCCTAGTCCCACACAAAGTACAGGGGCTTTGAAATAGCTGTGGGACTGCTAGAGTGTTACAAATGAAACCACGCTTGCTCAGTCTCAGGCATGACAAATTTAGGTTTTCCTCTGAAGTCAAATGTTGGTGTCGCAAGATGCCTACAGTGGTGGAAGAAATACGACTGACTTCAGGAGAACACACACAACTTCTAAATCAGCAATGAAAACAATGCTGGTGACCCACAAGTGCCAGGTGTTTGAACCCACATTTGAAGAACATGTGAGCTGACACCAAGCTTCCCAAGGAAAACCTCACCTTCTGCAGACACACCAAGCCAGTGCACCAGCCAATACACAGTCCCAGTACTTACTTGAAACCTAAAATTAAGGTCTTAAGGATCCACAGACTTAACTATGATGTGGAGTTTAATGAATTTTAAGCAGTCAGTCACATCTGAAGTAAATGGAGTCCACTTGTTTTCAAGGCGACATCTTCATAGGTTTGAAATTGTAAGTTACATTTCTGGGAAGTTTTAAGAGCCTGGGCACGTATAACCTTTCAACAAAAGGTATGTCAGGGTCAGAAGAGAACCCCACTTACACCAAAAACCACCTTCAGCAGAGTACAACGACCATGAATATTGGCTGTGATTTCACTGTAAGCTAAAGGGACCAGCTCTGTAATGGTCACAAGCTGCTATTTCTGTCACAGGACAGTCACAAATCTCTCCAGAATAATTCTCCTACCTATGGTGAGCAGGCCTCGCAGAAAAATCATATGAAGATTCAGTGTAGTTGGAATAACCAGTCCAACCGCAAAGCAAATATTTGCCACGTGGAAAACAAGATGATGAATCTCTTTCCAGTTTTCACACGCAGTTTCATTGAAAGGCACAAGGGTGGCATTTTTTATGTCTGGAATAACACCTAGTGGAATAACAGTGAGCGGGGTCATTGCTGTCGTATTCATCTTGGAGACTCCTGCAAAGAGGAAAAAGAAAAAAAATCACTGTGCATTAAACTGAAATATATTAGACATACACATGGATTTCAGGGCTATTTTCTCTCTTCCCAGAATGTATTTTCCATTATCACTCATGGGGAAAAAAAAATTTAAAAAAAACTACAAACGTTTTAAAAGGGTAAGCTAGATCTATAGTTCAGTAATGCTTTACTAGCTCTTTCACATAAGTGCTAGGCTTGAAGAATGGTACATTTCAAAATTTGGACTGTATGCACATAAACAATGCTGTCTGAACACTAGCTATGACGACTACATTGCTCAGTGAAACATCCTATGTATTCTTCCTAGTCCTACACAAGTTTTTAAAAAATCATCACATTTCAGTCTGCCATTTATTAAATAGGTCCACAATCTTAGGTAAGTAAATACTTAAGAGAACTCAACAACCTAGATGAGAATTGAAAGAAAAAAGATAAAAGGTTTATGTAGTATGCCCCCTTTATGACATACAAAGCTGTTCTAAGTAAGGAACAGACGGTCTTAAAGGAGGAAGACATGCTGTTTGGTTGATTAATAAAAGCAAACAAACCACACAAAAAAAAAAATCAAAACCAAAGACAGTCTCAACTTTTGGCTTTCTTGCGGGATCATTTGGAGGTCTCCCAGGCCACATATCATCTTGTGCTCATTAACCAGAGTAGGCAAAAATACCCCAAGTCACTTCTGAGAACAGTAAATAAACACTACTGTTCCTCCTCCTCGTTGACCAGATGCTACCAAACCAGAAAGGGAGACACCCAGGCTGCTAAGTTATGATAAGCTTGCCAGTCTGTCAGGGAAATCACTTGGTCAACCTAGTATGAGCAAGCTTGCAAGACCTTTGGCTGGCTGTGGAACTTCTGGAGGAAACGAGACAGTTAAAAAAGACTATTTCTAATCCAAAAATACATAGGGGATTTTTTCTGCTGTAATGATAAATCTAGCATATTTTCTTCTCACACCAATTGAAAGAAAAAAAAAAAAAGATATCTGTGGGCAAACATCTTTCAAACACAAAGTAAAAAAATCCTATTAAAAACAAACGACAGAGAAACTGGAGGTTTTCAAGACACTACCTTTAAAAATCTTAAAAACTGATCTCTGTGAAGAACTGCAGTCAGTGTCACAAGCACTCTGGAAGATCTTCTCGACCCAGAGCAGTTCCCACATGGAGGAACACGACTGTTCCTAGGCAGGCTGACAGAAACACGGGAGAATGCTCCTTCCAGCGAGACACGTGTGGTCCCCCACTGCCGCAGCAGCAGAGATGATACGGAGCTTGGCTTGAGTCTCATTAACAAAATACATGCACGTCTCACTGAGCAAACCGGCTCCGTAACATACAGCACGGTGGGATTTGCATTCCAGTGCACTCTGTAGAGACAGTGCATGTCCCTGCCACATGTGCTTACTGTCACGCAATTCATCTGCTCAGCAGACTTCCAAGTCACGGTTAATACACCCAGTATCTCCTGCAGAGGGGAATACGCTCAGCGTTTCTCTGTTATTTCAAAGTGCCTCTTTGGCTGCGAAGTAATTTTGAGTTCCTCCAGTTGTATCCATTCTTTGTATTATTTCCCACACCAATCAACTTGTGTACAAGGTATAAGCAAGACGGACAATTTCTGAAATTAATCACCCCTTTAAATCCATTTTTAAAGCAGTGGGAAGAGAGAAATCAGAAAGAAAATCTCCACTCTCCGATAGCTTCTCTCCGAAGCCCAGAGCCTGTCACAGCCAAGGCATGCTGCGGAACACGCAGAGGCATCTTGCAGGACCAAACACTAGCACGAATATAGCATGCAGAGTCTTTGGATAGAAATGATTGTCCAAGAAAAAAATACATCTAATTTTTACCAAACCAGACCAATTCACACTTCTTAAGAGCTCACTTTTCTCTTTTCATTCCTAAACATTAGTTGTTCACAAAGGCTAACTGAAGTGTGGTTTCTGGCACAAACAAGTTCTACAATAAGTTGCTACCAATAATCACAGTGCCCAAAGAAATTCACAGCCCAGTTGTCATACGGGCACCATTCAAACACGCTCCTATTTCCCCTCTGCTCCCTCGCATCAGTGTGGCGACAAGAGCCACGCGGGCAGCTCCCCGGTCCCGACAAAGCCACTCGCACACCGAGCCACAGCCTGAGCCCGTACGAGGCTGCAGGACCGGCATTTTCACGCGCTCAGAAACAGAAGGTGACTGCTAACTCTGGGTAACGGTGTCTGTGCTCATCTCGCACACATCTCATTGTCATGGACCTATTGTTTTCAAACAATATAAACTCCCTACACCAGAAGAGCAAGATCTAGAGATCTCCTGCAAGAAGTTATCAGTTGAATTTCTGTGTGCATTCAGTCTTTCACTACCAAGCCATCTGCCAATAAAAGCACCACTTAACGTGCCCTCATGTGGTAACAGACAACCAAACTCATGCAGTTATGCAGAACCAGCCACAAGACCACCAACTCAAGACCAGAATGGGCTGCAAGAAGTAACTTCAGCTGCATCTGATCACAAATCCACAAAGCTTTCCAGATGCTTGACCTTTTTAATAGCAAAGTTTTGTACTGTATCATTGGGAGAACAGAGGCTACCTTACTCTTTACGGCTTAGCTGCAGAGCGTCACACGTTTGAAGACTGGAAACCCAACGAGCCCGGTTAACTACACAGTGCATGGCAATCTCATTCTCCTGACAGCCCAGCCGAAATACCGCTCCCTTCATCAGCTGCAGATGTTGATGCCACAACCCACCAGCCATAAACTGTCATAACAGAACAGGGAGATGTTTCCTCAACAAGTGTTGACCAAGTCACCTAAAGCCTTTGACAATAAAGCGTCCACAGTTGTAACAACAGGATGTTTAATGCTTTTGAAAGTCTGGACCACTTACTTCGTTGCCTAGGAACCTAAATCTAGCCACATCCATTTTTTTTATAAGCTTTTTCTTTAACACTTTGAAGTCCTTATATGAATACGTTTCAGCTTAACTTACTACTTGCAAACAAACATTGCAGCACTGCTAACATACTGGAAAATAGTAGAAAGCTGCAGACCTTCTCTGTCAAGCTGGTATTTTGAAGCTGGCGGAGGTAGATTGATGCTATCTGCAAAATGACACAAGGACAGATTGTGACACCAGCTCTGAAGGAAAGCTGCCTCTGAATTTCAACTAGGGAGCTTGCTGGAGAATCAACAAAAAAGGCAGGCACGCAGGCAGAGTTACCAGCTGTAACCAAAAATGTTTGTCCAGACGTAACACCACAAAGACAAATATTCAGAACGACATCTCTGTAATTTTTAGATCAATTCTTTAGTCCTAACATCTACAGTTGTCAAATAACATTGAAGAACTAGAAAAAAGTCTGCTGCTCAACAAATGAACAAGCAATTGTCATCTCCTACCCTCTGATACCTCAGAGACAACAATGAATTTTGTAAGTACAGAATCAGGCCTTTAAAGTTTTAATTTAGGGTTATGTCTACTATGCATTAATACAGCACAAGGCTTTGAAGTCTCATGCTTAAGTCTTCAATACAAGACGACATGTACTAATATCAGGAGTTAAAAATGCAACCAACATGGTCAAATAACTTTGGAAAAATTGGGGAAATAGTGCCAACCGAAATGAAAGCTTTATGGAGCGTAAGACAAATAATTAAAAGAATATTTTTTAATATCCAGTAATTTTTCCATCATATGGATTTAGATTTACCAAACAAGAGTTTGAAAACCCAGCTGACTGAACACTCAAGCCAATCTGTTGTCCAAACTGGAAAAAACCCCACAAATAAAGCAAAAAAAAAAAAAAGTCAGTGACACTTTAATATTAAATCTATCAGAAATTAGTATAGTTAACAACAAAGCCTGTTAATTTTTTTTGTGCATGAACTGATGAGAGTTAAGGTAATACATTGTGGGTTTAGGTCTAAAAATACAAATTCTCAGAATGTAAATGAGGCACACTTACTCTAGGATTTTTCTATGCGCAGAACATCTTTACACAAGAGGCCAAACTTCCGAAAGCCATTCCCAAAAGTATTTAGCCCCTGAATTTTCAGGCACAAAGATGCCTTTAAAATCAGCAGGGGTTTTCTGGATGCCTACACAACACTCACAGAAGACAGACGTAGCAAAAATGTTGAAAGCAGCTGGTTGTAGTAGGGGAAGAGGTCAGCCGAGCCGATACAGGACAGTGCAGAGTGTCCCACTCACGCCGTCACCCACTTTATTGAGATTATTCATATCCCATGGTTTTACTGCTCAACTTTGTTCAAGTGAGCTTCTTAAAGCTTTGCTTGAGAATGTCTGCATAACTTTGCAGCCACTGCAACTTTACAGTCCATCATTTTTGTACATGGAGTTTGTGACTCTTAAAAATTGTTGAGCTTAACTTTTTGGGGTTTTTTTTGGGGGGCCTTTTTTTTTTTTCCTTCAATCATACTTTTTTTTTTCCCTTTAATCATACCTGCAGAACTTTTTTTCTATGGTCTTGTAGCACAAAAGCCGCATGCAGAATTCAGACAATCAATTTATTCGCTTTTGTGAGCTGAATTATAGTTTAAGTTACCAATCTGCTTTTTTATAATGAAGTAAATGGGAAAGCGGTATAAGAAAAGACACATTTCGATACGCTCTTTGGGGCAAGTTCCTTTCCATTAAACGCGTCGCTAACCACAGAAATTTGCTAGTCTGACTCCGCACTTTATTCTAGACGAAGTTTAACAACGCTTTCGTCCTGCGCAGTTATGGAAAACCCACGTAACGAGGGACGCCGCAAGGCCCGCCCGACGCCGCGGCACCACAGCTGGGCTGCGGCGAGGGACGCTC
>Ga0181612_161173_pt1 | contig 12035 bp, 7 predicted proteins | sample HoacroProtozoa21_FD_119630 | JGI IMG/M metagenome (GOLD analysis project Ga0181612, IMG submission 119630) | Hoatzin crop microbial communities from Cojedes, Venezuel. Combined Assembly of Gp0051906, Gp0051904, Gp0051908
AGGACTATCGAAGCACTCAGTTTGGGCTAAGTGTGGGAGAGAAGAGATGTGTGAAGTAGGCAGTACCAGAGAATATATTTCACCTTCGTTAAACTGGGATACTCTATTTAATATATATACATAAGAAAAGAACAAAAAGGAGAATCTGGCATTTTCATCCATTTTTAATAGTAAACTATTCAGTGAAGTAGGAGATTAGAGTAGGATTCTACAACCAAGAGAAGATAAAAAAAGAGTTATTCCATAACTGAAGAAGTTTTTGTCCCTGTAATGGATAATTATGGAATAACCCTCTTTTATAAGTGTTTAAAAGGCATGAGAACGCTCTCAACTAAGCAGCTCTCAACTCTTAGATCTTCTATAAGAGCCTGTGATTTGTCATAAGAAAAAAAACAACCCTTGTATTTCATCTTCTTTTATTCAAATTTTCACACCGTATCCAGGATATCCAAATGCAGAGGGGCATCTCCTCATAGGTGCAGACTCCTACCCATTTGGATCTCACTGGCAGACAAGGACATATATGGCCTTATGGGTAACAAACCACCAGCACTCAGCGGCGCCGAAAATCAGGCTCTCCTATTCAGATATTTAAAGATGGAGTCCTGTGCCTAAAGTCAGAAAGCCACTGTGAAAATACTAGCTACTGGACTATGAAAGCATGGGTCTTCTGAAAACGTGTTCTTAATGTTCATATTTGTTCATATAGTGTGGGGTTATGTTTGTAGTGAAGTCTAGAGATTTAAAAAAAAAAGTTTTTTGGTGTTTTTTTTTTACCTTTTGAAAATACCTTTAAGCATCCCTGAGTATCAAACGTCGGATTTTGCTAGTGCAGTGCATATTTCTGACAAAGGATGGGAATGGGGAATGGATACAGTTTATTTGTAAATTAAATAAATATGTTTCCTACATGCCCTTGAGAGCTAGCTGATTTATCAGTTACACCACAGACTTGTGCTTCCAATTTATTTTAAAAAGAAATAACATCGTATTTTTGACATATATGAATACAAATGTAACACTACAGGAAACTTTGTGAGTAGCCGTATATATATATCACCAGCACTGTATGAATTACCTAACTTGCTTTTTCTCTTCTATTTATGGGATGAATTCTGCCTAAACACTTATTTCTTCAACAATTCCTAACTTATGTGAATGACCCTATAAACCTCAGTGTGACTACTGACTAGAAAGAAGAATATTTGTCTGAATGAAGAACACAGAATATACATGTAGCACAGGTGAAAATAAAAGTTAAATTAAGTATTTTAGTTTTAATTCTGCAATGAGTCTTCTCTGGTATTTACGCCTAACAGTGTAAGCTAAACTTAAAAGCAAATATATTTATTAAAAAACTGTAGCTGAATTGACTGGTTTTCATGACAGAATGCTGATACATACTTCATCTCTGCTGAATTTGAACAAACACAGTTTTTGCTAGACCGAAGTGTTCGCAAGCATCTCTCAGAAGGGGAAGGCCTATGCCATTTAGCAGATTTCTTTTTCTTTTATATTAATTTTCTTTAAGTTTTGTGGATGGCAAATCATACCATAAAAAGCAAAGAGGAGTGTTGCGAGCAGAGGTAAGCTGATGGCAGAGCCAGCACGCCACATGGCAATTCAGCCCAGCAATGGCTGCGAGAACACAGTGAGCACAGATCTCAAATCCTTTTGTGAATGTGGGGCGCATTCCCGCAGGCCTTATATGAATAACCGACTTCAGTGTGTCTGCTTGCGTCAGTAAGGAGCGGTCCCCTGAGCGGAGTGTGCCATTTCAGACCCTCATATTTTGCGTTTGATGGGAAGTTGAGCCTTTTAGCATTCCCATCCCCACCCCTCCCACCTCCTGCTCTTATCATCTTCTCCTTTTTTGGACATACACCTCTCCCCCTTTGCTCTTTAAATTCCCTCTACTGCTTCCTGTATATTAGCCTCAGCCCTACTTTGTTATTTTTGTTGCTTGCTTCGTCCTCCCTCCATCACTACTCCAGATATTCTCTCCCCTTTGCTAGTAGTCTGTTCCATTCCTTTGGGACCCTTCTCACTCCCCCACAACAGAGTAGCTTCTCATTTCCAATGGTATTTTAAAAACTCTAGGCTATATTCTCTTCTCTTGAGAGAAAATTAAAAAAAAAAAGAAAAAAAACCACAAAACAAAACCTAAAAAACCCCGTTCTCCAGGAACTCTGCTAGTTTAAACTCAGAGTCTTCCAGCCAAATTCTCTTTTCAAAGGGACAGAGGAGAATGAGACCTACGAGGATGCCAGGGCATGCCACCCAAGGCAGTTCACAGAGCCACAGGCAATTGCCCGACATCCTTGAGCGCTGCTGATCAAGCCCTTCTGTGAAGCAGGAAAATCATCTCTCCCCTGTGAGTCACACAGGCCTCCAAAAATCGATGCAGTTGGTGCAGTGCTCACTCTCTGACGTCCAACACAAGCTGGGCTCAATGGGAGTCTCTCTGTTGACTTCGGTAGATATTCAGAGGATTGGGCCTCTGGGGGAGACACAGGCAGGTGTGAGGCAGAAGCCTGAGTTTTCTCATTCATATCTGTAGAATAAGTTGTCAGGCAATCATGATACATAACACTGCTATTTCTCAGAATACATTCTGACAGTATTTTATGCTAAAGCATGCAATTTTTCAATAAAAATCAGGCCATTGTCATTTAGAGGAAGACAAACTTGTGGCGGGTGTCCCTTCTGAAAGCTGAGGAATTCTCTGCCCATCCTACTCTATATTTCTTTGAAGTACCAAGCCAGACTTTCTGCTGAAAGACTCCAGCTGAGACTACTTAAGCCATCAGTTACACCAGTGTAAATCTGGAGTTAACAGTGTTGGCAGAGGTTAGCCGAGGACAGGCCTGTCCCCCATCAATTAGTGTGCCTAGCAGTGCCTGGTGACCACCAATGCAAGAGACCACAAACCCATACTGGGTAAATACTGACATCAGGGAGAAATGCCTAAGGCAGAAGGACAATAAATAAGCAAAAAAAAGAGAAAGAAAGAGAGGAAAAAATGAGAGCAGAGAGGGGATAAAGGACAGAGTCAGCAACTGGGGAGTGATGATGGGTTTGTCATTCTGGTGCACTCCCAAGGAATGGGGTGCAGAGGGGAGAACAGGCGGCTGCTGGCAGGACAGAATGCTTTCACATTACCCCAGAAAACATTTCAACAAAATGGCTCTGTTGTGTTTAAGCCTGGAATTTAGTGAAATTATTTTCTTTGTTTTTTTAAATTCCATCTCAGAGTGTGATATTCTCTAGTGTAAGAATACCTTGTAGTATTTGATTTTTTTTTATTTTTTAGCATATGCCCGTTTTATAATCACACTAAGACACTTTGGACTAAGCAGTTGCCCTGATTAATCCACACCTCTGATGTGCTGGAAGCATGAGGTGAAATGCACCCAAGGTGTGCATTAATCAGCCCTACTATACAATCTGTCCTGTCTAGCTGCTTAATTAATTCAGAACCAAATAGTTTTGGGGAGAAGGTTAGGTGGGACCATTTTTTTTAAGTGGGTTTTACATGAGCTGTCTACAGTGCATGGAAAAAAAAACAAGATATATTTAGAACAATATTTTAATTTGGGATACTTTACTAGATTAGATGAAAAGAATGTAATGTTTAAAAAAAGGAAAATGTGATTAGGAAGCTTAAGTGCACAGTATATTACATGAAAATTCTGATCATAAAGAAAGGTAATATCTACTCAAAATTATAATTTCTGTACTTTTGAAATCATCTCAGCAAGAATTATCTACCCATATCAAATTGTAGCACTTGTCAAAATCAGCTGTAAAGCATCTCAAGTGCTCTTCTGAATCAACAAAACAGATGTATAGCGATGTGAGGTTGCACTGAAATGGAAATAAAAGTGAACTAGATACCAGTCATCGCCCTTAATCTCTTGAACTCGGCACTTAACACAGAGGATACCACAGGTCTTTGGGACACTGTTTAGAAGGGAAAGAAATCAAGACTTGAATCTTAATGACATACGCAAAAACACTCTATAAAATTATTTTCTTTCTGCTTTAGTAGAATCTGATATGCTCAAAGATCACCTTGCCTTGTTCATAAACATGAGGCGATGTTTGAAACAGCATCTATTTCAGTGTTAGGCAGAAAATCTTAAATATGCAAAACTCATAAAAAAGTGTTAAAATTTTTAAAATAGCAATTAAATATGCTTAGAGGTTCAAAAGTCACCATTACCCTTCTTTCAGTTAAAAAGTTAATTGTTGTTTGTGGGATAACACCTGCAGCAGAATTAATGTAATGAATATAGCTTTAGTTAAGATTACAATATTGCTATTTTTTATTAGGGATGTAATAGATGAAAAAAGTCCACAAGCATCGTCCATTAGAAAACAATGGCTCTAACCCCATAACCTAGGACATGTGTTTGGAAGTGAGCTCCTCTGCAAATTTTGTATCACCCTTCCTTCCTGGAAACATGATGAAAATGGCTGTTTTTTCCTTGGCTTTGTGGTGATGGTGCCTTCCGGGAGTGTGATGCACAAAGAGGGGCCGAGGGGAGCATAGACCGCAAAACGAATGATCGTTCCCTTCACCTGCCTTGTGAACTGGTTAAGCCCCTGACTTGCAGGTGGAGGGATTTTTGTAGGCTGATGAGGTTCTGTAGAATCATACCATTTATCAACATTTTACTTGCTTCCCTGTTTTCAATTACATTTAGACCTAAAAAATTTTTAGTAACCAATACAATGCTGAAAATTACTGACTTCTCTGCTACATACAATGAAGTCATCATAGCATAAGCTGTGCACAAAGTAGCCCATTTTCATCAGCAGCATTACAGGGCAGACTTGAACTGATGAATGTGGAGCCCTTCAGACCCCATACTGAGAGAAGGTCCAGATGGACAGAAACCTCTCTCCAGGATGGATGGAGGGGCCCAAGTCTCAGCCTGGATGCCTGAGGATTAGACTCCTGCACTCACAGCAACACGCTTCTGTGGCTCTGTCCAGGCAAAGCTGTCATCCTCGCAAAAAGTCCTTGATCTTATTTTGCTGCCAAGACTCAGAGGTAAACATGCTCATTCATCCAGCTGAAGATAGCAACCCGCTAAAAAATGTTTTAGTCTAACTTAAATGTATTTTGGCAAAGATAATCCAGCCCTTTCTGGATTTCATCCATCGTTGACTCCTATATAGGATCTGCCCCCTTGTCTATAGCATGGAGAAATAGCAGACTATCAGTTCTAGCTCTTAAGAAAGACACAAATAAGAGTGTTTGAGACCTTTTGAATTCAGCACGTGACAATTTGCAAAGCTGCTGCACAACTCTTCCTCTGCAGGTTATGTACTGCAGACAGGATTGTTTCGTGCAAGAGAGTAAACAAAGTGGGATCTACTTTTACTTCAGTAAAAACAACTGTCACCTATTGTTTTGATACAAGGTGGTTAACAAAAAGTCCAAGTCCTAAGGAAGAACAAAGGAACGGAGTATGTGGTCTCAAGTTCTAGTTTCCAAGTACGTCAGTGATTCACTGTATAATATCAAGTAAGTCAGGTAACTTCTATGTCTCGTGTTTTCTTAACGTTGTAAAGATTAAGCACACTGAGGAATTTCTCCAAATTTTCCAAATGTGGAAGTGATTTTATTAGGTGCCAGAGGTCAACAGGCTATTACAAAATCAAGAGCAGAGAAAGGAAGAAAAAAGGAGGAAAAATAAGGCTTTGGACAACGTAAATATACAGAAGACTCTAATAGATATATGTTCAAGTCAGCATAAAACCCAGTCTAAAAAAAACAGGCAGGAATGGTAGCAGCTGAAAAGTTATGTTGAAACAGAAGCGGGACAAAACATTTCTTCTCGCATCAAGGTTCAAAGTGGAGCCAGTTGTGGCACCACACGCAGAGGCATGGGATACCTGAATGGTTCTCCTGTCCTGCTGCTGCTTCTCTGTCCTCCATCCGCTCACCAGCAGCACTGCAGCAGCACTAGCTAAGACAAAAAAACTGACTTTCCTTCCTCTGTTTTCCCCTATGTGAGGGTGCAAGCTTTGGGGTTTGGGGATTTTTCTGGGGTTGTTGTTGTCATTGTTCTAATTTTGTTTGGCACAAAAGTAAAAAATGGAAGGTTTTTCTGTTATTTTGTAACATTCTACGAAGGGCTGAGCACATACCAGCAAAGTGCTTCCTGCTCAGTACTCCAAGCCCCAAGAGCAACATTTCAAGAGAGCTACATTGCTTCCATAAGACAAAGACCCAAGGCGTGTCCCAGGGGCAGCTCCAGGCACTCCAGCGTGCCCAGTCCACCCAGTGCTGCTGCAGTCTGGCGTGGGCGGACGGCCGAGCCGGTGCAGACCACTTTGGAGCACAACTCAACACACCGCATGGTGCACAGAATATTTGCAACCTTTTCCACAGGAAGAGGAACTCGTGCCCTCTCACAGCAGTCCAGAGGAAGTCCCACTATGGTGGAAGTAGCTTGCCCTGAGCCGTATGTCGTGCATAGCTGCACCGCAGCATCAGTAGCTCACTCTTTTGTGCCAGGCCATGTATGTGGAGAGAAGCAAGTGTGCCTTCAGCTTTCTCTTCTCTCCTGTGGAGGGGGCAGTGGGTCCCAGTTGGCCACCAGATTACATTCAGGCTCTGGAGGAGGTGTTTAGTTGTACAGTGGACTACGTTACAGAAACTTCCATAGTGAATATTAATTCCACTAACTCCACAAGCTTTTGAGTCAGTTTTCAGCACATTTTTTATTTGGGCTGATGTTCAGCATTCCTTCCCTGCACTGTATATGATGACACTTTGGTAAAAGTATTATTGTTTTCACCTGGCCACATTTCTTTTCCAAAGCAAACACATAACAGAAATAATTTCAACTTTCTAGATTATTACCTGACAAAACTGCGGTGCTTGTGAAAGGCAAATTGACATTACAGCTGCTCTCTGTTTTGGGTTTCTTCTTGGTTTATTTTTTTTTCCTTTGGTTTGGATGCTCTCTGAAATACTGAGCAAAATTGCATTTTCTGTTGCACCACAGTACATATATTGTTGTTCCCAAAGGTTTACTTATAACGTTCACAGCACCATTTATTTTTCTTCCTTTCCCCCCATTGTCATTTCTGTACAGATTTAATACAACAGAAACATGGCTTCCACTGGGAGCTACAGGTAGAGCAGTTCCAAAGTTCTCTATAATTGGTGTCTGCCATGGCTGCTCACAGTAAGTTATGTAAATCACAGCAAGGACCCGCAACCCCTAAAGGCATGAATATTTTTTTCATTCAGTGCAGAGGATATCTACAGAATCTTAGTAATAGTCCCCTCTACATCAGGGATCTCCTTACCAGGAAAAGTCAAGGTCTAGAAACTGGCCATGTCCATTCTGCAATTTAAATCCTACTGTTAAAGATGGCTTGGTAAGTATTATGGTAGGTCAAGGCATTGTAGGTAATATTAATTTTTAGGATGCGTTTTCCCTGCATAGCCTTTGCAAATCCACCTCCTTCTGTTTACATTTGCTGTAGTAATTCCAAAAACCACAGATCTGAAGATTTGTTAGTTTTTTTCTGTAGCAACTATTCAATTTCAAATGAAATGAGGGGCTGTCGGGGTTTCATTCTGAAAATAGAGGAATAATTCCACTGATTTTCTAGTGATGTATTTTAATTAAAATCGTGCCTTCAAAGTGATCAAATGTGAGGTTGCTGTTAAATCTGTTTCCTTTAAAATAGTACTGCAAGTGTGAGAATTTTTAGCCCAAAATCAATAAGTCAACTTCTGTGTTCTTATCATTTTTTATTTCTCCCACAAATCTTGCCTTTATGGGCCATATACACCAGTTTATGCACTATCAATCAGGTAACTGAATGAATCCTTAAAACATTGAAATTTTCTGCTTCTATTATCGAGAAAAGAATATTTCTTAAAATAACATCATTGTTCACATTTCCACCTTGATTAGAAAGCATCCTGAAGCACTTTGGCAAAGCACATGAAAAATAAAAAAAGAGGATAAATGTTTTTAAAAGCTAGTTAAACATGATTCTTCTGCTGCAGTTACCAGCAAGAATTCTGACAAAGAAAAGTCTCCTTTGGGCTTGACTTTGCGCATAGCCCCCCTAGACTGAATCTTAATCTAATCTAATAACTTCTTTTACTTTACCTTTACCTCTTTACATCTACTTACTCAGGAAAGCTAAGCTCAGAATCTGTATCTGGTTTTCACTGAGCACCTGCTTTTTTTTAATTTATCTTTTTATTTTATTTTTAAGAATATCAAGTAAATGCATACTATACACACACAGTCTAGTGTTACATGTACACAAAGGCAAATACACACATTCACTTTCAGGAACACTCACGAGCTCTTCAAGGAAATTAAGTGTTTCTTCACCATGTGGTGCTAGGCGAGGCTGTGTACCTTAAGCCTGTTTTCCAACGCACCTATTTTGCTTTGGGCTGTAACACCTGCACCGTGTCTCTTGCTGGTACGTACAGGGTAAGTAGGGGTACAAGGACACAGCTGAAGCATCCCGGTCTGGGGCTGCTGTCAGCTCACCCAGTTCCCCTTAAGGCTTCGAGGAAGCACAAAACACAAGAGACAAGCAGACTCCCAGGAGGACCTTAGTGAGGAAATAAAGGTGACTTAAAGCCTCTGCCTCTGAACGGCTCGGGGCCCTGCACAGCGCAGCTCCAAGTGTACGGAAGAGTACCAGCCACTGATGCAGCCCAGGCTTAGTAAATTATTTTTCCATCAATTACAAAAGGCACCTACTCGGCCCTGTTTTTCATCCCTCCACCAGCTAGACAGGTCAAAGAACAGAAAAGTTAGTGGCTGGTACGATCGGCTAGTACCAATTCAGTGGTTCAGTGGTTCAAATGTCTCTGTTCTCTATCATCTCGGAGGTAAACGTGAGCTATAATCATCCATGTGTCATGCTCAGCTAAGCTGGCTATCGGCAGAAACAGCATGCAATTGAAATTTTTCCCAGCTTTAATCAGTGGACTGTGTCCTCATGGAAGAAGAGATAGCTGCTTCTGTCAGAGACAGGCAACTGCAGAAATCTCCTTCTTCTATGACATGTTATAAAACTTTAAGATTACAACTGTTACATAAAAACATGCAAATAAACCATATTTTCACTTGAAAAACATTTTCTGGAAAGGCCAGCAAAATATATTCAGGCCATAATGGATGTGCACAGCTCCTAACCTTCTTAGATTTTAGGTATTGTAAAAGTTTACATTTAATTTGTTTATTATTGATAAAACTTGTTTAACGCTTCTGTAATCTCTCAAATGGCTTCAAAAATATAAAAACTATGATTATTTTACTTCAGTTAGCCAAAACCAAATTGCTGTGGTACAATGCCTACTCTCCCCTGAGGCCACTGAACTCCGAATATACAGGGTCTGGAATACTCACTCCCTGCTGTAACGTGAACCCCAAGGTAGAGCAAAGAGTACCTATTTTTCCAAGTCATTCAAGACTCCTAATTGCAGGTTAAGTTTTGGCTAGTTAGGACAAAGTCCAAAAGCTTTCTGCAGGCTGAAGTAATTTTTGTCTGGAAAAAATTATTGGGGATTGGGCAAAAAAAAACGAAGTAAGCATTATAAATATGTTGCATCACTCTAGGTTATGTCATATGAATTATGATAAGGAACACTATGTCTGACATGAAGAATCACATTAAGTTAAAAATAAAATAAAAACTAAAAGGGGTTTGGTTGTGGGTTGGGTTTTCCCCCCTAAACTCTGGTATGCTTAGTTTCAGTTACTGGAATAGTGCTTTCTACCTTCTTTTTATGACCTTTTTTATAAAAGGTAGCTGATACTCACAAAAAAATTTGGGACCATTCAAAACTTTTCACAGTTAATTAGTAATGCATGTAGTAAAACACCCGCCCTAGCTCTGGGCCTTGGGGGTTGCCCTGGTTCACTTGTAACTGATTTATTTTGTAAGGTTGTCTGGCACATCTCCACCCCAGCTGCTTCCAAGAAATTTCAGCCCAGCTTCAGCTGGGAAAGATCAACTTCACATGCTGACATACAGAGGCGGCCTTAGGAATACTGGGGCCTCCACTGGGAGGTGTCAGTGGGAATCTTTGCTCTGTTTGCTGATCCAGGGATACAGTATCTGCCACCATACAGGAATTTTTTTTTAGTGTTTTCCTTGAAAGAACACTCACCTGTTGCTACACTATGTTTTTCCTCAGTCAGAAACAGAAGTGTTATATTTACCAGATTTGTGGCTCACTATATAGAGCTGAATGGTGGATGGCTTTTGCAGGCACCCAAAACCATTGGTAATGACTTATGAGACACCAAAAAAGCCATGTTATTTTATAGACTGCTTAAATTTTACAGAATTAAAAAGAGGCTAGAGAATGATTCTGATATCTTTCCTTCTGTCTGAGTAACGGCTCACTCTGCAAGTGTACTGCTGAAACTGATGGCTACAATTCCTAACCCTTTTCCTAGGGATACATCACTTCGGGTTTTTTTTGTGATCATTTTTATTCAGAAATTCCCTGAATAAAATTGTCTACCATGTTCCCTCTTTCATTTTCTTCCTCTTAGGTTGCAAATTAATTTTGTGAGTAGCCTTCTTCCCTACGCTTCCATCTGGTGCCCTTCTATCCATTTCCAAGGACGGCTGAACAAAAAGCATCTTATCACCTACGCAAAATAATGTTTTTAAAAAATAGTAATATCTAATTGAGTCCATTAGTAAAGGAAGAAAGCGTCTCCAACTTTAGCATACAACACCTGATTCTATTTAAATTCAGACACAGTACACAAAGCCACTCACTGTAAGATATAGGCTGGCAGTGAATTCTACCTCTGGGTTTACCTTTCCAAATTTGTGCAGGGAGCTGAATGTTTGAAAGATTTTCATCCATTGGTCAGGGGTTTTTGATTTGATCCAAAGTTGAGCAGATCCAACAGGAAATTCCATAGTTCTTTCTTTTTTTTCCAAACTTCAATAACCTTTTTCTTCACATGCATTATTTTGCAACAGCAATACGGAACTTAATTATTTTCAGAAGTGGAGGCAATCATAAAAAAAACAGAACAGCAACTTTAACATGACAAAGAAAACAGGGAGTTAACAGAACATTAGACCTTTGATTAAAACAATATTCTTAGAATTTTTCTCCAGCAAGAGAAGCTGAACAAGATCCCCACAGTTTAGCTATGCAACATTACTCAGTTTAACTGTTACTTTATGTTCACCTGTGTTCAGATGCTTATAGAGAAAGAACATTCGCAACCTGCACAGAGACAGAGACTGTATTTTGTTAGGATAGTAGACTTGTTATGTTCCATTCAGCTCAGCACCATTAAGCTTCTGGGTCTAGGGTTTGCTGTCTGCCGCCAGGATTAATATCTTAGCATTTTCTCCCTAGTCTATGGTTACATTTCAAGAATTAAATAATCATTCAGAAAGTTGGCTTCAGTTTATGAGCTGTTAAACCTAAGAGAGATACAAAACAAAATGTTAACTTCATCCTTAGAGTCTTTATCACTTGGCACATAATGTGAACCCATTTCTGTTACAATAATTTTCCTTGTATCTAAAAAGATTATTTTCTATGGAGGACCCAGAAGATACCTTTGTATTGTTTTGTAGTTTTTGAGAAGGTGGACTGAGAACTTTGGAGACAGAAATCTTGCATTTACACCCCCAGGATGTCTGGCAGTGACAGATGAAGTGAAATTATCCCCACACTACCCCACTAGCAGACCCCAGGCTGAATTTGGAGGCTGAGTGACAGCTCAGCTGTCGTGCCCTTTCAATTTTTTCCCCCTGTTGTTAAAGACCATCAAGGAATGAGACAGTAGGATCAAATGGAATGCTGGTTGGGCCACACAGACACCCATTCTTTGGGATCCTGGCATCCTGGCAGGGACCTCTACCTCCCTCCACACTCCAAAAGAAGCATGTGATGAAGGCAGAAATTTCCAGGCAGCTTCAGGCTAAATCTGACTATCTGGGCAGATTGGAAAGCTCTTTTCCACACATGACTTTTTCTTTGTAAAAAT
>Ga0181612_115955_pt1 | contig 12034 bp, 8 predicted proteins | sample HoacroProtozoa21_FD_119630 | JGI IMG/M metagenome (GOLD analysis project Ga0181612, IMG submission 119630) | Hoatzin crop microbial communities from Cojedes, Venezuel. Combined Assembly of Gp0051906, Gp0051904, Gp0051908
CGTGCGTGCGGTGCTGTAGTGGTGTATTTAAAACCACTGTATTTTAAATAAAATGTATGATACTTTGTTTTCCCCATCCAGATTACAGGGCCTGATAATAAAGGGATTTATAAAGGCGATCGAGAGTCCAGTGGAAAATACACATTTGCTGCCCACATGGATGGAACTTACAAGTTTTGCTTTAGCAACAGAATGTCCACCATGACTCCCAAGATAGTGATGTTCACTATCGATATCGGGGAAGCTCCAAAGGGGCAAGACATGGAGACAGAAGGTGAGGAAGACTCCTGGAAAGAAAGTAGCTTGGCTCGGGAGCTTTTCCCTACGTGCATGACTTCTGAACTTGACTAGGATTCTCAGAATTCCTGATCCTTCATGCCGCCTGGTTAGCTGTTCTCTTGCACAACTAAAACGGATATGGATGTTTTTAGACCTCGTTACATGATTTAATGCAGAATCACTAGGGAATCACTTGGCCATCTGCAGAAACTAATGCTTTTGTCCGTTAGCCTTTTCATCAGTTTCATTCTCTGATTTCTAGTTTGCTCAGCAGTATGTAGACTACTGTATGCATTAGTTGAGCTCTTTGATAAATGTGCTAATATAAAAGTTTTCTCTTAGCCGTGTAAATTACTGTTTTATCTGCAGCGTTTTGTCCTGTACTTGTGTTCATCTCTTACACTTTCCTCTAGGTGGTGGAGATACCTGGGATGGTATGTGTACTGCTTTTTGAAAGCTCGTTAGCATCTTGTCTTTTGCATACATTTATTCACTAACAGCTAACGTTTGCTTTTTCTCTGTAACATTTGTTTGTAGCATGAGAATGTTTTTTTAATAAGCTACAGGTCTGATTCTGAGCAATGCTGAGCACCTGCAAGCTTTCATCGAGAGGTTTATTTACTTAGCAGCTCTTGGGATCAGGTCTGTGAACTGTCCATGAGAGTTTGTCTTCAGGTGGTTATTTGTGGCTAACAGAAGACTTAATCAGGAGTTTTAGGTGAAATTAAACTAAAACACTGACCATCCAAGAACATGGGGTATTTTAGACGGTGTTTGCTTTCTGTTGCTAACGTGGGTGATGAGTAATCAAGGGCTTTTGGAAGCAGTGTCTCCTCCTTTTACCTTATGAATGATCAGTAATGTTAGCAGGGGAAAAACTTCAAACTTGTCACTTGCTGTAAAAGAAAGAAATTAACATATTGGGTAACAAGTTAGAAAGTTTTGTTTAGAAATCAGTAACTGTAGCTAGAAAGGCAATAAATTCTGGTTTTCTATTTTAGCAAGTAAATAACTGTGCATTGAGTACTTGATATCACTTGAGAAGTATTAAATTCCTAACTTGTGATTTTTTTTTTTTTTTTTAAAGACTCGGTTAAATCTTTTATTGAGTCTGACCATATCTGTTGTAAATATTAGAGCAGCTTTTAAATTCTTAAGGCAAACACTTTTTCTTGAGTGTATTTTTTGGGAGTGGGTTTAAACAATCCCTGCAACTGTAATTTATTCTCATACTAAAGAACTGCACTTATTTCAGTGTCCAGCTGGCCATAAAAATAAGGGATTTATGATATTAGCAGAGTAAGTCTGGTTCACACAACTATTTAAGATTTTAATTGTGACTTATATGAGCATTATTCTCTGGTCCTCTTTTTGACTGTTCCCCATCAGGTGTGTGTTTTGAGTAGCTTTGTTTTCAGATTGGGATCTGAAACTATTTATAAACAAAAACCTAATAAGGTAGCTTCAGAGTCAAGAATGTCCCTTAAATGGAGAATGTGTTGGATTTTGTGACTTTTTGAAGAGACCTGATTGCCCAGGGCCTGTCTGTGGAACGATATGTTGAACTTCTCTTGGTGCTAGAAAACTTTGAAAATTACTTGCATAATTTATAAATCTGTGAGTGGACTTGAGCATGAAGGTATTTAAAAGATCCTGCGATTGACAGTCAAATCACTAAATCTTGGATCTCCGATCCTTCCACTTGCTGAACTATCTCAAGCTAGTTTTCTGTTAGCATTGGTTTGGTATTTTCCTCTGCTGCTTTCACGGCGTACCAGAACCTGAAGCCGGTTCCTGCTCTCTGCCAGGCCCCTTTGGCATTGTTTCTGCTGAATGCTGTGCTTCAGCTAAACCGGAAGATCACCAGATGTGATACGTTGCTTCAGAAAGTGATCTCGTTTTGCCAGCATCATGATCTTAAGCTAAATTCTCAGTCGTTCTATTTTTGCAAGCTTAACAACTAGGAAAAGCTGTAATTTAAGATAATTTGCTTGGAATATGTTGGACGGCAAAATAGATACTAGTGTGTGGTATTGATCTCGTGTGTTCTTGCATTCTGTTGCTCTGGAAAAGTATGCCTATATCGGAAAGAAGTGGTCTGTACTGACTCTAAATTGTGTGTATTCTGCCTTCTGGTCGGATGTGGAGGAAGATGTGTTTCCACTTATTTAATACCGTAGAGACGTGTTAGGAAAAGCGGCGCTGTGAAAACAAAACTTTACTTTGCTGTAAGGATAGAAAATTTTCTGCTGTACAGACTGCATTTTTCAGAACTACTTCTGCAACAGGAAATTAAGTATAACTGTTCATAAGTGTTAACAAATTGTTTTTTGAGACAAGAACACTTTCTGATGCTTCTGAAATTTTTCCACAGCTCATCAGAACAAGCTAGAAGAGATGATTAATGAGTTAGCAGTGGCCATGACAGCTGTAAAGCATGAACAGGAGTACATGGAAGTTCGTGAAAGAATACATAGAGCAAGTATGTGTCTTTTGACTTAAATGCCTGTCCCCTCTCAAATGAACTTGCAAAATGTGATTTAAATACGAGTCCATGAAAGCTATTCCAAGTTACTAAAAAAAAAAAAATTTAGAACAAGTTCTGAAGGACCTGCCCATACAATAAAGAATGTAGTTGATGCCTGCAGTCTTCAAATTGATTCACCTCTCGTATAATGAAGCTTGTTATGCAAAATCATCTTTGCTTAATTGGTGTAAATTCTGTAGTTCTTTAAATTGCATATTCGTGAAGATGCCGGTAACAATATGGTTCCCAGGGACAGACTTCAGTTGAACAGTTACTTCGTCCTTGCCGTGGGTGTGGCTTAATAATGGAGCCAAAGTAATTTTTAAATATTTTGTCGAAATAGAGCAGAACTACGGTTATTTCCAAGTAGAGAATATGGTCAGCTCTCCAGTCACAGCCCTCACTTCCTGAAATACAGCTTTAAAATATGACTGAGAGCGCTAAGTGGTGCGTTAGGGGAAGCCCACTGAGAATAAAGGGCGAATATTTGTAATGTGAAAATACAATGTGATATTAAAGCATTGGTGCCTCGACTCTTTGAATCTACAAATATCTCCGGTTTTATGACTTTTGTTACTAGTGGTCTGATTGAAGAAAAAGCTGAATTGTTATAATGAAAGATGATGAACCTTTAGGGATTTGAAATTCCCCGCTTGACTTGGAGACCATAATATGCAACTGTTACTTGAAAAAGCAAGTGGCTTCTGTTTGGCACTTGGGGGCTTCTGCCTGGCCGCTCTGAAGGTGGGCAGGATAGAGAAAGATGCTGCAGCGTGTGTCCAAAGTTGAGGTTCAGGCAGCTGCTCGTGTAGCACGGTGCAAGCTGTTCAGAGGAACACCCCTCCCTCAGCTCTCAGATCTCATCTCCAAGACTGCAGAGTCCTTCTGGAACGCTTGCAGTGACCGGGTACAAATACCGGTGGTTTGTCTGCTGTACTTCAGTTCAATGACAAAGTTGTTTTAGGTTTTTGTTTTAAATTCTTTGTTACTTACCACTTCTTTTTTTTTTTTTTTTTTTCCCCAACAGTTAATGACAACACAAACAGCAGAGTGGTTCTTTGGTCATTCTTTGAAGCTCTTGTATTAGTTGCCATGACACTGGGACAAATCTACTATCTGAAGAGGTTTTTTGAAGTCCGAAGGGTTGTTTAAGAGTACTTTTCTGGTCCCGGATTTCAGTTCACTGTCTACCAAACATCCTGGTCACAAAAAAAGTCATTTAGTTTCTGAACCCTCTTTACTGAACTGTAAAACTTATTTGCTTATGTTCCTTCCTAGTTAAAAATTGTTTTTATATATCTTCTGTAGCAAAAGCTGTTCTGAAATCTTGTCACTTAATTGGCCTATTTTTTTCACTCCATTCTGCCTAGTCTGTATGCTAAGCGAGGTCCGAGCAAGCTGCAAGTGCTGTAATGCAACTGTAGTAACAAGCGATGCTGATGTCTGTTCTAACTTCTTTTCCTCTCCTCTGTTTTCATCAATACTTGCAGTTCTGTCTAGGGAAATGGTACAAGGCCCGAACGTGACTGTTAGCATTTTTGACATCTTTAACCCTGCAGTAGGTGTTAGGAAATCGAAATAATCCCTTCTTCACTTACATAAACTGCCAAGGAGAAGCAATTGGAACTTTATTCTGACAATGAATAAAAGACAGCTGACAGCTCCCACTCTAGTATTCATACCTAGTTGCTATTTAAAAGGAGTTCTTCAGTGACTATCCTGTCCTAATTACGTCAGCTTACTCCCAAAGTTCTTTTAAATTAAATAGTCGATATGAGAATACATTTTCTCCTCCGATTACGGAATGTTCATCGTGTGGTTTTTAGCCCTTTCGCAGGTTTTTTGTCGAAGCCGACTGTGTGCAGTGTCTTGGTGAGCAACGGTTCACCCTTTGGTTTCTGCAGGCCCGAAGCTCCGACGGACGGCACCGCTGTGGAATGCACGGGCGCGCGGGGAGTCTCGGTTCCTGGTGCCAAAGGGTTAATGGTTCTGGGGGTTTATTGCGATGCTATGCAGCCCTGGTATTTAAGTGGCAGTCTCTGCCGTTACCTGATCATCATTAGCATAATGCTAAATACTGGTGTGTTTTCTTTTTCAGGCACATGTAGATTTGTTTTTGTATAAAGTTACTTTTCTCGGTATCTGATAATTGGTTTAAAAATTAAAGAAGCGTCTGATGTGGGTGCTGAGCCAGGATTATGTTGTGACTGATGTATATTAGTTGTAATCATTTTGGGGGTGGGGTGGGGTCTTTTCCAGGGGGGAGCCTCTACAAGCAACACACAACAGTTTTGTACAATTAATTTAAAATTTGTTACAGGTTTTCATGTTCCAGGTAAAGTTTTTTCAACCTTGGGCAAACACTTGCAGCAGTTCTTCAGAAAGGTGGCTGTTACACCTTATTGTGACTGTTGTGTGCCAATATTTTTGTGTAAAAACACTTAAAATTGAATTCTAAGATGTACATTTAAAAATTGCTTGTGAATCTAAACATGACCCAGGTTCGATAAATAAACAAATTCTTTAAAAAAGAAAAAGTAATTTTTTTTTTTTTTCTTCGATGCTTTAAGGCAGTACAGTTTGACACAAAGCTTTTTCGTGATGCATCTCGTAGGCTGTCGGGAATTCATCCGAAAGCCATCCTGCTTTGTCAGCAGGTAGAGGAAATTGCAGCTCGTTCTAAACCTGCAGGTTTGCTACTCAACTCCGGGCAGCTGGGTGTCACCGTGCGTCTGTATGACCCGCAGGAGTGCTTATTACGATAGACCGCTTGCCGTAAAAATACGGTATTTTTTGCTATATCCGAAGTGAGGTGTAGAAGCCGGCTGGGGCGGAACTACGGTGCTGCGGCGGCTGTTTCCGCACGGCGCAGTCGAGGCCGGACCGCGGGGCGGGAAGGACGGGACCGGGCGGCGGACACGGCCGAGGCGCCCGGCCAAGATGGAGGCGGTGACTGAGGGGGGCTGGGAGTCCCTGCCCGTGGCGCTGAGTCCGGGCGTGCTGCGGGCGCTGCGGGACCTCGGCTTCGCCCGCATGACCCCGGTGCAGGTAAGGGGACGCTCCTCGGGCGCGGGGAAGGGGGAGCAGGGCGGCGGCGGGGAGGCAGGACCTGAGGGGGGAGGGCGCGGGCGGTGGCAGCGGCGCCTGGGCCTGGGTGCGAGCAGTGCGGGGTCAGGGAGGTCGGCCAGAGCAGGCGGCGGGTTCCGCAGCAGCGAGGGACGTCGCGGCCCTTGGCTTTCCCGCCACTGGCTCTGCCTGGGTGAGGTTTATAGAGAGCTTCGGTGTCCTTCAGGCGGATTTCGCCTCTTGGGATTTGTTTCCACCAGAGCAAACTCGCTTGGTGTTTCTCTTTTTTCAGTCTGCGACCATTCCGCTCTTCATGAACAACAAGGATGTTGCCGCGGAAGCGGTGAGTGCGTTTTCTTGTCCGAGTTCGTTTGGGTTTCGTTCGTGGTTTGTCTGTGGAGCTGAGGGGGGGCTGTCTCTGTTTTCCTTCTCACAGGTAACGGGCAGTGGCAAAACCTTAGCGTTTGTAATTCCCATAATGGAAATTCTTCTCAGACGGGAGGAAAAATTAAAGAAAATGCAGGTAAGATTTAAGCTATTGAGTTCTGAGTATGTTTTTATGATGTGCCGATAAGGCTGGACAACTTCAGGAAAAGTACCAATAAGGAAAATTGCAGACACAGGAAGTGCCTGCGTGCTCAGCTCTTTGGTGTAGCAGTACTGACAAACCCTTTAAAACTTGAAAATAAATAATGGGGTGCTTGCTTTGCACTTAGATACAGGTTTTTATTTGGCGTGATCAAAACAGGTTTCTGAGCTGTTAGAAAAGTGTCTTAAAATGTCAAATATGATGATGTGCTGCAAACAAGAGCCTTTGTGTGCTTTTTTGCATCCATTGACTTCAGATACGTTTTAGTTGCATTACTTATAATTTATTAGATACAGATTAGATACAGAGAACTTGCGCTGTTACTTGCTGTTAAATGTCATTATTAGATACTGCTCTTTGAGCAGAGGTATTTTGTGCGTTGGCGTAGTATCTCTTTCATAGAAATTTTCTGTTATTTTGTATACTTTGTTGTTTTTCTATGTAAATGTTTTGTCTAAAACTAGGATTGTAAACATGGCTGGTATGCATTTACCTTGTAAGGGGGAATTTTGCCCAAATCTTTATTCTCTTCTGTTATTTTCCATAAATCCTTTTTCACGTGCAGGTTGGAGCTATAATTATCACACCAACAAGAGAATTAGCTATTCAAATTGATGAGGTGCTATCACATTTCACAAAACACTTCCCTAGGTTTAGGTGAGTGAACTTTTAAGCTTGTCGTGACCATAGTTCCTTTTTCTTTGGACTTCTGTCATTCGTAAACTAGCAAACTGAAATCTTTCTGGTTTATTGTTTTAGTCAGATTCTTTTAATTGGTGGTAGGAATCCCATAGAAGATGTTGAGAAGTTTCAAGAACAGGGGTGAGTTGATTGTCAATAATTTTATCCATGCTTTGCAGCTGTGGTTTACTGCCCATCCTTGGGGTTTTCAGATTAGGACTTTGGTCTTGTGGGTGCTGAAATTTGATGGTACTGCGTGAGTATGTGAGGGTGCGTGCTGAGGAGATTGTGGATTCTCTTCCTTGAGTGAGATGTGCCATAATGAGGCAAAAGATTGTGTATGAAGTCAGTGCCACTGACGTGCTGTTTGGGTGAAGAACAGCTTGCAGCATGGTGAGCTGAAAACTGTCTTCACTGAATATTTCAGTTCCTTCTTTCCTGTAAATGTTGTGCTAGTGGTAGGCTCCAGTGAGATTGACACTGTGCTGATAAATTGTTTTCTGGAACTGTTTGGTGCTGATACTAATGAGGAAGTTTTGAAGCAATCATATTTGCTGCTAAGTTTTATGTGGGTTACCAAATATTCTAGCTGATAGTTGCTGATGATATTCCAAATTTTTATTACCACAAATGGTGTGCTTTCACCTGAGTGTTTGTCTCCCAGCAACATAGTGTCTGAAAGGCGCTGAAACATGAATACAGTTAGAAGTGGCAAACTGAAATTGTTTTATTGAAAAGTGCAGTCAACTTGAGTGCAGGTTTGTGCTGTCGTGGTGTTCTTAGCTTCTCCGAAGTCCTTACCTTGCAGTTACAAAATTGCCGTGTGTCTTGTTTGCAAACAGTGGGAACATCATCGTAGCTACCCCGGGCCGCTTGGAGGATCTCTTCAGAAGAAAAGCCGATGGGCTGGATCTAGCAAGTTGTGTGAAGTCTCTTGATGTGTTGGTATTAGATGAAGCCGACAGACTTCTAGATATGGGCTTTGAAGCAAGGTATTTAAACAATAAATTCTAGTAATATTTCTGAAGTTTTAAATGAGTTTATGTATGATTGATGTGAATGATTGTGGCCTACAATGCCCTGTTCAGTTCGACTTGTTCTGTTTTGTTCTTTTATCTCACTTTGCTCCGTAAACTACATAAAGCCATTGCTAAGGGGAAGAGAATTGGGAAAGAGTGGATCCTTGATGAATACAGAGTTTAAAATTTCTTTTTTTTGGATGTTTGTTACCACTTGCTATATTAATGCTTCACTAAGTATCATTATTTACACATTAGAATGGCTTAAAACACTTCAGCAAATAAGCTTTGATGTCTCTCTTCTCTTTTCTCCCAAAGTTAAGATAATTAGTTTAGTAGCAGATTGGCTCTTGATAATAAAAACTGTTTTGTTTGTAAACTCTTACTTCCAGTGATTAAACTTATTTCTGAGGGAAGTCTGGGGACAGTTAGTGTTTTATGTGTGCTTACTTGCAGTTTAAATACCATTCTGGACTTTCTGCCAAAGCAGAGACGGACAGGTCTGTTCTCAGCAACTCAGACGCAAGAGGTGGAGAACCTGGTGAGAGCAGGTCTCCGGAATCCTGTCCGCATCTCGGTCAAAGAGAAGGGAGTGGCAGCAAGCAACACGCAGAAAACGCCAACGCGCCTGGAGAACTATTATATGGTGCGGACCTGTGTGCTTTATGGTAGTTTATTGTTCCCTCTCCTTTTTTCCTGGTGTTGCCGGTAAGTTTTTGAGTCTTGGCCAGTTAGGATCCCGTTAATAGAGGAACGAGAACTCTCAAAGACATGAAGCTTTTACAGGTTCTCCAAAGATCATTAAGCAAGCTGAGGAGGAAGATCTAAACTGGCAACCCTGTTGTTTTGTTTGGCTGACCAGGAGTAGTTGTAACCCTAAAGCAGTTGCAGCGCTGTGGCTCCTTGACCTGCCTGTAGTGAATGGGCATGGGAGGAGACTTCGGCAATTTCAGAGAAGTGGCCGAGGGATGCTCGAGATACTGCTGCAGGAGAGGTTTTGTGGCTGGGGATGGGAAGAGTGGGAGCTGAAGTATTTGCTTTTACTTAACATACATCAGAGTAATGTTCCACGTGATGAACTGTGGTATAAATGATCAGAATTAAGAAATTGTGCCTGCAGGCGTTTATCAGTGCACAGTGAATGGAGGAAACTGGCAGATCACTTTGTATCAAGTCCATTTTCTTACTTTTTTCTTTTTCTTTTGCATAGTGTAGATCTGCAAGGCAGATGAAAAATTTAATCAGCTGGTGCATTTTCTTCGACAGCACAAACGGGAAAAACATCTAGTCTTTTTCAGGTAATTCTGTGTTTCATTGTGAAAACACTATGTGTTTTATTACTGAAATTCCAAAACCATGCCCTGTGCTGACAAGGATACAGCTATTTTAAAAGTGATTGATTTTGGTAGCTGTCTTGTAGAATGTGGCGCCTACAAAAGAGATTGATCATTGCTTCATACCGGGATTGTGTAGAACTTTATTAAGCAAAACGTAAATTTTATATGCATTTTTAAAGTAAGGCATTATAGATTATTATATGTTAATTATAATAATGATGTACATATTTCAAATAAAAATTAGGTAATAGTGTATATTTTTGAAAGGTCTCAGACCACTCTAGCTTGACTGTATAAAGCAGGTTAAAAATGCAGCATAATCTTTTGCTTTTATGTCTGTCTTTACCACAACAGCACGTGTGCCTGTGTGGAATACTACGGGAAGGCTTTGGAATCCTTAATTAAACAAGTGAAAATAATGAGCATTCATGGGAAAATGAAGCAGAAGCGTAACAAGATTTTTACTGAGTTTCGGAAGCTCCCAGGGTAAGAACATACGGATAGGCTAAGCCAGCCAAAAGTAAAAGTAGTAAGGGGTGTGTAACTTTGACGATATTCGTCTGCCGCTGAAGCGTGGAAGAGTGGCTTGCTGAGGAGGAGGGTGCTGCTAGCTGGTTCTGAATGTATTTATAATAACACAGACTATGCTTAGGTACTCAAATTGCGATCACAAACAAAGTGAAAATCACAAATGAAGTGAAAAAAGTGAAAGGCTAGAGGATTGTTAAAGGTCCCTTCCAACCCGAACCATTCTTTGGTTCTGTGGAAAATGTGACTGCAGCCCGTCCAGCCTAATTTTAGATAATCCGTGTGGCAGCGTGGCGGGTGCGGGGACGTGGATTTTGGATATCCTGCACCCCTGACCCTCTGCAGTTTGTGCTGGTTGCTGACCAAGCACGTGCACTACAAAACCCATCGTTACTGCTGCTGACTGTGCTGCAGCTCTAACTGGGAGCCCTGTACTGTCACATGCTACAACCACATGGTAGCCTTGCTGTGTAAACGTGCCATCGATAGGGAGCTGGTGGTGGAAATAACCTTGTGCTGGTTGGTAACCAGAGAGGACGCCCAGGGTACTCTTGCGTTAGCGTATGAACAAGAAATGGCAACACAGTGCTGTGATTCACCTGCAGAAGAGTGTTCTTTGGCAGCTTTGCAGGATATCGTTAAGGGACTCTTGCCTCGTTAGCTGTCATTTTTTATTGCATAGGACCTGAGTTTTAGCATTTTATATTATAGGAAAAATAATTACCAACAGACTGGAACAACAACTGTTTAAAATAGCATGCTAAAACTGTCAGTCTCTTAGGTCTTTTATTAAAACATTTATAGTATTACATTAAGCTGTTGTGGATGCAATGGTGATTTAAGAATAGAACTTGTAATAAGGAACTGATTTTTTTTCTTAGTGATACATTGGCTGTAATATAAATCGCATCCCTTTTTATAATGTTATGTAGAATTTTAGTTGGTAAAAGCTGCAACTACCTCATAATATTTGGTCTCTTTTCAAAAAACCAAATGTTTTAAAATATTTTGTTCCTCATTCTCCAATGTAGATGCAGAATACACAGCAGGAGGGAGACTGGCTGTTCTCAAGTGACAGTTTAATGAAAATAGGCTTTTTCTTCTTCCTAGTGGCATTTTAGTCTGCACGGATGTGATGGCTCGTGGCATAGACATTCCAGAAGTACACTGGGTTTTACAGTACGACCCGCCTAGCAGTGCAAGGTACAACTTCACATCTTGAGAACCTTTACTCTGCTTGTGGTCATGTTACTGTGCTGTTCAGGTGTACATTGGGAACACAGAGCTGCAGAAAACACGTTTAATCCTGCCTGGAAGTTAGTCTGAGTGAACACACAAAATAATGCGTGAACAAGGGAGGCTGAAACACTGCAATTTTTATTTTAACTGCTGTGAATTGAAATGACTTTGTATGTGCGTAAGTCAAATGGTGTTTGCCACTTACGTTTGTGTGAAGAGGCACTCTGGTGTAAGGCTCAGTATGAGAATATCAACTAACAAGAAGTGAGATGCTAGGGTGAATGAGAACAGAGAAGAGAGTGGGGACAGAGCTCTTCAAGGAATTGAAAGTACACTTCAGAGGTGCTTTTCCGTGTATTTGAACTTCCACTGTCATAATTCTCCCTCCAGCTTCCCCAGACTTCACCCCCAAAACAGAGACCCCTTGCTTTAGCACACAGTCCGAGCAATTGAGTGGGACTGCTACACGTCTCTTGTATTGCGTTTCAGTGATTCCTGTTGGGTTAGTTCGAAAGTATACAGTACTTCACATTTTCCATTCCACAAGATTGCCCTTTTGCTGTCTGTCTGAGAGTTTAAAATCAGGCCGAGCCTCTCCTGGTAAGCTCGCTCTGTGTTGTGTTGTTTCAGTGCCTTTGTGCATCGGTGTGGTCGAACGGCGCGGATCGGCAACGTAGGCAGTGCACTTGTATTTTTGCTTCCCATGGAAGAATCTTACGTTAACTTTCTCTCAATTAACCAAAAGGTTAGTAGACTTCTATTCTACCCC
>Ga0181612_129546_pt1 | contig 12034 bp, 4 predicted proteins | sample HoacroProtozoa21_FD_119630 | JGI IMG/M metagenome (GOLD analysis project Ga0181612, IMG submission 119630) | Hoatzin crop microbial communities from Cojedes, Venezuel. Combined Assembly of Gp0051906, Gp0051904, Gp0051908
AAAAAAATTAAATAACTCTACTAGTGTCCTCTGCATCTTAAGGAGGAGGATCACTCCTGCTGTCATTACAGTTACATACTCCTCTCCCATGAGATATAGGGATATATATATATATATATGTATTTTTATGCACCGGAAAGGAGGAATAACTAAGGCAAAACAAATTTGGATTCAATCAGTACAGCATAACAAGGAGTCAGTTGTACTCTAGGCCTTTGCTTGAGTAAACAGCGACGTGTCTCGTGAAATGTTCAAAACAAAAAAATAAATAGACTTTAAAGACACAAACTGTCTGTATAAACAAAGGGTGGGAGAATGCTGCGGGATTACCAGCACCTTTTGAGGCGAAAAGCAATCAGCAGCTCTCCCTTTTAGCAGGAGTGGAGAGCTGGGATGCAGGTCCTGCAGCAAGGCTTCCTGCAATCCCAGGAAAGCATGCGACAGATGTCCAGGTACCCACTTCCACACAAGACCTGCCCAAGGTTCATAACCAAACAAGGACCTAAGTAACAGCTCAGACAAAACCGCTGTAGACAGCAGACAGCAAAAGAGAGACTGAAGGCACCACTGATGTTCTAGAGCCCTGCAATAAACAAGAAATCTGCTAAACAGAGTTTGTTGAATAGTTTAGGGGGATAAATCTCTGCTAATCCCTACAAGAAAGGGGTAGAAGTCTTAGCACAGGATTATCAAAAAATAAATACAGTGCAAGCAGTGATCCAGTTTCCTTTTGAACCCAGCAGATACGCATGGATTCTTATCTTTAGGAATTCTCCAAATTAGTTACACAATTCCTTCCATAGGCTTGTCGCGCTCAAGCTCCCAACAATTTCACAGAATCACAGAATCACAGAATAGTAGGGGTTGGAAGGGTCCTCTGTGGGTCATCTAGTCCACCCCTCCTGCCGAAGCAGGGTCACCTACAGCAAGCTGCACAGGACCTTGTCCAGGTGGGTCTTGAATATCTCCAGAGAAGGAGAGATCTGCTACATATACTGGGCTGTACCAGGCAATTTGTGAAGACTGAGGTATTTGAGAAAGCTTACACAAAACAGAGATGGGAAGACATGAAGCATTTGGTGTCTTAACAGTCACAGAGTTAATCTTTGACTCAACAATAGAACAGAGTGCAGTGGCAACCATGTACTAATTTTTCGTTCACAGTTCTGGAACTGGCGCAGTCAGAGAATATCCAGGTTTTGGTTGGTTAAACAATTATGCCAAGAAACACTTGTTCATTGAAAGAAAACTATAGAATCTTGAAGTCTTAGGTCCTATGTGATCGTTTTTGTAAATATTATATTAATAAAGTACAGCATCTAACTGTTTTACATTGAAAGAGGGTGTCATAAAAAACAATGCATTCAATGCAGATTTTTCTTATACTGCCAAAAACAAGAAGCAGCTGCACTGGAAAGTGAGATAAACTACAGTGAAAACAGCTCATGGTAATGGTCAGAACCAGAACCTTGTTGCCTGTCAAATGCGGAGGCACTGATATTAACTCTGATCATAGCTGACAGCAGAATATGAAGTCAGCAATGTCCTGCTGAAGTACTGCCTTTTATTTAAAAGGACATTTGTTTTGTCTAAATGTAGCTTATGCAAATTTAAGAACAGAATCATGCGTTCAGCATATGCAAATGTTCCCTTAGCTGGTGGAAAATTAAATATTTTTGACTAGACATTAGACCAGTTTTAAAAAGTGTAGCATGCTCAGAAGAAGACACCTAAAATATATTGAAAATAAGTGACTGGGGATCAAAAAAACCTGGTTCTTCTCTATCCCAATATTTAGCTTAAAATAGTCTTAAAACCCCCAACTTCTAACATGGGCTGACATCATTTTGAAGCCAGCTTGTCACTATACTAGAGAAACTCTTGGTGCCTTAGCTGATTTACTGTTTTGGCAATTTAGTTGTTTAGAAGGCTTTGTACAGGAATTTTAAGTATTCCACTGAAATGGACTGTATTTTTAATGAAAGCTTATCCAGCTAAGAGCTTTATAGGAAGCTGTTTTTCTACTTGAAACCAAAATAAAAAATTATTTTGGAGTCATTAAATTGTACAACAAAAGTTTGTTATTTAATTTTTTTCTGGGAGATAAACTAAAACACATTTTAATACTTCTTGTTTTTTTTCATAATTAATGTTTCCTATGTTTTCAAGGACTATTCTTTTCAGACTTCTAGCAGAGAAAAATAATTTCTTCGACAGAAAAGCTCTCCCACATTTGGCTCATCAACAACTATGGTATTTGAAAGTGTTTTCTACTTTGTGTGTTTGAAAGTGTTTTCAACTTTGTTTTGGAGCTCTGACACATCCTGAAAAGGTTTTGCCACGCGTTATACAGCAGGATTTCAACTACAAGTGCATGGTAAACAATTAAGCTTCATTTACATTTTGCCATTAGGTTTCACTTATTTAACATGCATCAAATACTTTATTTTGCATCTTTATTAAATCCTGAAACCATGAATTTCAGCATCCCACATTTTTGATGTGTTACTCCACATGCCAAGTGTCAGTAGTCTACATCTGGTTGAACTAAACCTAGGAATTATACAAAAGTGAGCTCAAATTGAAAAGAAATTACTGTGAAATCTAAAAGCCAAGCTAAATCATTTACAGCAGCTTTGTAAAAGGCTGAGAGATGAAATGCAAATTCTCTCTGGCATTAAATAAAATATGTTTAAACTATGTCATTTCTTATAAAGGTCTCTGCTGGTAGATTTTTGGAAGACTGTCACTTTATTAGAGCATAGATGATATCTATTGATAGGAGATCAATACGTAGTGCTGGATTTGAATTTTTTATTGATGGATAAATGCAGATGATAATTACATAGGGAATTTCATGATTATACCCTTTGCTAGAAATGGTGCAATTTTAGCCATGCAGTATAAAGTAATATTTCTTAATCTTTAATTATATTCTAAAATTCTAATAGTTAGATGACAGACTATCTATGGAATAATTACTGTCAGATATTTTCCTTTTAAAGTCTGGAAAACAATGCTCTGTTGAATACACATCAGGCCTTTATTGTTCCCAAATAAGATTTTGCCATGTTCACCTTATTTATTTTTTGTAGTCAACTTGCAAACCAGTGTTACAGCTGTTGTAGTGTTTTTATTGTTCACCTCTTTATATAAAATTTTTCATCTTCTCAGAATATTTCCATTTTACTAAGTGTCTTGATTCTTTTCTTTCTCAACATGGAAATAATGCTTATCTGTAAATGGCACTTTTGTTCAGCACAGTGATATGAGAATTCATGTGGTGAAAATCACTTGTTAGGTACAGTGTCACATACAGGCTTGTGATGCTGTGACTAAGTCCTTCCTGACAATGCCAGTTTTGTGTCCTGAATTCCTACTGTAAATATTTTAATAGGACCTAACGGGAAGAATGGAGAGCAAATAGCAGGAACCATCCTGATCTGTGCCACTGTGAAATCTCAAGCTAATCACTAAATTTTTTTCTGGTCTAGTCTGCTCTACTTCAAAAAGGGCATATATCTTTACCTCATAATGACTGTATTTTATCTTCACCTCCAGCTTTCTTAGTGCTCTGGAATTGGCAATATCTGAGTATCAACAGCATGGTACTACACCCAAGCTAACAACCCACGCCAAGAGACAGGACTTTGCAACAGACATGGTGCAGAGATAATTTAGGATTGTTGCACCCATGTCTGAGCTAAAATCTTTGAATAGGCTTCTTTACATCTCATAGGTGTGTCTGCTCTCACTGACACAACCTCAAGCATTTTTGAACCACATTCTGTTAAATGCCATCTATTGCACCTTCGATCAGGGTCTCCTAAGCTGAAGCTTGATGGCAGATGACTTAGCAGCAGCAAAAAAGCATATTAGCAACACTAGGTTTGCAGTTCCACACCTGAGTTGTCTTAGACACCACATTTGGAGTATAATTATGAGCATTTGGTTTGGGGCTTCCCAAACCAGTCATAGAAACTGACTCCAGATACCCTGCCTGCAAACCTTAAAGAGTCTTCAAATGTATTACTGAGACATTTGTCTTTCAAAGGATTTCTTGTAGAAATATCTCAGAACTATAGCAATTTCTCCAAGATCAGTTCTTTCTTCATTAAGAAAATTCTAATATACCCATCATGAAATGACTGGCTGGCCTTTTAGCATGCCATTGCATGTGACATTATATTGCTCACAGCAAGACCTATCAAAAGGGTTTATTTCAGCAGTCAAATTTTTGCTGTCCAGTAATAAAAATACCACATGATTTTTTATTAAAGAAAAGTTACCATTATAATTTTATCCCTTATTCATTATTCTGTAATTTGGCTCAGCTTTGTGGCTGGTTTGATTACTCCTGTAAAGTTATATGTGTTGAGTAACTTCTCTCTCACTGCTTCTTCTTTACCTGTAACTACTGTAAAACAAAACCTTTGAAACAAGAAGAAAAACATGCCAATTAAAAAGTTAATTGTAAAATGATTTTTGTCTTGCCACTCATTTGACTTCATCCAGGGATACAATATAGCCAAGAAATGCTGTTTGCTGGTTTCACATGACATGTTACATCAGGCAGAATATCTTTTGCTGCTGGTGACGGAAAATAAGGATAACCGTTGTGCATTTAGTACTTCGATTCCAAACAAATGAAACAAGCAGAATGTTCCCACAACACAGACAGCTGGCTAGACCTGTGTAACACAGCTGTATCTTCAAGCCCTGAACATATATATGTTTAGCTTTTCAGTAAAGTGTTTGGCCTACTACACATCCCACAGCCAAAGATGGGCTTAATCTCAGCCATATTTTACATTTTTCACCTGAACTGCTGTCTTGATTCTGACTTTGATTGTCGGTGTAAACCAGGAATAATTTCACTGAAGTCATTGGAGACATGCCACTTTGGCAAGGTCAGAATCAGACCTTGCTTGGGAGTCATTCCAAGTCTAGTATCAACAGCTAATAGGTAGATCACATTCAGGACTTGGCACAATGTACAAATACAGGGTCGAAAGACAAATATTTTACGTTGTTATCAGACACGTACACTGCGTTTTCCAAAGGAAAATGTTGATCTAATTGACTTCAAAATAACTTTCAGCAACAACTGCCAAGTTCCCTTTAATGGAGAACGTGGAAGAATTTTATATCCTGTCATTCTCTTAATAAAAGCAGAGACAAGGATGATCAGAGAAAGCATAGTCGACTTTCTAAACCTTTTTCTTCTGCTCTAGTGCACCTGCTTTAACACTTACAATACATACTAGCAAAAATTAAGAGTCATCTTAGTCCAAAGAAGTGATTAAGTAAAGCCATATTTTATATGTTAATTCGCTACACATTTTCGCATTTGCCCTGAAACTTTTGGATGTTTAATGCAGACACGTAGAAAAGCATCCCAATCTGCAAAAGTAAACACTTGCTTCCTGTTATTCTGTATTATGATCTGGAAATGAAATGGAGAGATGCCTAACTTCTGCTGGAAAACTCAGCATACTCAAAGGCCCAGCAGCACTCACTGCAGAAAAAAAACCATGCAGTAAATGGGTACACAGTTTGTTAAAGCATCTTTAAGCCATAAAGTGGGTGCATGATCCCATTCCCATTTCAGCCATTTCCTCTACCCAGGAGATTTTGCAATCCAAGCAGGGCAGAATAGTGTGGCTAGAGGCACTCGCTACCCCTACTGTGGATATTGACAGGCCCAAACCTCCAAAATCTGTGGGACCGGGAAGAGAAAGCAAAGGGCTGACTGGTGAAGATGTACTCTGATATCAAAAGCTGTTGTAGCACTGGTCCAGGACTTCGGTTACCTGTGCACAAAGCCCTGAGCTGCAGTAGTTTTACCATACGACAGGAAACAAGATAATTATCTTTTCAGCAACTGCTCCCCAGCTGTGCCGCATGGAAAACGGCACTTCCGTCTTGCTCATGCTAGTGATAAGAATAACTGTAACAGGGACCATGAAGCACTCACTTTCTATGGTGATCAAGATTGTAATAATATCATGGGAATACAACCTCAGAATATTAACAACATGCAAAGCAGGGAGAATCCTTCTTGCATAGCTTCATCGGCTGTTTTCCATTTTACAACAATGGATGCAATTTTTATCACAATGCTTTGGTTATGCATCTGTTACAAGTATTTTGTCACAGACCCGGACTTTTCATATTAGGACTGCACTAGCAACCTTGGTAATACAGAAAAAGGCAAATAAAGTTTGGAGCATTGTACACAAATAAAAATTTGCAGAGAAATGTAGATTAACTTGTATATGCATATGATTTGATACCACTATATTGAGGCTATTGCCTTGTTAGTCTTGATAACACGCTGCTGAAAGAAACACAACAGCCTTAGGGAGGTTCATTCTTTTCTATCAAAAATGTATAACTAATTAAATGGAACTGCTTGTGCTTTCGTTTTACTTCAAGCCTCCATGTGGTAGCCAGGAACAAAAAATGAGGTTCAGTACCATGACAGTCCTTTGTGCAACGAGCTGAAAAAAAGTCTTCTATTTCGACCTAATCAACAGTTCTGGTGTTCATAGGTATTATTCCCCAGGAAACCCAGATGAAAACATGCAGTTCTTGTTCATAAAATGAGATAATATTAATTGTTACAGATGTATTAGTCAACCTGAGGTTCTGTTCTAAAAGAGGAGCTTACAGGCAGTGTAACATTTTTTAGTACAGAATATGCTCTTGCGTTCTGGTGAGATCTCAAGTCCTTACATATAAAGTTTATTTCCTGCCGTGGCTCCAATTTACTTTTTCATAGTGTTAGCAGATTTCCAACTGTGATTTTCTGTATCTGTTGCATATGTTCAACCATTGACAGGAGAAATTTTAGATCATGAGTTTTTTAAACTTTAAAGGTATAAAGCTTAAAGAATGAATACGCAATCAGCATACAGAGAAACCAGCTTTTACAATTACGAGATAGATGGTTCAGCTTCTTAGACCCCAAACATCTTTCATAGCTTCTACATTCACTGCTAAGTCTCTTTTGTGTATTTCCTCCTAGTAAATAGGTTCTCTAGAGACATAGTTTGGTAAACTAGAAAGTATGGTGGTAAAACATTGCTTTCTTTTCTGGCATGGCACAGATAATGTCCAAGCACTTGTTTCCACCAAGAAATTTAACATATTCTGTTATGGCTAAATTTTTCTCCTTACTGTTCCTAAAGGCATAAAATCTTACCTTCTTCAGTTTAAAGCAGGAATCACTTCTAACCTCCGCTACAGAGACTGGAAGTATTAGAAAAGAATCCCTTCTAGATGGTGTCTTCATGGTGTGATACACACAGAGGCTGAGCTTGACTTGTGGGATCCTGAACAGATGTCAAGGAATGGGAGTTTCCAAGTTCCCAAACTCCTCTGAATTTACATTTCGTGACACTAAAAATCTCCCTTGGTCAGATTAGCCGCTACCAAACGGTGATTGAGAGAGGAATGTGCATGGAGGTGCAGACATTTGTTCTCGGCCTACCAAATTCACTGGGCTTGTTAGGGACCTCCAAGAGGACAGATTAAAAAGGTTCATTTTGCGCTTTGAACTGCAGTATGGAGGCTTGTCAATGACTACATTGGTATATAGACTGTATTTGGCAATAAGGCAATTTTAAATCCCACTTCGCTGTATTCCTCCATAAGCAGTATCTTCTGGAATCTGAGAGTTATCTGGCCAGGACTTATCTCCTTATTCCAGCAACTCCCACTAAATTCAATGGTTGCAACTTTGCAAACCCACAACCCACTTTTCTCCCTATCCACACATCCACCAACATGCAGGAGCCATTGTCATTGAGAACACTTGCTGGCAAAGTGCTGAATAGTATTCAGTACACGTAAGCAGTAAAATAAAACAATACAAACAATAATTTGGATTGGACATTTTAGGTGCATTAGACTTCTTAGGTGCATTTAGACTTCTTTGTGTGTCCTGTAGTTACATAGTAGGCTAGCTGTTGCAGTCGATTTTAAATGTGCATAAATATAAATCTTTGATTAGAAGAACTATGGAAACAACTTGTGTGTATGTTTTCATGCAAACAGATACTCTAACATTACAATGTGGTGGAAGAGCTAAACTTTTTTTTTCTGAATCTAGAATTACAAAATATGTTAGAACAATTCTAATTCATGCATACATGTGATTATGTGTAACTTTGCTTATGATTCTCTTTTATCCCATTTTTATGAATCATAAGATACACAAATATTTTATAATCACATAAAAACATGTTCATTGTTTATTTAACAATGAAATTTATTCAGATTATGTAAAACCTTAGTTAGAAGTAGACACGGATTATGCTCCTAAAACCATGTTTGTTACCTCTGCACTTAGTGTATGTTGCTTAAAGTGATATAGTCTCTGAAATAACTTTACTGAAAGAAGACCTATAACTCTATTGTTGGAAAAAAAATTCTGTGGTATCAGCTACCTTTAATGGTTGATTCGCTTAAAAGATACCACCCTGTTAGTTTATCTGAGATTTTAATATCCATATAGAAAGAAAATTAAATGCAGAATCAGTTTCATTATAAACAAATGCTGTAGACTTTAGAAAATATATGGGAAACAAATACAGCTGGTGAATGTCTGTCACTAATATAGATATTGCAAGGGAGCAGCAGTTACAGCAGGATGTAATCCACTGACTCCAATGTTATGAAGACAAGATATTCTTGCAATGATGAATATTACCATGTAATACTGCATGATAGCATAGACCATTAGATTTGAAAGGACAGAGAAGTAGCAGATAAATTTAAACAAATTCAGAGTTGGTGACACTCTTTCTAATTAACTGTTTGGAGTTCAATTAGTAAACATTAGTTTTTTCTGCTATGTTCTTGTGCTTGTGGGTATCAAAATTATAAAGCATGTTAAAGAACAAGAAGAAAGAATAAGGAGAGTAGAATCACCAAATAATTACAAAGCAGGGCTTCCTATCTAGGACACGCAGACATGCACTGCAGTGCTATCTCATCAGGGAACCAATTGCATCCAGGAGCCTTTTGGAAGAAAGATGTAGGAACATGTTTGTTCCTATTTGAGGGATGATATGAGGCGTCATTTTTGAATGATTAATTAAAGGGAATCTATCTTCATTGTATTGCCACTGACATGAAAAACACCATAGTGGTGCAATAATCGCATGCAATTATTCAACTACCCCTTTGGCAAGGACAACGTAATTAGTCCTGGTAGCGTCGAGAGATTTTCTTTATACCCAACAAATTGGCAGTTTTAATCAAGTGTTGCTGAAAATTTATCATAACACAGGCAAAACAATAGGTGAAGGTACAAGGCCCCAAGCTGTGTGACTCCTATCTGTGACAGTCCAAATTTACAATACTAACAACATGATGAATACTACCAGTCCCTGAATAAGTTGATTATAATTGTGTATCAGTACCATGCACAATAGTACTTGTTTTTTAAGAATTATGGACACAACTCTTTTCTCATTACTAAGGCTGCTTTAAGGCTTCCTATTTCTTATCATGGTCACCTGTTATCACAGCTATCACGAAAGAACCTAAATATGCCTCTCGGAGCTGCTGAGCTGTCAGGGAGTGCCACATAGGTCCAAGCCTCAGGCGTGCTGAAAACAAAAACAGCTAAAAGGGACATCACTCAGCTCTGTTCAGTGCCTAAGCTCTGAACTGCCACAAGTTGCAGGAGCCGTTCATAAGCGGTAGAGAGCTAGAAGCTCGTGGAGCATGTGGCAAAATGAAACCAGTTTGTTACGAACTCAGTAAGCTGTAACTCATGTTCTGTATCCAGACTCTTGGCAGACATTTAAAAAGGGCTGATGTCTTTAGTACTCTTGAGCCCCTGCACTATGCCACATTTTGTCAGATTGGCTTGTTCCTGCTGTTTGCATGCTTGTACTCACATTCAACTACTAGGTCAGTCATGCTCCTGCTAGCTACAACAGATTTGTGCCAGTACTGAATTTGGTAGCATCTCTTTCATTAGAATAGCTGGAGGAAATGCCTTTCAAATTACCATTTTACAGATGGCGTGTTCAATGTGTACAGTGTATTGACGTGAGAGAAATCAGATTTACAGAGGTAGCCACTGGAAAACACAACACATAGTAAAAATTATTGTACATCTGAGATAGTACCTGTTCCAAGTACAGAGACATTCAGCGGTATCCCACTTATTGCTGTATGCTGTAAATGTGCAGGCTGGTTTCTTTTCTATATCTTTAATAGATATTGCATATTTATTTTTATATTACATTCAGTATAAATATTTCCCTGGTAGGAGTTACTCTGCTCGTAAGACAGGCAATATGGGCAACCCTCCCAGTAAATCTGTGGAATACAAGACTGGGTTTTTTGTTACCTATTACTTTTACAGTGGCTGTTTTAATACTAATCCTTTAAAGAGAAAAGCGAACAAAAAGTATACCCTACAAGAAGTTCACAATCTAAAAAAACAGTCCTATTCAGCAAGGCAAAATCTAGAAAAGTAATATTTAGCCAACAGTTTTCTGTCAATCTTGGAAATTCATATTTCTTTTAATCTGGAAAATTTAACAAGGAGCTGTGATCCCTTCCCTACAGAGCAGATATGGGGAACTGCTAGTTCAAGTTACATAAATGTGTATTACTCAGGCTCAGAGTAAGAGGAGGAAACACACACTTTGACCCACATCAGTGGTTTGTTTTTTTACCTCTTTGCAGACCAAAAAGAGGAGAAAAAAAGGTCTTTACACTCCTCTATTCTTTTACTTTTCTTTCTTTTTTAACAGCTCTAAACACAACTGTAATAAATGCTTCTGGCCTGTATCACAACACAAAGAAATCAGTAAGATAATGGCAGCAGCATTGCTCTTTCTGCCTTGGAGCATTATGTTCAGCTTTTTAACCTAGCGATTTCTGCTAGACGGGTTGCCCAGTGACTTCATGCCTTCTACTTTTTCTTGTCTTTTTCTAAAGGAAGAAGTAGTATGTTGTCTTTTTGATATCCATTGTCTCTGAGATTACTTTTGAACTTAGAATGCGAAACTTTTCCTTAGGCTACATTTCCTTTTTCAGTGCTTTATAACCCCATGAGTAGAACTACATTGCACTCTGACAAAGGCATATATTACTTGTGGCAATGTGTTGTTGTGTTTCATTATATTGCATTTAGTTGAAGGAACATCTTGTTCCATCCCTCCATGCACTTGTCCCCCTCTCCCAAATAATGGAAGGGAGGGAAAGGAAGAAAAAGAGAGAGAGAAAGAGAGAGAGAGAAAGAAAAATCATGGTACACATACACAAGAGATTTTGTGCATAATCTGAATAATTTCTACTGCTGCAGAGGTCTCTTAATGACTCTGCTAAAGAAGTTGTCTTGTCAAACATATTTAAAAGCTTTTGCCTCATGTGAGTAACTTACAAATGGAAGCAATTTGGTAACAGCATAGTGCAAGATAAAGAAACTCCTTGGTATGGCAGAAGCATGCAAATGTTGAACAAATACAATAGTACCAATTACCAAAGAATTTTGATTCTCAAGCATTACATTTCCTAGAGTATAGTCCATTCTGGCAAGTGCTGCAACAGTTATATCACTAACAGAGCCTGATGAGGGTATGTGCTGTTATTTTCTACATTCCTATCTGATATAAATACTACATCAGCAGTAGTAAAAAAAAAATGCATTTGTTTTGCACAGATGGATAGAATATGTACAGATTAAATCCATCTTGCAATGCATTGCCTGAGATAGAGAGAGATGTATAAAATATACGTATTCTAACATGCTTCTTCCATTAAGTTTTGTTATTCTTTCACTGTTTCCTGAGTGAATATTTCAGGAAGATGGGTGGTCACAAGAAGCAAGAAGCAGAGATGAAAATTAAAAATCCATTATGATGGAAGAAAAATGAGAGGTAGGAGAGTAGTAGGAGGGAACATGTGATGAAATGTGGAAGAAGGGTGGCAGGGAGGAAGGAAGGAAGGAAGGAAGGAAGGGAGGGGGGGAGGGTGGAGGAGGGGAAGGGGGGAGGGCGGGGGG
>Ga0181612_166235_pt1 | contig 12034 bp, 12 predicted proteins | sample HoacroProtozoa21_FD_119630 | JGI IMG/M metagenome (GOLD analysis project Ga0181612, IMG submission 119630) | Hoatzin crop microbial communities from Cojedes, Venezuel. Combined Assembly of Gp0051906, Gp0051904, Gp0051908
AAGGATTCCATATGCCTCCAAGCAGCAAACCTGTCAAGAGAAATGCATCTCTCGGGTATGTATTTAATATTTATCCACATTCAAATGACTGGTGCACTTCAGCAAATCCCACTGACTGCCAGCAGCCCGGCACTTCACAAGCATGGGCCAATTATGAAGGAAATGTTTCTTAAATATGCAAATTTAGAACAACCACTGCTATTTACTCTGACTTTATCTCGTTCCCTCTTCTCCCATAAATACATTTCATGTACATACACACATTTTGGGTATTTCCCACGCACACAGGTCAAACCAAGGCCCTCCAAGCTCAGTTCCAGCACACTCGAGTTTGGTGCTGACACAGAGGTGCCAACAGCCGCCGTGGTCCCTCCAAGCATGCTCTGTGCCCACCTCACCGCTGCCGCAGCACCAGCTTTTGCTGTCATCGGTCCCTGCTCATTTACAAACCACAGCAAATCGTGCCGGGCGTGCCGGCAAGCCTGATGTCAACAAACACAGGTTTTAGCTTTCCTGTCTAACCGCCAGCTTAGGGCTGTGGGAAGGACCACACTCCTGTTTCTCTCGCTGAGTAGATTTTCCATGATGGAAAATCCACGCAGCGTCTGCCGATAGCAACAGCGTACACCGCACAGCACCGTTGGCTTCTACCGGCCAGAAGCAGCCCGGGAAGAATAAGGATTCAAAGAAACCTGGACACACCTCATGGCATTCACAGGAGGCATGGGCTGGTCTGCCATGGGTCGGAGGCTCTTGGAAAGCTACACCTGATTTTTCACTAAGATAAAGAGGAGAATGCAAAAAGCTGCAGCAATTACATCATCTAAAACAAATCTTTACCAACCAATCTAGAGAACAGTTCCCGCAGTTCCCTCCTATTGCACTTAACCGTTCAGGCTTCTGTTTGACCCAGTAACATTTGCTTGATGGAAATGGCTGCTGATTTTCTTACCCTCCACAACTCCAACTCCAACACTGCTTCTTCTTGTGTTCATGGGAGCCACAAAAAACCACTCATTGGTTTTATAGCTATAGGCCTCAACTGATGCCAGACCTAGTTAAAAAGGGGATACACAGGTTTTCTAATTAAAAAAAAAGAGAAGAAAAAAAGATTGGTGTTGCACTTTCATCTGCCTTCCACCTCCTCCCAAGCCCGTCATTCCCCCCACACTCCTGCAACCCAATTTTCTAGTCCCTTGCCTTCAGGCTGGGGCCAGCACATCAACGCCACTTCGTTCAGCAGCTGGAAAAGCTGTTACCCCATGGCCTCTGCCCCGAGACTGCTGCTCCTCCAATGTGCTGGGGACACCAAGGTGGAGCAGAGTCCAGATTCCAAGCCCAAAAGTCCATGGTCTTACAAAATGTCCATGCAAAGGTTTACAAATTCCCCCAGATCCCGTTGCACTGTACTCATCCCCAGCTGAAACAGCGAGTTTAGGGCTTAACCAAGTGGCGAAGCTGTACAGCAGAGGCAGAGGTGTGAATCTCAACATGAAGTTATGCCAAGAGAAATCCCAGATACACACACCCCGTAAGATGCCTTGTTGGCATTTTATTCACGTTGCTATGCAAAATTTAACTAAAATCAGGAAAAAACTCTTTTCAGTGCACAAAAAAGCATATTCTTACTGAGAACAAAACTGGAAGAACTGTGCCACTAAAGAAAAAAAAATAGAGAGATACTCTGCAATTACTGATGGGTCAGAACATGCATGTGGTTAGTTACAACATGCAGTAAACCCAATCGCTGGCTCTTTCTCTATAAAATTATAGGGAAGGGCACAGGAGCCTCGCTAAAGCTCTGCAGTCTTTGCAGGGGTCTCTAAAAACATTTTTTCAGGTCAGGCACTGCCTGGTTCTTGCTCAGTCACCTACCGGTGCTGCCATCAAAGCCGCCCACGGCATACAGGAGATCATTGAGCACAGCCGCGCCTAAAGTGCTTCGTCTTTCCTGCATGCTGGCTATGGACGTCCACTGGTCCTTCACGCCATCGTACACATCGACCGTCCGGACCCTCAAAGATCCGTTAAAGCCCCCGACAGCATAAACATTGCCAGCCATAAACACCACACCTGAGAAAAGAGGAGAGAGGTCTTATGGAGGTTTCACAAACAGCTTGGGAAGCGAGTATCATCAGACATCTGCCAGGGTGCATAAGACAGCAGGGAAGAGCAGAACGTGGGCAAGTCTTTGGCATTGGCTGCAGGTTAAGAGCATTGGCGCCAAGTCTGATAAAACATGTGTGTTGCAGGGAAGGTGAAATGCACATAAATGTGTGGCAACATACGGCACAGATGGATTTCACACCTGAGTTAGTAATTTTCTAAGCCAGAGAGGACACCAAATGGTGATCTACATTAACAGCCCTCTCAGATATCTTCAGAGGAACACTCCCAACTTACAGATCTGTCCTCCATCACCCACTCCTCAGCACCGAAAGGGTCTGACTCAGCTCCTTTGATTTTCACCAGGCAACCAGCATGGGAAACTGGATCCCTGTGGGCTGCCAGGCCAGCGGGATGGTAGTAGGAGGGGAAACACTGATGGAGGAGCAGCCAGGAGAGAGAAGTGATGAAGGGGAGACAGTGGCTACGGAGGGCAGACAGGCAGGAGCAACCCCTCTAGAAAGCAAGGCACCCACCCGAATGAGAAGGATCCGTGTGTGTAGTGACAGAGGAGGAAGGAATGGCAAAAAGAAGGAGCTGGCCAGGGACGCATAGGAAAGCTGAAGGCACGACTGAGGACATCCAGCCAGCCCTGAAGAGCTGCACTGGGAAACCAAAGAAGGTTGCAGCAAAAATTCCCGTTACCTGCTCTGCATCTCCGTGAGGGAAGCTCAGCAACTTGATCCCACCGCTCCTCCTCAAAATCATAGCATTCCACGCTGCGAATGGCTTTGGGTGCTTGCCCGCCCACCACGATCATCACCTGGAGAGGGAAGACAAGAGCTAGAGAACCTCAGACACCAGCCCACACACCTGATCTCTGCAAAGAAACCATCACCACAACCTGGTCAAGAGTAGCTGCCAAAAACATGCTGCAGGCCCACTAGAAGCCTCTGCAGCGACACTTATTTCAGTCAATTCTATTCCAATGGGGAAGAAATTGTCTCCAATTTAATGCATGCTAAATATGGCAGCCCTGCTGACCCCTCCTCACTGTTTTACCCATCAAACACAAAACCGCTTGGCACCACGGCACATGCAAGACTTGCTGAAGAAGTATTTTAAAGCGAAGAAGATCCCAGCATGACTTCCACAGCCAGCCCACTCTTTAGTCATTATCTCCATGGTGGTGCAAAAATTAATCGATGCCACTTAGCAAATGAAACCTGACAGCTGTATTGCCACCTGCGGGGAGGATGACACTCGGGAAATCATCAGGACTATTCAGACCCGGGGTGCTGGGCTACCAAAGGAAGTGATTTTTCAGCTTCATTAAGGCTTTTGGCTGCAACATGTATGGATGCAAATCCAGTAATTAAACCCTAAATTCCTTACAGAGAGGGCAGATCTATGTGAAGGTGACCAAGGCAATCTCAGGAGCGCAAGAACCACTCTGCTGGATCAGGCTAAAGGTCTGTCCAGCCCCAGATTCCATTCCCAGCAACAGCAAGCAGCAGATACTGGTGGAAAAGACCTAGATGGGGTTCCGTGTGGTCCTTCCTAAATCTGCCCTGTCTGCCACCAGAAGACAACCTCCCGATGGACTTGCTCACCTGCCCAGGGACAGTGGTCCCAGGGCTGCCCATTGCTGGGCACTGCAAACCAACACGTGCACAGGCAGCGTCCAAACCACCCGCACCTACGGACAGCTTGACCTGCACTTTGTTCTCAACACATTTTCTTCGACCCACCACAGCTACGAAGAGGGAAGATTTGCTCCCCTTATCACAGCAAATCAGCAGGAGCAAACACTATCCGAAACAATCTGATTTTTAGAAGGCCAGGGAGCTAGAAGCAAGATAACAAGGCTTCAAATACAGTCAAAGAATAGATGGGAACTGGCTTTAGCCTCTGCAAGGAGGCTGTGAGTAGCTGCGGGGATAAGATCGTCACTTGGGTAATGAGCTCCACTCCAATCACGGTTGCTTTGAAAGTACAGAGCTAGACGGCAATTTAAAGGATTTGAAGAGTATGGAAATAGTAGACTGTTTGACTTACAAAGATGAGAACACGACATAAGAAAGCAAATTGAGTCTAAATCAGCAGCCTGACTACTAGTTGAGTAACAGTCTTCCACGGAACACTGCAGAGCTCCACATGATTACAGCATTAAGAGATTTCACAGCAGACAGTAATCCCTCCCCAGTGGGACCAATGGACCAGATGAAAGTTTCTCAGTAACAGGATTGCTGGAAGACCATCACTTTCTCCCCTTCCTTTACAGTTAAAAAGAAGGGAGGAGAGACCTGCAGATTTGGGTTTGTACTCCTAGGTCATGCCTTAGAAGATGTTGAGAACCTCTGAACTTGCTGATTCACTGTTTATTTCATCCTTAACTACTTCAGTCCTTGAACAAGGGTCACGTCAGCCATTCACGATAACCCCAAAGCTACGTTCTACCAACCTCATCTCAACACCAGCAGGCAGAAAGGACACAACACACCGGCACGCTCTGCAGAACCACAACTGCTCGATGAACAGTCCAATATCTAAACATCTGAATAGTTCCTCATAGCACAGACCTCATACATCATCCCACAAACCAAGCTCCCTACAATTAGTGCTTAGAAAAATAATATTCTGTGGTTCTGATGTCTTACAATCTCTGAAACACTTATTAACAACTTCAGCGACAGTCTGTTGAGAGACATCGTGCCAAACTGCGTTTATCTCCGGGGTACAGGGAAAACAGTTTCTGTTGTCATTTTTTTCTTCACTAATAAAGCAGTGGCCAGAGCATCACACGCCTGCAGGATAAATGCAGGGAGTAACGAGGATTATTTAGTCAGTAGCTGCTTTGAGTCTATTGAAATTCTCTTCCGACGTCCTGCCCGCGGGTCTGGGTGCCGTTGTTTCCTGTTTCCGACCATGGATACAGGAGAAGGAAGGGCACCTGCTGCAACCCCGGCGCTACAAGCCAGCAGGCACCTCCGCCAACCCTCTGAGCTCTCCAGGCAGCAGCCTGCAGCCGCTCCATGGGCCAGCAATTCTCAAGTCGCAGCTCCTAGAGCAACAACCACACACAAAACCACTCTGTGGCTGACCAAATGTTTGGAGAGCGGACCCCTGCCTCTGGGAGCAGTGACACTGCTTCTCCTAAGGGCTTATCCGAGTTCATCCAACTCAATTATGTATCCTTGGTGGGCACAGGCAACACCAGAAGAGGGAGTAAAACACTTCTAAAGGACGATCACGGAGTGAGTGAGAAGTAATGTGGCAAGCATGCAAGCTCCTTTCAAAGGCAGAAAATGCCACCAGTGTGAGTGACGACCTCAGCTTACCTTTGGCAGGCTAACGGGAGTCCTCGGCTTTGTTCTGGGATTCTTTATCAGTTGCCTTTGATCCAGAGGAAGCAAATGATATTTCATGGCCTCGATAAGGAAGTCTTTACAGGTGTTGTTATTCTTGATTAAAGCTTCTTCTTCAACTGTCTGAGAACACACACACACAAAAGATCGTTTAAACTGAAGTACTTGGTGGCACAGGTCACAAGGAGCTTTGCAGAAAGAACATAAGACCTGGAATTTCTCTTCCAAAGTACCAACATAAAAAAAAAAAAAAAATACAGAAGACAAACACACGTATCCAGCTCTTCCCAAAGAAATGCATGCAGTAACATCCGAGCTTCTCACTTCTTTCCAGTATCACTCACGAGTAGCAGTGCTCCCTCTATTTTACCACCCTCTGCCAGACACTCAACTCAGCAGAGGAGAATTCACCAGGAGTCTGGGTACAAGATAAGCAATTTCTTTCATTTGAGGCAGAATTTTTAAGGACAGGCCATACCTTTTACTCAATCAGAAGATATAGCTGAGAGAAAAAAACACACTATGGGTTCATCTTGTGAATACAGATTTTATTTCAATTGTTTTGATTTTTTTTAGACACACGATAAAAGCATAGGAGTCAAAGCGCCCCTATGCCAACCCCTTCTTTGGGGATTCTCAGCTCATTATTGAGGCCCAGATCCCAGGAATGAACTCCTCAAGAACAATCTCTAAGGTAGAGAGCACCTCGCCTGCCACTCACGCAGACCCATCTCTATGTGCAGAACACATCTTAAGCCAAAATTCTCACACATGACGTGTTTTCACCAAGCCAAATTCACTTGTGCATTAGGGAAAAACACTGCACAAGCTTGTAACACCACCACTTGGGTATTTTCAGGGTGAAAAATCCCAATATATTAACTTCTAAACACTTCCACCAAGAGGGGCAGGAGCTCTGCTCTCGGTACTGCCTGGCTGAGCACTGGTCACTTTTACAAGCAGGCTTCTGCGCGCACACACTTACTTCAGAGTCCACCCGGTTTTTCCTTTTATTCCTGTTCACAGGCTCAGCGACATGCCAGATTACCCATCTTGGACAGAAGCAGCCAAGCCATCGATTAAGGAGCTACCAGCAGCTTACGTGCAAGTATTAATTACTTATTTGCAGACTAACCTGTACAAGATAATCTCTGGGCAAAAGGGGTAGGCGAACATGCTCCATCAGTTTAGCCATGTGCTCTAAGCGAGATTCCTTCTCATAATTTATCCAAGAAATAACCGCTTCAAAGACCTACACACAAAAAGCACAGTTAAACGGAGAAGAGAGAACTGGCTTGCACAGCCACCTACCCCAAACCAGAAGCATTGCGGTTTTACAACATCGAAGGAAGGAGGTGCAAGATCTCTATCAAACAGTTGAAAGAGTCGTGACTCTGGCCACAACATAGCAAAGAGGCGAGCTGACCATGCATATTAATAAGCAGCTTCACGTCCAGATGTGCTGTATCACTCTCAAAGCTGAGCGTGCGTCTAGGACAGTCCCACACCTCTTGGACATTAGGACTGGAAGGCAGCCAGGAAACTTCGTCAGCCTGCTGACATTGGCACGGGACATTATTCACGAAATCAGCCACAACGAGTACTCCTGAGAACAGAGATCTCCCCTCCCAAAGGAGTCTGGCCACACAGTAAGTCACTAGGCTCACCATTGTATTTAATCACTGCACCAGTTTCCTCCCCCACCCATAAACCAGTTTGCCCCCCACGCAGGAAAGCCCCTGCCCACGGAGCCTCTGCTCGGCATGCACTGCACTGCTAAAAATACTCGGCTGCTCCAGCTGGGAAACAAGGGCAGGCTGGACTTCTGGTCCGAACCAACAGCCAGTTTTACTCCCAGATCCAACCGGTTCAGATAAGCATCCAAACTTTGACTCCGTGACGAACGGCTCACAACCAACCCCATGCAGCGGGAGCCGTGCAGAGCCCGGCGCGTGGCACGGACGCGGGTAGAAGCATCCTGCGTGGTCTCCTGCCATGAACGTGCATGTGCTTGTGTAACTGGGAGCCTCACTCCTCTCAGAAAAAAGGCCTAAAAATGTCACTGGGAGCGGGAAAGGCTTCCCAAAACAGCCAGCAAGGCAAGCAGAGGGGCTGGTGCAGTCTCAGATGCTGCACAGCAGCATCTGGATCATCGCAGTGGAGTTTCCCCATGGAGCCAGAATTAAATTGCGACCCTTAACTCACATCCACAGGCAAAATTCCCCACGTGCTCTCGTGACCCCGGTTGCTGGTGGGGGGCTGAGCACAGCCCTCTCCCACAGACCCCAGCCATCCCATGCTTCCCCCAAAAAGCATCGCTGGCCCTGCGCCCTCAGCACATGCCCTTGGGTTTCAGGTCCCCTCCAGGGTCCCCAGAAGGTCAGGCCAATTTGCAGAGATATCCCATCCCTCCCACCCCTCCCCAGGAAACCCTTTTGTTCGGTCCTAGGTCACTAATTTAACCAAATTAACCAGGACCCAGGGCAGCATCTCTCGGTCCCCAGTTGTTGCTGGCAAACGTATCTGCAGGAGGCACCGGCAGACGCGTCCTCCCACACAGGACAGGCACATCGGAAAGGGGTTTCCTCTTCTCACGCTAAACTCTATACTTTAAAAAAGCAGTAAAGCCCCAGTCTCATCTCCTCTGCCAACAAACACTGCTGCTGAACTGCTTGGGATTCAGGACACTGCGATGAGGGTTTAAGCAACGCAACGGGGAGCCGTGCAATCAAATCCCAGCAAACGCGGAGGAAAATCACTTCTGCAGAACCCTTAACTATTTCAAAATGAAAACAAATAAACAAACGAACAATTTCACTTTGGCTACAAGGCTTTTAAAGCAGAAACTAGCTTGTTGTGAGATTTTTAATTGCGAATGAGCGTGGAAGGAGCATAAAGCAAATGTTTAGCCAGCAAACATGCTTTTCATTAACCTCTTCCACACAAAAGCTGAACCACAGAACGGGTCACGGGACTGGCACAAACCCAGCTACTGACCAAGACGACAGCGAACAAGTCTTAAGGGAAGGTAAAGCAAATGTGCACAGGGAATAAACTGCTTCCCGAGTTAGGCATACACTGCTGTATCTACCCTAAAAATAACAGAAATTTTTTAAAAAATCAGATTCTGGCCCCTTCTGTTGTCTCCAATTCCTAATTTTACGAGAAGAGGGGGAAAAAAAAAAAAATCATAATCCAAGACAGCAATATCTCTGTTTAAAGGCTACAGCTGTTTCCACTACTGCCGTGCCCTCCCTCCGCACGCCGTGCCCGCTGCAGAGCCCGAGCAGCCGCTCCCCGAGGAGACGGGCTTTTGCAGCCGTGCCAGACCCGCTGCCGGGCTGCGACGACAGGGAGCGGTGACCCACACAGCTTTCTCCAGAGCAGGGGCACGGGCTGAGCTGGCCCCTGGCACCCGCCTGGCCGTAGGCGCAGTCCTGAGCTTGGGAGAAGCAGATTTCCCACTCTACAGTGGGGAAGGGTAAAAGCCTGGAATATCCCCTTTCTGCATGCTCCCTAAGCAAAGAGCAAGCCCAGATGTCTTCCCAGTCTCTTCAGCCAGAAAACCAGTTGTTAGATACTCCCAGGAGCGAGGACCAAACTGTGCATCAGCTCCCACTACACGCTAGCGGCATGAGACGATGAGTGGATTACTGGGCTCTGTGTAAAATCCTCAATCCAAATATCCCAATCCTTTTAAAGATTTCTTCCGTCACTGTTCTGAGCTGGCAGGAGCCCTTTCTCACGGGCTGGAAGCCCCTCCATTTCACACACCGTTAGTAAATGCGAATAAACAGGATTTTTTATAGATTTTCCTTGCTTGTATACACTGTTCTAATTCAAGAGCCAATTAGGTCAGGTACAGAAAACACTGCTAAAACTGTCTTCAAAGTACTCAGCTACAGCAAAAAGAGCAGGCAGGGACCAAAATAAACTTTTGCCCTAGGCCAAAAGGGCCGGGGCAACTGCAGAGGCTGGCAAAAGCAAGGGGGAGAGGGAGAGAAAGGAGGATACTCTGAGTAATGGGGAAATGTTGGCACCGTTTTACAATTAAAATAGATTTCTGTGGCAGCAAACAATTTTTTGCAATTTTGTATGTACAGATATATACACACACATATACTTTTCTATATATAGACACATATTTAGTTTTTTATATTTTTATTTTTATTTATATTTTTTACATATCTCATATGTTAGCAGATAGGAAGAATAAAGGTCAGGAAAACTGCTTGTCTGTCCTGAAGCTAAAATAAAACAGCAGCCTATGAGTCTGCCCTCAATTTTCAGCACTTCTTTGGACTCCAGCACATATTTCATGCTGATGTTCCAATTCCATTCTCTGCCTCTCTCCTGTTACTCATATCTGTTGTTTTGAATGTGCAGCTTATGCTTACATTTCCTTCCACTGCCTTGTATTCTCAATTTTTACAATCAGCTAAAGAAATACTGGTTTTGATTGTATAAAGCTCAGACGAGGGAGGGAGTACTTTGATTTCTCCGGGCACAAGGCCAATGAAAGCTTTTTAACAATGCTGCACAGGACTGGAAAAATCAGTTCCTAAACTTGCACTTCCCTTTGCAGGCTGCTTGGCTCAGGCAAAGCGATTCTGCTGCGAGTTCACGCCATTTGTTTGCTCCCTTCTTGGCCCTGCGTGGCAGCTCACAGCCCCCCACCGAGACGCCCACGCTAGCCCCACGCCCGTGGAAACCCAATCCAGGAGCCTCCAAGTCTGCTGGCTCAGGATCTGAATGAAGCATTCCTGCATCCACACCTCACAGGGTGCTGGTTTTCTGGCAAGCTCGATGGTCCCTGAGGGCCCCAGCACCCACGTGTCTGAGCAGGATGGGTGCACACACCAGGATGTGGAGACCAGCAGCACCAAGCACACCCAGGTCCAGGCTCATCCCACCAAACCACAGGCACGCAACAGAGGTCCTGAAGGTACGAGCCACGTACTCCCCAAGCTCTCCTGTAGCCTCCCACAAGTGTTCACCTCCCTGTAGCGACAATTCGGCGGTAAGCCGAAAGACTCAAGGCACACACCTCTCCCCAGAAACCTGCTGCAGGTCATGCAGAAAGCCCACATCAGAGAAAAGGGCTGGACCTGGTGTTCACCACGTGCCATAACCGCTGGTCACCCTCCTTCCCAGGACTACGGACTACACAAAACGTGCTGAACCATTTCAACCACAAAAAAATCGTCAACCGGTGCCTTTTTTCCCCTCGTCCATTAAAAACACTGCTGATGCTAGAAAAATGTTTCTTTCTTTCATATTCTGGTTGTGGGCCTCCTTTAGTTGTTCTGTCCAACATGCAACAGAAGTCAATGCTCCTCCCTGGCTGAATGAAATTGCCCTTTTTTTGAGGCTTTATGGCAGGTAATAAGAGCTTTACACCAACAGCAGATGGGAGGGTCCCAGTTTTCCAGAGAGGGAAAGTATTTCATTCGGGCCCCCAGGGTTTTGGAAGAGATATGGATCTGAGAATTATTACTTCCTAGAAAGAACAATCAGGTGAAGGTCATTTTTATGTGTTTTTAGGATCTGCATTATTTTTAATTTTCCTTTCCATATGATCTCTGCTGGAAAATGGCCCCTAAAAATTATGAGAACAGTTCCCAATGCGAGATCTCGAAACATTGCGACATTCTTACATTCACTGCTGCTATACAATTTACTGTACCTTTTCTTCAGAGGAGACTGTGAGCTTGTCGCTTGATATTAAACTGCAAACCTGGTCCAGACTAAGGCTAAGAAATTCTTCTCCTAGCATCACCTCAGGAAAGTGCTGCTCTGTTCAACAAACGAAAAGGGGGAATAGAAAGTTATAATGAAATCCATGCTTTAAGTCAATGGAAGGACTAGAGCGTTCAGAGAACTGCTCTTATTGCAGCTCTGAGCACCCGAGACAAACACACTGCGACGGCGGAACAGAAACAGAAAACAGTCTCAGAGCAGGTGAAAGAAATTTGATGTTATTTCAGGTAACACAAGCCCTGTGAGACACTTTCATAAATTAGACTAAATGGGAACTTCACTTTCTGCAAAGCCTCCAAGTACCTTCCAGTGGCAAACACGATTAGAAGTGGCAATTGAGAACAGTGTCCATGCCTTCCTAAAGTAGTAAATAACCTGGTCACCTGAAGATTCAGTTCTTGCCCACTTCAACAAGCTGGACAGAATCAGATCTGCTCAGCACCTGGACGAGATACTCCAGCAAGGCTACCCGATATTTGTAGGCATTCAAAGGAAAGCCCATCTTCAACAGGAACCAGCCAAGCCGTCCGTTTGGTGCATACGCTCAGCAGCAAACAGCGACGGACCCCAGGGTGTCCAGCTGAATCTGTGTGGGCAAGGGGGCCCGCAGAGATGGGCAAGGTAGGGATCCCCATCCCATGCATATAAATGGAAGGAGAGCTGATCCCACTTTTAAATTATTTCCTCAAAACATATAAATTCACAGAATCACAGAATGTTCGGGGTTGGAAGGGCCCTCTGTGGGTCACACAGTCCAACCCCCCTGCCGAAGCAGGGTCACCCAGAGCAGGCTGAACAGG
>Ga0181612_167530_pt1 | contig 12034 bp, 7 predicted proteins | sample HoacroProtozoa21_FD_119630 | JGI IMG/M metagenome (GOLD analysis project Ga0181612, IMG submission 119630) | Hoatzin crop microbial communities from Cojedes, Venezuel. Combined Assembly of Gp0051906, Gp0051904, Gp0051908
AGGTGCAGAACCCTGCACTTGTCCTTATTGAACTTCATCAGGTTCCTCTGCGCCCAGCTCTCCAGCCTGTCCAGGTCTTGCTGAATGGCAGCACAGCCTTCTGGTGTATCCACACTCCTCCCAGTTTGGTGTCATCGGCAAACTAGCTGAGGGTACACTCCGTCCCTTCATCCAGGTCATCGATGAAGAAGTTGAACAAGACTGGGCCCAGTACTGACTCCTGGGGGACACCACTAGTTACAGGCCTCCAACTAGACTCAGTTCAATTCATTTAGGGTACCATTGTAGAAGTAGAGAAACTTCATCTGTCCTGCCCGTGCACTGGGCAAGCCATTTGATGTCTGATTCTCCTTCAAACTACACCTGTTCTCAGGTGGTTTCTCTTTTACTATGTTATTATTGGAGTTACAGCTTTATAACCTTTGTGGAAGAGAGTAGACAGACTCTTTCTTTTACTACTGAGCCATTACAGTTAACATTTTTGACAGTTTAAGTGAAAAGAAGATCATTATCTAAGCCTAAAAATAAATCACCACATGTAGAAGAACGAAAGACAGAAGAAATTCAGGCTTTATCTCAAAAGTTGGCAGTGATGTCTCTAGTTCTGCTGAAGAAAAACAATAGTGTATAACCTTCACCTTAAGAACAACTTCTCTATTCAGACAGCTATATTAATTAAAGAATTCGAATGGATTTTATAAGTTTTTATGGAAATGGAAATAACTTGCTCAGATCATCAAATTCAGTCTAAAAGAGCTACGTTTTGCTCTCAGAAGGATAGGAGAAAGGGAAATGCGGGCAATCAAATGCAGTGTTCAGCTGTTTAAACTCAGCTTAGCATTGGTCAAAGCAAAAAAGGTGAGGAGATGCTGTCAGCACATAATGACAGTAGTGCCGTTGAGAGCGTGATGTTCTCTGTCCTTTTAGACCTCACCTTTCACTTGTGTTCTCTCAGGCTTGCGAGCCAGAATATCTGTCTTTATTTGGTATTATGAGGAGTTTACTCACCAGCTGGATTTCTTTTCAAGCTATGTTTCTAATTATAATGCTAAATTCTTGGAATATAAACAGAATGACTGAAATCATAGAAATGCTACATACCTTCAAGGTCATCCTTACTGATCACAACCTTTCGTCCTTCATCCACATGAATAGCTGTTAATCAAAATATTCAGTTAGTTTCTTGAATCAGTTTCATGTACTTACAGATTTTGCAAACTATTGTTCATCACCTGTTCAAAGCCTCTATACCTCTACTTCTATAACCTTCTCATTAAATCTTTCCCCAGGTGGACTCAACTCTAAGTTCGCTCACATTCATAGGAAAACAGAGCATGATAAGACAGTACTATTTAAAGATGTGCTAAAAAGCCAGAATCATAGTCACAGTAGATGGATTCAATGCTGTGACAGATTAGTAAACGATTGTATCATGAATTGGACTTTTGTTACAGGAATTAATTGTAAAGCTAATGGAAACACAGCATATTCAACTCAGATTTTGCAAGTGACACTAGGGCAATGCTCTGCAGTCTCATAATGAGTTTAATTGCCCTCTGAGTAAAAGGAACACACAAAACAGAAGATGTGCAAGTACACGATATACAGAACCTACACAGGGCTTCAGGTCAAGGCTAAATCAATAAAACTACTCCCCAGAGCAAGCCAGCTTACTCTATTCATGGAGAAGCTCTCATAAGGGTCTTTTACAATCTGCAGTGGCCTTGAGCACAAGAGCACCTTTCAGAAAGAGTTTGTTCATTAAATTGAATTTTTCCATCTGCCAGAAAATTCACAATATCACAGACCCTCCCAACCTGTAGCATGGAAGCTTTGTGCCAGTACTGGCGATGCATTGAGAAAAAAAGATGTGGATAAATACAACAGTCTGTGGCTCGGTGAATTCCTATGACAATTTTGATTTTTTCTTTAACTAAATCAGACATATTCAATAGCTTTTTCAAAATTACTACCAGCAAATGTAGAAGTTTATGTGATCTGAGGGCCCATCTCCCAGTGCAAAAGATACAAGCATTCAGGGCATATTAGCTCTTTCAAAAACATTTCTCCTTGTGGTAATGAGTGTCTATATTTAAAGCTAAGCAAAACCAACCATAACTGAGGTGGAGCACCCAGGTCCTGCCAAATTGTCTGTATGGACCTTACCATCCCAGTTACACCCCCCACCTTGACATTAGTGAGATATTCAATCAAAGGAAAAAGAAAACTCTGCTTCTTAGGTTAACTAAGCAAATAGAATTTGGAAAAAAATAAGATCATATATTCAGCTTCTGTTTCAGCCTTGCATAACCTACTTTGCGTTCTCTCCAGATCAACAGGGTCAAGAGCTGCAACTGGTTCAGAGACTCGAGAAGGCCTGCTGATGCCAGCACTGTTCACTGCTCTCACACGAAATATGTAAGACCGTCCCTCGTAAAGACCAGTCACGGGATACTTGCAGATTTTTACAGGAGCATCATTGCACTGGACCCAGTCTTCCAAACCTACTTCACATCTTGGAGTAGCAGAAGACAGCATTTATCAGTATCATCCCACAGTAAATATACACCTTCTTACACACATCAAGTCAGAATCACAGAAATCATCCTCACTAAGTTGAGGAACTAAACCACACACCTCATTAATTAAGGTCACACACTTTATACACTCTTTCCTCTGATCAGACAACCAATGCCCACCTTGCTCATATTTATTCATAATGCAATTGCAAAGGTCATTTTTCTTGCATGGTTTTTGGCATTTTCAACTCTCTCTGATTTCCTTCCATTTGGTTCTCTTCCTTGTCATCTAAAGAATAAGTTATTCACTTTTATTTTTAACATGCATCTCCACAGAACATGTTGAACTTGCAACATTCACTGAATCTTTTCCATCTCTTTCTTGTCATATTTTTAAGCAAGCATCTTTGTGCTTTTCTTTCCAACAATTCTTAGGACACAGTGTAGGAGTCATCAAGAAGTGATGTTCTCATACTGGATCCTTTCTGTGTACACAGCTGTTTTGTGTCCTAGTATTACAAACTTTTGTGGACAAGACTGCCTTTTGCCTTGACAGTACCAGGAGAAATAGGGTCATGAGCAAGGGCTCCTCGGTGCTGCAGTTACCCAGGCAAAATGTCAAAAGGCACAGCTGACTAGATTACACACAAAATAGGTGAAACACTCTCATGATCTATGCACTACACAAATTGGATATAAATGGTAGAGTCCCCAAGGCTTGAGTTAATTTCCTCATACTGACTGCCATTCATAAACTAACCCTTTCCAGTAATTCCCAGGCAGTTGTCTCTGAACTAGACCAAATTACAGGGTAGCAAATAGCAATGAGTTGCAAATGTTGTTTTTAAGTGTAGAGCAGTATACATTATGAAACCATTTCAGTAATGTTTTTGCTGACTGACAGTTTCAGGCTCTAAGGATCAACTATTCTGCTCTCACTACAAGGGGAAAAAATGTACTTCAGTGGAAGAGACATGCAAAATAGCACTTGGGTCCTCTGATCTTGGGCCGCCTGCATTGAGCTGAAACTCCAGCAAAGTGCAAAGCAGACTGGAGGAGAGAGGACTGCCATTCTGATTTAAACTAGCAGCTCCCGGGAGCCCATGCCTTGAGCTCCTGGTGTACCGCAGTTAAGGCAGAAATAAAAAGATAATGTAATAATTCCTAGATTTCAGCTTTTGCAGTATACAGATTAAAGAGAGAAAATCTAAGTCAAGACACCTATGGATTCTCGAGTCTATAAATTAAATTTTACCCAGGCTCATTCTCTGATTTGGCCATATTCATGCTACTGAACACTTTTAGTGTCTGATAAAGTGTAGCTGCCTGCAAGTGATTACTGGGAATGGCCTCTACCCTTACTAACTCCCAGAATGTGCCCAGAATTGCCTAGGAAGGTACTAGATCTTCTGGGCTAAAAGTCTGGCAGGGAATAATCCAGTAATTTAACACAGTAGGCAACTGAGTTCCAGGGTCTGTAAAAATATATCTGAAGAAACTGCATATTGAAGGCTATAACGGTAACTGTTTTTTTCTCCAGTATATACATGGTTTGGGCAATGAACAAAATTACATAAATCCCAATGTTTACATACTTGTCAACAAAATATCCAATGACCGGGCTCTCACTGGTTGTGTTTGGTGGTTTCCAGGTAACAATAACATAATCTCTGTTAGCATCATGGCATTTGACTTCCATCGGCGCCCCTGGTGCTCCCGCGATCAGTGCATCAGCATCTGCACCACAAATAAAAATAAATATGTTTTGACCCTGACTCTTCTGAAATCTACCACAAAGATGAAAGGGAGGATTTCCAGCTCACTGTGCTATTTGTTTACGTGAATGGGAGCCCAAAGATTTAATTACACAGTAATTCGCTGCGTTAATGAATCAGGTCCAAAACGTATATATCTCCACATAGATAAAAATGTTCAGGGATATCTTTGTGGGTAGAAATGCAATTTAGGCACCAAATACCCATTACTTTGCGTGACAATTAAAAGACCGTGCGGTTTTGATGCTCTTCCCCACTGAAAGCTGTGGCTCAGTGGGTTACTTACCAGACCAAGGTACTCAGTAAAGAACATGTAGCTGAGGAAAATAAATCTCTTCTAGAATAAAAATTTTCAAACTCCTAGTACGTTTCTAAGGCTACTTTTTATTTAAAGTCTTTCAATACGAACAGGCAGAAGTAATCAATGTTCCACTACTAAGATACCCTTCTGTGGCTTCAGTTTGAGAAGTGCTCACTGATGTGGACCCACAACCCCTAATGAATTCTTCTAACAGGTAAAGTTCTCTCCTTTCAAAGAAAGGTTTCTATAACACAAAAACAACCTGTACAGAGTCTAAATTTATAGATTCTAACTGCAGTCAGCTGCAAGGTGACTGGTGCTTAGTAGCAGATCATAGTCTACATGAAAAAAAGGCAAGAGGAAGGCCAACAGAGGACACTAGAGATTCCAGAGGACATTCAAGCTCAGGGTCCTGTGCATGCAAAAGGATCAGTCATAGTATAAAATGGACAATAGAGGTACCTAAAATTGACCCACAACTACAAGAAATACTTCTAGGAAAGTTATTATATATTAGTGGACCTTTTTCACCTTGATACTTCCTTGCTTAGAAGGCAATTGGGAAATAGAAAGCTTTAGCAAATTGTTTCCAATGAGATCAGGGTGGCAGAGTGGCTTGTTCAGGACATACTGCAAAGCTGATGAAGCCCTTGCACTAGTCCTGTGAGAAAGATGGCTCTCAGCGCCTCAGAAAAACATTCACGTCCCTCCATCCCACACAAACTGCCTGGATGACACTTCTGAAAGACACTTATGTTCCAATACATTTCCAAGAACAAGATTTAAAATTAATACAGCTCCAATGGCTTCAGTGGAGATGCTCCAGTCTGCCACCATCGAGGATGTTGTCCAATGTATATAACAGAGTGAAAGAACTGCTCAGCCAGAGATATATTTTCATCTTTCAATGAAAAAATTAAATAGTGAAAACTAAGTTCTGTTCACAGGTGCATGTGGACGCTCATTCTCTCTTCACTGAGAGTTTTGCATGCAGATGTGAGGGAAAATTCTGACATTTGTTCTATTTTAATACATTTACCTCCTTATATTTGTGTCCCTTGTGAAAAACTGTATTTCTTCAGTGAGCTAATCTTTTACTTTGCTTCTTTTCTCTGATTATTGAGATGACTGTGATGGTTTCAGTGGTAGGAATATTTCTTTTGCTTTCTCCTGTGCCTCCTCCTGAGGCCAGGCACAGGATATAAGAATGTCCAACAAGGGTCATTCCCAGTTCACAAATTCTAGAGCTAAAGCCATCACAGAAACAAGTTGCTTCTTCACAAGAATGATTTCTCTGGTTCTTCAGGAAAGATGTCCTCAGGAGTATGCTCCTCTTGCAGCTCCCCATTCGCGTAAGGCGATCTTTTTTTCTATCACAGACTACAATATAAATCAAATGACTATGAAATATCGCAAAGATGGATTTCTTTTGTACTTCAGCCAGTAAATAAATAAATAAAGAAAGAAAGAAAATTAATCTTTCTACTGATCTTTTTAAATCTCCCCAAGAAACAGATCAAAAGTTTACCTCTGACAAACAGGTATGCACTGTATTCGCTCACTCCGCCTTTTGTAACCATGCGCAGGGTGTATAAACCTTCATCATCTTTGTTCAGATGGGTAAAGGACAGAGCTGCCTGGCCTTCTCCAAAATACAGCTTTGTCCACTTGGAGTCCTTTATCAGCACATCTGGAAGAGAAGATCCACCAGACACATTACCATGCTGGCCAGAACAACCTACGTCCTAGCGCAGCTCTGTGCTCATCAGGGGCACAAACTAACCTTTGTGCCAGCTTTAGTCAGTGATGGTCCTTTGATGCTATGAAAACTCTGCAGAGAGTGAGCTGTGTCTCTCTAAACTTATTCCATCAGTGAATTTTAGAAATATGGGCTCTCAGACTACCCGATGTAGTGCCAGCAACAGAATTTCCATCACTGTAATTTTTAATGCACTGACAGAGAAAAATATTATCCACATTTTGATGCAACGACATGAAAACCTGCCATATCTTGTAACAAATGCAGGGTGAAACTTTGTTTCATTTTCAATAAGTTTTGCTACCGGTTCAGGTGAAATGTCAGATTACTCAGTTTCTTCCTCCAAGTTTAAAGACCTGATCGCAGTTTAATCTGAAGACTGCTATAAATATACACTAAATTTAAATCTTAAAGGCATGCCTGTTGAGCAGTGAATAAAATTAAATTTGAATCTCTCACAGGTGAGCAGTGGTGACCCATGATTAATGCAAATTAATCTGATTGCTTAGTGAATCCAGAGCAAAAGAATGAACAGGATATTTTATGCTAGCCAAGAGACTTTCTCATATCACCATTTTTAATAATTGATTGGATTATTTTGGATTTTTAAATCCCTAAGATCGATTGCATACTAATTTATTGTAATCAATGCAGCAAAACTATGTTTAAAGGAGCTGAATATCTGTAAATGTTTATTATTATATTGCTTAAATACACTTAGGTGCAAACACAGAAACAATTGGAAATTAATCTGTTTTCTCACCTACCAGCTGAATTGCATAAGAAAGTATTAAAAAATTACATACATTCAGATAATACAGCATCTGGAAGACACACACTACTAAAACTTACAGCAGTAAATTACATAATCGCCTGCATATATAGTTGTTTTCTAAGAAGCACGCAAAGTAAATTCAGTCACATTCCTTCCCATGAGATCCTTAATCATAAGTTGCTTACCTAAACATCTGCATGTCCCCTTTCTGTCATGCCTGTCACAGTGGTACTGAGACTGTGTAGAGAGACATTAAGTACTTTAAATGCTATCACAAAATGTTTTCACCTAGAAACTTCAACCAATGCATGAGTTCTGTGGAAAATCCTGAAGAAAAAACAAAGTTGATTGACCAGCACCTCTGAAAAACAGGTGGCTTATTTAGGCTCCAACTTGCACGGAATGGTAGACACTCTAGATTGAATATATAGAAACTGCAGGTAAGCCTGTATTGTCTGTTAAGGCCAGAATTGTCCATTTCTACCTTTTATGTGTACGTGAGACCAGAAACTGTGAAGGCAGTTGTGTTTGGTAAGAGCAGAAAAACGTCTCTCCTTCACACAAGACGCATTATATCCCCTAAGAAAGCAAGTGCTCTCTTTTTTGGTGCAGTCTGGATGGATGACTTTCTGGACAAGCCAAGAAGAAGAGTAAATTTTGGAGGCCACAAACATGTTCAGAAGTTCTAACTGAACAGGTATTCGTGCACCTGCCATCACAATAACATTACAATTACAGGATCTCAGTACTGCATTCAAATTCCCAGTCTATTCATGTGTTGTGCTCTGTCACTTCTCCCAGAACTTTCCAAAGAATAAACCTGCAGGAGACTAACCCTTGGAGACAGTGTGACTCAAGCCTCACATTTTGTTTTTAGTACGTGAGATATGTTCCCTAAAATATTACTCTGCTGAAAATTCATATAAAGAGTAGGGAATTACTGTATATTGAAGCTGCTTCTCACCATGTATTGTGGTTGCTGAAGTTACAGCTAAATTCCGCACTCTGTGATTTTTCCCTTTAAATTAAACTATTTTCTTCTAGATTACAGTATTGACGGCTGAAAAATGATGGTGCATGTAGCTTTATAATGTTTATATTACGTTAAAGATCAAGAACAGAAAGCTCTTGTTACCAGATGGACTCCTATCCAGATTAGATATCTATTCCTGAAGTATTATTTTGATCTAGTTCTTTCAGCATCTTAAATTGTTCTAAGTGGGCCATGAATTATAGATAACATATTCATGTTTGTCAAATCCCAAACCACTTTAGAAGATTTGATTCAGTTGACTTATATGCCCCTAGCAGTCTAGTAGACATCCGCAATAAGGTTCACTCGTGTGAAGCTTATTCATTCTGGATAAACACGTATTACTCTTGTGTATAATTATTGCAAGTAAATCATACGTATCCATCTCAGGGCTTTAGCTGTTATCATTTGATTAACATAAACTGAAAAATTTTAGGAAAAATACTGTTTGTCTTAATACAAGAGTGAAATTAAGCATTACCTCTCAAAAAAACCCCAGAATATCTAAAGCACATGATATTGAACAAATTATTAAACTTCTCATTGTTTATACTTATGCATTGCCTCCAGCTCTCAAGAGACTCAGCACAGGGAACCGTAGTATATAGCAGAGGTTCATAGTGCATGAATTTCTGCTGCATTTGGGAACAATTTCTGCCAGTTGATGCACCTGTACACCTCTTGGAAATATTGTGATCCATGTACGTGCAATGAAGGACAAATCCAAATTTGTTTGTATCACCTTATTTCCCATAACATAAGTAGGTTAATAGGATGCAGGCCTATCTGAACGACTAGCAAAAACTTCTTGGCTTCAAAGAGATCAAGTTTTCATCTCAGGTTTTTACAAGGAAGGTAAACTTAAGTCAAATAAGGGGGAAAAGAGACAACATTATATTGTTACATATCAAGAATATAGATAACCTTCTATCCATTAAACTTTCAGTTAGTTTTATGTTTCAAGACATTTTTTTGTTGCACTGAAGCAGAGGGTACAGTATGCTTCAGTGACGTTTTTTTCAGTACCTCTAGTTAAGACTGCTTCACTTGGCATAGCATAGTTTTTCACTGACATAAGAGGCGAGGAAAGCAATGTACCAACATGGCATTTAAACTGCAGAGCAAAGGCAAATGTTTCAGGCCTGTCTCCAGTAAGTATTTCTGAACTATAAACTCAATTGCTTTTAATATAAAATTCATAATAAATAGTGGAGCAAGATGGAAGCGGAGGTCCATGCCCACACCTCAGTGCTTCAAACTTTAATTTACTGCTCTGCAAGTACCCTTCAGCTCAGCGGTCACAGAATTCATTTATAAGTCATGGTCAAATCTAGGAAGTGAGTTCATATCTCCACCTAGTCAGTAAATGTTCTAACTATTGTGTTATGAGATAATATGAGATTACATCCTGTTGTTGTAAATGTCTGCTCGAGAAAAAGTTGTGCAAGTCAATTAACTGAAAGAGAGTGAAGGTCTACAAATTCTAACTAGAGATATTTATTTGGTCTATTCTAAAATTAATTCTGAGAATCTCATGTTCTAAGCCTGGTCTGTGTCCTAAGTGTTCCCTCCAGTATTTTCCAGGTAGCTTCCATTCAGTGTACTAACTTACCATCTCTATACCACTCAGCACGAGGTCGTAGTCTTTTCAGGTCTGGGGTGATCAACATAGAACACTTCAGAGTCAGTGTTTCTCCTTCAGTTCCAAAGGTGACTCCAAACTTCTCCAGAAACTGGACATCAATGTGAGTGAAGCAAACGTCATATGACAGGGGTACTATGTATAAGAAAATGAAAATGTTCTTGAGTATAAGTGAATTGTAGTTGGCACAAAGATTGCTGCTCGATCTGAACAGAAGATGGAGCTTTCTGTTACACTGTATGCTGATCTAGAAATGCAGCTGGGAAAGCAATAGCATCTGGACAGCTCATATTGTAACAGAATGCTTAGAAAGCAAAGCCAGAAGAAACAAGTTGTACCCAAGTTTCTCATCTGTAAAACATTACTCTGATAAGATCACATAAATCATCTATGGAAAAAGAAAAAAAATGCTTACAGTGGAAGGGCATTATCCCAGCTGGGTGAGGCTCTTCATCCCCTCTGAACCCTGTGAATAGATAGGCCATGAACATTCAATGACAAGAGCATCATATTTATTTCTTGTTTTAATCATGAAGTAGGACTTACTTCGCACAACCACAGCACAATTAGTTGATGCCTGCCCATGGACATTTGATGCAACTGCTGAATAGGTAGCAGAATCATCAAAATCAGCTCTGAAAAGGAGAAACAGGAAAACAGATGACTCTACACAAATACAAATTCTCTTAATCATTGATATTACAAGAGAAGATATGTCAACCCTGAGAAAAGTGTATAAAGCTCTTTGCTGATGTCACAGAGTGCAAGACATTGATGAAAGACAATCAGAAAGCTGGTATTGTTTTTTACTGCAGTTTTATCACAGCTTACTATGCAGGCTGCATTATCTTTAGCAAATTGGGAATGACCTTTAGAGAATGATCAAAAGCAGATAGCTGGAGGATGCTAGTTTGGCTATTTCCTTTCTGTGCATAACCTTCTTCCTTAATCCATCTTGCCCTTCTGTCACATATTTTAAAAGACATGGAACAAAAGTGCATGTGATGCTTGCAGAAATTCCTCCTTCCATGGCTATTCCCAGCAGGCAGATATTGTCATTTTTTTCCTCTCATATCTCTTAGGCAGTCCAAACTACATCACACAAAACCAGGGAAACTGACCAAAATTGTGTATGGCCATAAATGTTTTGCCTTGATGTATTTTTTAGTAAGAAAAGATATTTATTATGCAAGGACAATATAATGAAAAATAAAGCAAAAAATAGTTACTTCGTGTAAAATAAGACCCAGTGATGGATTGTCTCACTTACTAGAACCTTCCTTGAAGAGGAAATTACACTAGCACGTATATGGCCAGCTGTTAAGATATAGGTACAATCTCTGATGTCCCAGTTATTTTCTTCTTTTAAAATGAGGTGAGTCAGGAGAAGAACTATTAACATAAAATTAAAGGAAAGGAAACTAAACTATGTGCAAATACATATTTTTAGTGTAATTACTCAAATTTACTGTTAAAACAAACTTATTTTCTGTGTTTCTCATAAATATAAGTATAGGTGGTTACTGACTAGAAAAAAGTTTAAAATATTTTTAACTAGTTTTTTGGCAAAATGCAGATTTGTGTAGAAGGAGATATCCTCAATTTTGCTGAAAGAACTCAGTCCGGATGAAGAAACAATTTTGAAAAAGTTAGTATATTTCAATTTTACACTTCAGAATTAATATTTTAATTTAAAAAAAAATATTTCAGAATTTACTTCTACTTTGTTTTCAGAAACATACTAAATATTTTAATACAAAATACAACATTTTGGTTTTGAACAAACAAAACTTTTTATTTGGTCCAATTCAATGTTTTTTCTTGAACTTTTCGATTAGTTAAGTATTCTACAATATGTCTGTCAAACAAGATTGTTGTGGCTTTTTTATTTCTTGGAATTTCTATTAGGTTGAGCTGTCAGCTAATCAGAGTGCTGCCTGAAACACACACAACTAAATCCTGTTTCTGTGTAGTTCATATAGTAGTGCATTCAGTGGAGGCCACTATGAAATTTCCAGTGATGAGACACAATGTTCTGCTTGCATGCACTCAGTTTCCTCTCAGAAGAATAAATTTGTACCTTCTTGGCAAGTGCCAGTTTGGTTTGACACCAAACTGGGAGGTGTGGTATATACACCAGAAGGCTGTGCTGCCATTCAGCGTGACCTGGATAGGCTGGAAAGCTGGGCAGAGAGGAACCTGATGAGGTTCAACAAAGCCAAATGCAGGG
>Ga0181612_110682_pt1 | contig 12033 bp, 5 predicted proteins | sample HoacroProtozoa21_FD_119630 | JGI IMG/M metagenome (GOLD analysis project Ga0181612, IMG submission 119630) | Hoatzin crop microbial communities from Cojedes, Venezuel. Combined Assembly of Gp0051906, Gp0051904, Gp0051908
CTGGAGCAGGTGGATGCACCTGAAGGAGGCTGTGATCTTGTGGAAAGCCTGTGCTGGAGCAGCCTTCTGGCAGGACCAGTGGACCCATGGAGAGAGGAGCCCATGCTGGAGCAGGTTTGCTGGCAGGGCTTGTGATCTCACGAGGGACCCACGATGAAGCATCATGGCAAGATGGCAAATAGCCAGAGCTTCTCTGAAGGAATGAGTGATATAACGGAGTGAGAGGGTACTTTTTAATACTTTTTTATAACAAAGAAAGAAGCTCCTTCAGTCAAGTGATTCTTCCCAAGCTGCTGTTATAGAACTCGTTTAGATTTCCGTGCCTTCCTTAAAGGGACAGGGCTAGTATCTTGCACATCATCCTTCTTCTGGGCTTAAAGTGGGACAACGAAGTAAATTGTGAGATAGGATTCACTAATGCAGAGCATGTGGGGTAGCTGCCTGCTTTGAATGAGAGAAAATAAATATGGCTTGTGTTTACAAACCAAACACACGCAGGTGCTCTAGAATTTGTAGTGTCGTGGGTGATGGATTTCAAGGGGATGGAGAGCACTGTTAACATCAGAAGAAGGCTAAAAATGGTGGAGGAGAGGTCACTGTGTGTAAATGCTCACTTTACTCCCTTTGGTATTGTTAAAAAGATTGCAATCATCTCCTTCCTTCGATCCTAAATAAGGATTAGGGGCACCTTTTTTTTTTTACACTACAGCACTTGTGATATATTTGAGGCGATCCATCTGACTGATGAGACTGGGGTTATAGACAGATTTTTTTCAAACAGGGAGTGATTCACTGGTTTGGTTGCCCTCAGACCACTGTGTTCATGGTTTGGGACTGCTGGTTTTAACCAAGGAGCAAGCTAATGATAAATTATGAAGAGGAGGGTATAAAAGGGCCGAGAAATGAAACTAAAGAACATTTGCAGTGTTTAATTTACACTGCGAAGAGGAGGTTCACCTTTCCAGCTGGAATTTCCTTTTTTGTGTGTCTTAATAGGTTTTGGTTTTTATTTCTCTCAACACAGAGCTAAGCTGTCCCCTCTAGCATCTGTTCTCCAGAAGCCTTCCTGTTGGGAAAACTTGTTTATGTTAAGTCATTACCTCTGAGAATATAAATTCAGTCTTCCCTTTAGTGTTCATGTTTCTTGTGTGTGTCTATGTATATATAAGAAGCAAGCGAATGTTCCCTTTATACTGTTGTTTTTAATTGTTGCCTATTTATGCTTTTGAATGCTCTAGGTTAAGTGGTTGAATGATCTGGTATTCCTCAAGGTCTGTTAAAGAGCCCTAACACAAAACATTACTCCTTCACAGCACTTTACCACAGACCTTGCAAGATATAAAGAAAAATAATGTCTTGAAATATTAAAAAAAAAAAATAATTGAGAAGTGAGGCCTGTGTACTTCATAATGTGACATGCTCTGCCAGGAACATATTTCCAGTCTTAGGAAGTTACACGAATTGAAGAGTTTGGCATCTGTAGTACTAGATTGATTCTGAGGCTGTAAAATCCACAAATTTAGCTTTGTCCAGGCACAGCTCCCTGAGATACTTGAATAACAGGCCATTATGTCTGCAGATTGTTGCCTGTCTGCTTGGCTTGTGTCAGAACTGGTGGTTGACTGACTTAGGTGGTGCAATCTGAACCTGCTCAGAAAACGTTTTGCATGATCTTGCATTACTAGCTCAAATGATGGAGCAACACAAAAAAGAACTAGTTGTTCAATTTTGTGGTGGTAGTACGTTCATTAGTCCTAAATTTCAAACACTTTGAATTCAATTACAAAGAGAAGCAGTTTGGTTTTAAAAGCCTTTATTAGTTAACCACTTTCAGTTATTTTAAGCTTCCTGCATAAAATTCAGTTAGTTGAATGCCCAGCAAAATCAACAGTTCTGCATATAGTTATTTGGTCATTAAATGTGCTACTCAGGGGACTTTTTTTGTCTGCTCTTTGGGTAGGTATTTCAGGCTTGATGTACTGTACAGGCCAGTTCTGTCTTACCAGGGTGTTACGATTGTGAATTCAGCCAAAGAAATCAGAGAAAAACCTGGTCCTATACTTAAAGCAGAGGATTAGTAGCAAGGCCTGCTGAATTCCAGGCTGCAGTGCAGCGCAGGTGTGAGCGTGGTAACTTTTTTAAAAATCGAAAAAGTATGTGAGTGTCCAAACTTCCCCAGTGGAGACTTGGGAGACAGTTAGTTCTGTCCATGTGTGATACAGGCTCTGGGCTGTATTGCAACTGGGCTTCTTGCTGAAAGCCAGGCGAATTAGGGGCTAAACAAGCATTTGAAAAGTTAAGTCATTAATAGCAGTTTTTTTCTTTGACCAGTTACTGCAAGGGGATTGGATAGTATGTGTAAGGGTGGCATGATCTCTCCTTAACTAAAATATCAGGGGGGGAAAGAAAGTACTTACATGCATGACCTAATGGTTTCATTGTTCAATTCCCTCTGTATTCCAGAATGTTTCAATTCCAAACATTTTTCTTGAAAACTTCATGAAGTGGCAGCTGTTAAGGGAAGGACAAATGTTTCCAAACCTGTGCTATGCAAAAGATTCATAGCCTGCCCAGGCTGGCTTTCATTCAGTTTTCACTGTGGTCCCAAGCAGACTTCACACAGGGTATGGATGGCTGATGGGAAAGGGCAGCACATCTGTCTTCCGCTGACTTTAACCCTTTAAGCTATTTGTTTTCAGTGCAATATGAGACTCCTGGCAGATCAAATCTGTGTTTGCTTTCCCAGAACTCAGGAAAGCTGGTTCCCTGGCAACTCTTATGGTTTCATTAAAATTTGAGATTTTTATGGAGTAGAACATTTTGTACCAGTTTCACTGTCACTTGATACCCTGGTGATGAGACTGATGAAATCCAATTCTGTATGTATGTACGTGTGTCCTGTCCTAAACTGGATTCGCAAGGATTATTTCCTTCAATGTAGTGGCTGGCTGTTAAGAAACTCCTTTCAAAGAGACCAGTGTTGTAAATGTTCCCACAGACTTTCTCATGTGCCCTCCTCATGCGGTGCTCTCTGAAGGATCTCCCTAAAGCAGGCATAGCTGGTGTTGGAATAATGCCTCGGCTTTTCCCAGGTACTTCAAGAAGATTTACTGTAGTCGCCCCCCCTAAACAGAGGTCGCATCAGGTGAAATCCAGAGAAAGGTTATTAATGACAGTTGCTAGGAGAGAGCAGAAGAGGAGAACAGACAAGACAAAAGGACACAAAGTTCCCTTACGTGAACTGCCTATGAGGCCAATGAATGAAAATGGTCCGTGATTGTGTCAGGAGGCTGAGTAATGAATGGTATGCTTTGAGTTGTTCCAACTTTCTGGAACAGCTGCACGATACAGCCACTGTAGAGACGACCTCTGTCTGGACACCCCAGAGACACCATAAAAAATTAGTCGTAAGTCGTAAGTCACCTATGCAAATGCCATGAGAGATGGTTTATAGGACTTCAGGCTGGTAAGATCATCAGGTGAAGAGCTGGAGGACTGGAGATGGCTGCCACCCACTGTTTGCTGGTCACCTCTAGTACATCCTCTGACCTTTCACATTCCCCTTCAAGACTGCCACATCAAATGTCAAGGGAGGACTTTAAAGCTCAGAGCTTTTTTTGACTATGCTGATGCAAATTTGTTTGACCACTCTTTGTTGTGTATTGAAATCTGCTGTGTACCAGTCCTGGGACTTGGGTTTTGGCTTAAGTCCCAGATCTGATTGTTAGCAAGTGACAGAAACTCTGAAACTAAGAAAATTAAATGAAGAGTATCCTTCAGGTACTGATACCTTTTTAGGGTAAATAAGAGCAGGTTATAGAAGGGAAGGAGATGATTAAAGGCTAGGGTATTTCAGGTTATATTGCTAGCTCTAGATTAAGAGCCTTCTGCATGTTTTGGTAAAAGATTCAAGCATTATTGTTCTTTTATTAGTTAGTATCCGAGTTCTATATATCAGTTATGTGTACTTTATTTCAAGCGTCATTTCACAGAGAAGGTTTGTTTGCTTTCATACTCATGCTTGCTCTGTGTCATAATTTTCATACAGTTGTAGGAATGAACTTTTTTGAACATTCCTAGTTAAGTGTAGAAAAAATATTCTCCCATGAATATATCTATAATCTTTTTGGCAAACATTTATGCAAAAAGGACCTGCTGTGGAAACTGTTCTATGTGTTTGGGAAGATCTTGCTTTGAAATCCCTTCCTGTTGCTGGGAAATAAGGTTTCAGGGTCATTGCACAGAAGGCCTGCAGAAATACAAATTTCACCCAACTGTCTGTGCTATTGATAAATGACACTGTATTGCCTAAAAGAGTCTTGGGGGTGAGGCTAAAGGTAAGAGCCACGCTTTCAACAGTATCTGAGAAAGCGTTATGTCCTGTTTGAACAACCAGGATATGCTTCTTGGTTTTGCATGTGCAAGTGGCATCTTGTGTTGCGAGGATTTAGTAACTGGGTAAATCTGGTATTGATTTCTTGTGATGGAAACAATTCTGCCAGATCAGATAGTTATATCATAATTTTACTAACGTAAGCACTGTTTTAATGATACTGAAAGTATGTGATACTATGACTGTATCTGAAAACTTCTAGCATATTCTGTTGCTTTTGTTTTCAGTTTGTCAGGTAACACCATTATGCTGAGGGAAAACTGCATTTTACATGGGATCCTGCATGCATCTTTCTCCATTTTGTTTTTGATCTGAGGTCAGTAGGAGGTCACTGGAGATGACGTCTAGGAACAAATGAAAATGTCCTCCTACAGAAAGCTACAATGCCTTAATTGAGAATCTGTTGCTGTAATGCGTGAACGTTTGGCGTTCTGGGAGCTGGGACACGGATTGTTACTAGCTCCTTTCTGAGGTTATTTCAGAAGCACATAGAACAGCTGACAAGGTCTGGGGCAGGTTTAACTCTAGTGGCTTCGAAGTGCATGCTGTGTTGAAAGTTAAGTATGCATCAAGAAGTAGTTTTTCTCAGCGTAAGTTGTTTCTCTCCTGTAACTTATGCTTGACATGAATACTAAATCCCTTGGTCACCATCTGAATGAATTACATAGTGTAGGACATAAAAACAGAAAATAGAAACCTGCAGTAGGTTTAGATGTAGTTGGCTGATTGTTTTTGAAACTGAAGGGTTGAGCAGAACTGAGCAAAATATGATCTGTTCATTGGGAGCTGTCATTACAGTATAGCCAGCCATTAACTGTCCTAGTAATGACCTGTAGGATGTAAGAAGACATTCTCTCATCAGTCACTGCTGTCCAACTAGGTAACTGAGGTTACAGTTTGCCATTCTTCCTACAAAAGGTTTACTGCACAACTGGACGCTGGCAGCTAATAAATTGTAGACTGTGACATCTTTCTTCTTTCATATTTGATCTGAGCTTCCTAGCTGTTTGGTAGACGAGTTGAGACTTTTACTGGGACAGATGTGGGTGGCCTGTTCTGATAAAATCAAATATCTGAGTAGGCTGCTTGTGGATTACTCAGTAAAGTGCTGTATGTAGAAATGCCTTAAAAGGCACTCATGCAACATTTTCTGCTCAGTATATTGCAAAATCTTTGGTAGTTCCTTTTCAATAATCTGCTTGCATTTAGCATACTGTTAAATCTCTGAAGCGTTATTGGAAAAAAATCTCTCTAGTAGCACCTAAAGTATTTATTCTCTCTTGATCAACCTTTTTCTTTCATCATGTGTGTCAAAAACCATGACCTGTCCTCACCTTAAAGGGCTAGCATGAGCAAAGTTACGAGGATATTAATGCAGTGCTTCTCCCAACAACAGCCTTTATATTATTTGCTTCACATATATAATTTTCCTTTCACCGTTCCCTGCATGCACACAGAACGTTGCAAGCCATTGACAGCTGTATTTCAGACAATGAAAGGCTTCATTTACACATCTTTGTTTAGTGATTGACATGATGATAACTTCATGGTTTCAGGATAGGTCAAAATATGGGTAACTTGGTAAGCACCTTCTTTAGTGAGGGAGGTGAGTGCAAAGATGGTGTTTCACAAAATTCTGAGAACACCTTGAACTACTTTTGTACGTATTGGACATGTTAAACCTGCAGGCAGGGTTTGTGTTCATGGTGTTTGACTCACCTTTGCTAAGCTACCTGCATTCAGTTCAAACTCAAGCCACGGCCTCAAAATCCTGAGATCTAAACTAATGTGACATAGAAGCAGAAATTGCAGAAGGCCTTCTTTAGCTCCCCAGGCTTACGAGATGCTCTTTGAGAGAGTTGCTAAACCTTTTTCAGTGAGTGAGTTGGCTGGATATTTGGGAGACTTTGCCTTCTGTGGGTCTCGTCATTGATTTGTTCTATAGATAGTTTACTCTCTCCTGGTATCCTGGCAAGGAAGTCTGTGTTACATTTTACTGGCTAACTTTGCGCTTAGCTTCTGACCTGCATTTCTCTTTTTCAGCCTGCTTTTCCTAAAAAGAGCCTTCTAAAAAAGTTCTTATGGAGGTGTTCTGTTTTGGTTTGGATTTTTTGTTTTGTTTTGTTTTTTAAAGACACCTGCAGTTCATAAAACAGGGCTGAAATGTGACTTTTAGTTCTGTGACATCTGACCAGCTGTTCCCCGATAGTGATATTAATGTGTTAGTGAAGAAAGGAAGCAGAACTTTTCCGTCCTGGTATATCAGTCCAGTACACTTACAGATTGCCAGAATTTGTTTTTTGTCTGCCACAGTTTGACACCTCAGTTAATACTGGGCTTGGGGGAGAACTCTTGCTTGTAAGTTAGCAAGCTAGTATTTAATGAATTAGTTTGATCGCTCACCTACTTTTACTGCGCACTTACGTCTGAGATTTTTGGTTATCAAGTATTACCACAATGCTGAAATACCATATATGCTGTATTCTGTACCTGTAGCATGTAGGTTCTGCTCCACTCCAGCATGTTCCTCCATATAGCCTGGGATATCAGGATATCCTGGTGTCCAGCTGGCCTTCAGACAGCCAGATAAGCGGTGGAGGTGGTTCACCCAGTAGTTAAAGTAGGAGGTCTGATGATTGCATAGCTACAGGGTGAAAATGATGCTTCTTGCTGCATCTTTTACTGCATGCCTCCTTGCCATGACTTTTTTTTGGTACTTTGTGGCAGGCAGATGGAAGAGTAAAAGCAGGTGTAAAGATTGACGCAGAGTTTTGAAGCCACTGGTGGAAGAGGGAGGGAACCCCCCAACCTTTGTTCAGTGTCTTTCCCTTTGGGCCTGATCTCTGCCATCTTGTAGGCACAGCAGTTACTTACTCTTGTTTTGGCTGAAGATGAAGTGCTCGATTTTGTTTCCTTGTACAACTCTGAATGGTGACACAGTGATAGGAGTAGAAAGTTGGGACTGAAAGAAAATTTCTGTATTCCAGTAGTATAAGCCATGTAACAGCCAGGTGAGAGAAACAAAATACAAAGCAAAAGCTGTTTAGTAAGAAAACAGATGCAGCTTGTACCAATTTAGTGGCACCAGATGAGAATTGTTTTAAACCAGTGCAGTTTAAACTGATTTTAAATGGATTTAAGTACATTGATTTTAAGTGAAGACCAAAACACTCTATGTCACGCTGGTAAAATCGGAACAATTTATCTAGGTGCTTGTTTGTTTTGTCAGCATGGTGTTTGCAGCTATTCTTGCTTTGCTTTATTTTATAAGAGAACTTGTATCCAGGCTGTAACAAACTGTCATTGATTAAGTGTGATTGCTGTCTTTCAGCTTTTCTTCCATTCACACCTGTCTTATATTTGCCTTAGAAGCATTGGGTGAACTGAGGCTGTCTACAAGGAAGTCTGCACAGGCAGGGGGAGTCTCTAAGAGGCAAGTGAAAAACAAAAATTGACTGGTTTTGAGTTTAAAAATCTCATGGGAGGCAAAAGTTTGGGCCGAACCAGCATGAAGCTCTGTCTGGGCCAGGATCACATCACAAGAGTTTTGGACATATTTTAGTCTGTCATACATTGAAAACTCCTTTCAGAGAGAAAAAGGAAGTTTTGTTCAGTCTTTGTACTAATAAAAGAAAGTGTTTTGGGATCTACCCTGGAGGTAGCAGCTACCTGTATTATTGATTTAACCCCACCCACCCCCTACCGCAAACCAATTTACAGGTACTTTTAGAATATAACAATGAAACTAAACCAAACCCATTTTCTTTGAGCTGAAGTTGTCTGAGCTTTAGGTATGGTATTATCTTAGTGTCATCCACGGAAAGAAGTAAAAAGTATACCTGTTTACATTATTTAGGATACAAATGTTATCATCTGTGTTTTTTCAGATTTCTTGCTCATCAAACACAGAGACAGCAGCCAGGGTGAACATCTAGCTTACCCTCCCCATAGCTGTAATAACAAAATTCTTTTCTGATCTAAAAGAACAGGATGCTGAAACATTAAAGCATATGGAAGGCTTCTAGATGAAGCAAAGAAATGAAATTAATTTAGAAGCTTCTGATTTATACTACCAGTGGATACAAAGCTTTACAAGATTGTCTGATTCAGAAGCTTGTAATTGGAATATCAGTTTTCTTGTGGGAAACTGTTTCTTTGTATAACTGAAAGGACAAATTCCTTACTAGTTCTGTCATCTGTTTTTATTTCATGTTACGATTCAGACAGAAGTATTTTTCAAAGGTTAAAAATTCAGCAATTCATATTTGATAATCTGTGCCTCAAATCCATTTAAAAAAATCGTACATTAAATGAGAAAAAGCACTCTAGACTTTATTACACAGAAGTCTTAAGAACTGTTTTTTTGTAATAACCTAAACCTGAAATTAAGTTGATTGAATCTGTCTTAAAGACTGCTCTGTCTAGGCAGTCTAGTGAGGAAGAGGAGAGGTTGTCAAATAGTTATTTGCCTAAGGACATGGTGCTATTTAATACCTGGATAGGAACCTCTGAGTTCTTCTTCAGCCTCTTTGGCATAGCAAATGGGAATAATAGCCTAACTAAGAATTATAGGCTCCACAACAAAGAACATGTGCACACTCTGTTACTGTTCTGCCTGAACCTTTTGTAGGCACATCAAGGACAAGTGGTGGTTTCTTCACAGCTGAGAGATTATATAGCTCCTGTAGCTTTCCGTTATCTCCCATTTCTGAATGTCTGATTTGTTTTGCTGTGTTCAAGGTTTCTTCTTGTAGTCAAAAAAGTCTCCAGTGTAGAAGCTTTTGGAAAATTCAGGTGTTTTAATTAACTGACACAATTAAATATTGCCATGCCTTCAAAAATCTAAAGGGTTGTTCAATAATCAGAATGAGAAAGTACTAGAGAAAAAAGTAGGTGTTAAGAATTATATCTAGGAGGAGTGCCCCTTCTTCCCTCTTGAACTGCAGGATAATGGAAAAGAGCTTTAGTACTAAGGAAAAGGAGCTAGTGAAGGTCTGGACACAAATGAACGTTTATCAGCTGGTATCTGCTGCTGCCTGCCTTCCATGACTTACTGCCCCCCATGTGGGTGCTAATAAGAGGGAAACTCTGTGTGCTCCGTGACTGGTTTGCATTGAAGTCCTTGTGCCTGAGCTGAAGCTGCTGTCCTCTGTACTTGAGTGTCGCAAGAGGGCTCAGATTAACTCTTTCCACAAAAAAAGAGTTATGGCCTAGTAAAGCCTGTGTAACTGCTAAGAAGGAAGAGCATTGCCAGTCTTTTACTAAGTAAATGTGTGCTTAAACCTTAGCACCTTTGCGAAGTACTCTATAGGAAATGTACAGCACCTATTAATGGTATTTTGCAATTATTACTCTCTGAAGAAATTTTCAAATTAATTTTCCTCTGCAATCAGTTTCTCCACTATACTTTTTAGTAAATGATTTTATTGCTTTGAATGAAACAGTAATTGTGTTTTCTTCCATTTATTATATAGTGTTGATAGTATTTTGTTAGTGAGTAGCTTAGCACTTCCCGCCAAAAGGAATAATATTTTCCTCATCCCTTTATTTATGTGGCTTTGCTACAGTAAAAAAAAGGGGGATGGAAGTTGTTTTTTTGAACTGGAAAAGTTGATGCTCAACAAGACTGATTGTAAGTGTAGTTTGGTGATACCCAAAATGGCTAACATCATCTTTTATCAGGAGTTCTAATGAGATGTTAGAACATTTGCAGTTGCATTAGGGTACTGTAACCCTACGCAGCACCATTTGTCACTTAGATTTTAGGTCATTTGGAGTGATAATGAAGTTGATGTACCATATTTATTAACATCGGTCAGTATCTAGAATTAAATTTTAAAGTATTTCGTGTGCTGGATTCCTTGGTGTGCAGACTTCTGTGTAATGGAAATAGGGCTAAATATTTTCTTCAGTAAAGGACAACTGTGTAGTTGCATGTGTTTTATTGACAGACCTGTTCAATTCCACTGACACAGAGTAGAGATTACGCTGCTGCGGCATAATTAATTCTCTTATGGTTAGCATTGCTGGAATTTAGCCTGCAGAGGTTTATGTGGGATTTCAGATAGGCTGTATAACCTCATTAGCATTGTGCTTACACTGGCAAGTCTAATTTTAATTCAAATTAAAGTGCAATTTTAAAATCTCAACATGGCAGTTAGGATGCAAAATACCACTTTTCATTTTTAAAGGTCTTACAACTCTGAGCTGTTTTGGTCAGGTCTCATCAACATTTTCTTCAGTTTTATTTGTACAGTGTTTTTGTAGTAAAATTACTGTATTAAAAGTCTAAGGAAAAAAACTTTATAAATTTGCTTTGTAATAGTAAAGTGACTCAAGTAATTGGAAAACAGAAAATAAATACCTAGTTTGTGATGAGTCCAAATGTACAGCTGAAATATTTAAAACTCAGCATTATTTGATGACAGTGATGTATACTTGCAAAGTCTGCATGCCTATTAGAAATAATGGAGGGTAGAGCTCTTTATCCTTTCTAAGTTTTTTCAGAAACTGAGAAGGCTCTGGGGTCACAGTATAACTTAGGATGTAAGTTAGTATCTAGTCAAAGTATTGTTTGAATGTTTCCCTGTGCTAGCTAGAGCGTGAATATTGTCCCATCTTGGCATACCCAGAGAACGTTTCTGAGTTGGATGCTTCAGTACCTGAGGGTGAATTGGTGAGGAGGTGCAGGAGAAGCTTTTCAGAAATAGAAATACCAACTTTGTGCCTGTTGCCAGCTTGACTTGTGACCCTTTGTCTTCTGCACTCTCCTCTTTCTGTTCTTATACTTGTATGTCTGTGCTTATATGGATGTCTTATTTGGTGCAGATGTTTCATGTCTGAACGTCAGTTTTGTAAAAGAGTTTGACTGAGGAAGAGGTTATGGAGAGGCTACTTGATTTTGTGCCTGAGTTAGGTCAGCTGCCACACATTGCGGAGGGCAAGCACTAGCCAAGGGGAGCCTGCTCTGCAGTTTAACAGTCTTTTTTTGCTATGTTCCCACTCTGATAAACTTCCGTTGCTCTCACTGAACTTCAGTTAACTTTTGCATCTTACTCACCTGCCCCCTGTGAGTTTGGCTAAGTCAAGACTGCCATTTCTATAAAGGCTCATGATCTAAGCTCCATATACTGCACTAAAAAGAAAAACAAGTGAATGATAGATCCTGAGATGAGATCATTGTGCAAAATAATTAACAACTCCTCTCAGAGATGAAAATACTACTGTAATTCCAATGATGTACTGGCTATCATAGTTCAATTACTATTGTCCTGAAGGTTCTCTAATCAGCCTACTGGAGTGCAGTCTCATGTCTGCTAAAACACTCCAGTTAAGTGACTGTACTGATTCAGTTATGCTCATTTATTACATGCTTACATTCACTGTAGGTGGAGACATAAGAAGGCAATCCTCTGTGCAGGGGATAATCGCAACAGCAATTAACAGGCAAGTCAATAATAATGGAGGAGATCAATAAATGTGGAAGGGCCAAAACTAGTCTCTCATGAGAGTCTGGTTGAGCAGCAGTGCCATAAGCAGGGACACCTTCCACTAGACCAGGTTACTCAGAGCTCCATCCAACCTGGCCTTGAACACTTCCAGGGAGGGGGCAGCCACAGCTTCTCTGGGCAACCTGTTCC
>Ga0181612_125415_pt1 | contig 12033 bp, 8 predicted proteins | sample HoacroProtozoa21_FD_119630 | JGI IMG/M metagenome (GOLD analysis project Ga0181612, IMG submission 119630) | Hoatzin crop microbial communities from Cojedes, Venezuel. Combined Assembly of Gp0051906, Gp0051904, Gp0051908
AGAAGATGGGGCTGTAAATACAGACGATCTAAGCTTTTAATTAAATAAATTGGAATCTTCCGTACCCTTCCTCACCTTGGATCCCTTGCATGCCTCCTTAACATGACTAGCTTGTGGTCGGATCATTGCAACCCATGAAAGCAGAAGTGCCCTTTGATGCCAGGCAGGGGGTTGCCAAGTGCTGCCAGAGCTGGATATTTCAATCATGGTCACCTTTAACAGGGGTATGGAGGGACAGCAGGGAAAAGCACTGCCACTTAACAAGCAGTAGCCCTTAGCAGTGGCAGTGTAATGTAAGTCAACTTTCAGTGTCCTTTCTGGCAGCATTAATGACAGGCTCGAGATGAGTTAAAGGTGGAGCATTTTGCCTCACTCCTTTAGAGGCCAGCACAGATCTTCCCCTTTGCAATAATGAAAATCTTCTGGATAAAATCAGGAGAAGCCCGTTTTCCTCAGTTCTCCCTAGTTCTCCAGCAAGCGTAGAGTGCAGTGACCTGGGAATGCAAGGGGTAGGAGCCATTGTAGCTTCCTCTGTAGATTTGGTGAGATCTCCAATTGCTGTGGAGGTGTAATCTGTTTCTCCAGCCTTCTGGTGATGGAGACATGCAATTTGCTGGAGACAAATAACGTCTTGCAGTTATTTTTATTAAAATTGCTGTATTTCACATTTTCACTCCGGCTCCATGCCCCACATCTTGATTTTTCTGCTTCCTGGCCAATGGCAGTGATTTTTCAGTCTCCGATAAGTTTCTGACCAAACTTTGGAAGTATCCTAAGATACTTCCTCCCTCTGAGAAGAAAGCTGGCTCACTTCTGAAAGCAAAGGGGCAGCAGTATCAAAATCCATCCTGTAGGAAAAGACCAGCACTTGACCTGTGCACTGTTGTAATCCTGCTGTTGACTCACTTTGTGGGTAGAGGGATTTATTTCCATGCAGTTCACCACAGCAGTGAGCCCAGATCTATACAAAATTTTAAACCTCTGTGGGGATGAAAGTTATATGAAGTGAATGTAATGCCCAAGACTTGCTACCCCTTCTCAAATATTTTGGGGACACTGCAGGTTTCCCGGCCATTTCTCCACCATGCAAGGAGGTATGGATATGTGCATTAGGATAGAGAGACAGGAGAAAATGGCAGGATAAAAAAGCTCTTCATGTTTTCAACTCTTTAACGTGAATTCATGCTGTGGATGGTAGCGGTGACAGACTTCCCAGTGAAGTCTATTTCGAATTTTGCTGTAATATATGTTATCACGGGGCTGGCATGGTGGTAGGATTATGCCTAGGAAAAGTTCGGATCTGCCATCAATTTTATGAGACTATAGGGCAGCATTACATGAGCATTGGTGTTATCCTTTTGGAAGGAAATGGAGCATTAAGTAATAAAAGCTCTGCTTAAGCACCTGTAATAAATAATGAACAGCCAAGGAAAACTCATTAGAGGAAATGTCTGCTTTCCAATGCTGAAAAAAACCACAGCCGCCCTCAAACCTACACACTGTTGCCTGAAGCTGCATTGCCAGCTTGTTCACCAGACAAGAACTGAAGGCATTTTTGTTGTCAATCTTCCCGACAAAATGAAGCATATTGTGCAGAAAACAAGTACTTGCATGAATGGATCCCTGGTTTACCTGTTTCTGGCATAAGTTTTGCCTTATCCAGTGTATCTGAAGAAGTCCAAGAGTCTGTTCCAGTTCACAGAGGGAGACCTGTTTCTTGTGTTAATAACTTTCTCAGGTCGATACCATCTTGAACTGTATTTGTTTTGCTTTCCCATACAGCTCAGGACCCCTTTCTAAGATTTTGTATTTCTAATTCGTAATGAGGTCAGTTGGCAAGCATTACAAGGAAAAAATATTCTCGAGGAAACTCCAGTCAGCTGCATGTGTTGGATCATCTGATAATTGATTTCGTATATGTCTTATTACTGAGAGAATTTAACACTTAAATGAATCATTTTGCTTTTATGGTATTTAGACCCTTTGCAGATGTTTGGGGATAGTTATTTAAACATACAGGTTCATGAGTGGGGTTGTCTGTCAAGATGAAAAGGAAGAAGCAGCAAAGTCTACAGCACAGTGCTAAAAAAAAAAAGATGCAGTTAGAGTTAGCCCTGTTCTGCTAGGTTTTGCATAGTTGACCAACAGTAACTCCAACTCTAAAGCATTTAGCTGCACTTTAATTGAGGTGTCAAAATTATTGCATCAAAATGACATCAAACACAAACATACATTTATTTTTTATGGAAATAGTGTACAACTAAAATTGCAGGGTAAGTTAAAACTATATCTATTAGTAAAAACTAATGTACTGCAAGATAATAGACTGCTAAGACAGTGCTGTGCAGATTCATGTAGAATTTTCCAAAAATAGAAGTACTGATGCACTGCAGTCCTGGTGCCAGCGGGGCCTATGGAGTCCTCATGGTTGGTGGTTTTAAGACAAGGTTAGGCAGTGATCATAACTGACTTGGGCGTGACAGATTCCTCGCTGCGGCCCTGGGATGGTTCAGATGATGTTTTGAAGTTGTTTACCGTCACGTATTACATCATTTTCGTATTGCTGAACATGATACTTGGCGTAAGATGGGGTGAGGCAATAAAATGAGCTTTATCCCTCAAAAACACTTATAACCACGTGGAAGTTCAGTAGTTTTACAGAAACCTGTTGAGATGGCTGATCACATTCAGCCTCCACTCTGCTGCCTCTAAATTGCTGAACTGGCATTAGTTAAGTATCTGTTTTATTGTTAATGTCTGTTCTTTTGACTGCAGCATCACTCCCCAGTCTCTCTCTGCTTTTTCCTGTCTCCTGCTTGTCTCCTGCCTGATGAATAGTGTCTCTGTTTTGTGGAGCAGGCCTTGCCTTAGTTATTTGTCTGTGCAATTTCCAGCCTTGAATCTTCAGTGAGGTCTGTTTAATATTATAATACGAGCAGTGGCAGTGGTGAGAATATGTGGTTTAGGGTTTTTTTAGGATATTGAGAACAATGGATAGTGTGAGCCAGTGACTTTGGATTAACATGGAACCTAGTGTGTTGCACAAGTTTGCTTTGGTATGGGACAAGTTTGGTTTGGTTTTGAATAAGAAATGCAGTGCTCCGATGTGTTGAGCTGACAGTCGCTGAAGGTCATGAAAATCTCACATTCACTGGATACAGGAATCCATGGATGTAGTGTTGGTGATAATCATGCCTTTCTCCCTTGGGAAGCTTGAGCTAGCTGGAGCCTATTTTGGTGAGATGAAGAAAAGCAGCAACTAGTTTGCTTGGCCTTCTATGGGCTGTCATTGTACCAGCATCTGCTGGCTCTGTGTGGTGACCTTTTCTCTTCATCTTGCCAGGGCTCAGTTCAGGACAGCTGGGGTTGACTTGGAAGAATCAGTCATGGCCTGGGACCACTTGTGCTTGATGATGGCTAAATATGGGGGGGCTCAAAAGTGCTCTTCCTTTCCAAGTCACCAACGTTAGAGCTACAACAGAATGCAGACTGTGAGGTGCAAGCCCATCTTCAGGGTTAACTTCACCTGCAGTTTAGAAAGCATGTGTATTCAGCTATATTTTCTTGTTTTCAATATAAGCAAATTGTATGCTAGAAAAACTTCCTCAGGAACAATGCAAGACACTTTGAAGTCTATTTCTTTTTGGCAAATCTCTAAGCCTAACAGAAAATTTGGAGACTGGAAAACTGCCTTTGAGTTAAACTCTTTTGAAAGATTGGAAATATATTGGTTGACATATACTTTGGGAAGAGTATAAAATTAGTTGAAATATTGTACCTGATAGTATATGCTGTGACATGGTAGATTTAGAATGAAACAAACCAGATTTATAACCTTTTCTGCAGTCAAGAAATACTAGAAATAAAATTGGCTGTTAAAACAGTGACTAGGTTTCTTGTGTGTACAGATAGATGACCAGAACCATTTACTGTATGTAACAGTGACAATAAATAAAAGGCAGTGCAGCTAAGGTTATACAGTTAAGTCAATAACAACATAAGACTGGAAGACTTTTCGGTACAGTTTTCTCAGGTCTCTGAGCATGCTGTGCCAGGGCTTGTGTCACAGGGCAATGACATGGGAAACCCCCACCCCACCTTTCTGCTAAGAGACTCAAGCTAAAAGAATCAATATAATGTCATATGTTACTATATCACACGATAAATGTATTGTGTAGTGCATGCACTTATGTCATTTAACATACTTTTACCGTTGTTTAAAACTTGATGAGTGTTTTCTTTCTGAACAGCATTTTGGTCTATTGGTTTATTGCAATCTGTTCCAAAACACTGTTCCTATGAGCATTCTGTGTTTCTGTCTTCAAAGTGTGTATGCAATATCTTAAATAGAATATGAATTTTGCCACCAACTCGTCAATCCAGAATCCAGCAAGGAATTATAAATACATCTGTGAAGTCATTGCTTGTGTGCATGTGTTCCATGAATACAAAAAGTGATTTACAAAGGTCAGAGAAAGTTGATTGCAGTATTTGGAGATACAATGGAAATTAATTAAAGGTTTAGATTTAAATTATTTCTGAATAGTTTTCTGCAGTAATTATTAGATGCTGCATTTGAACATGGCTTTTCAGCAAAATGCGTGCCTCTAAGAGCTGAGAATAACCAATAGTAATTAAAATGCTAATATGCATGTCATGGGTTGGTGAATTGAATAATGCTTCTTGGCCTTGTAAACTTCCATACTGAGGAGGAGAACAGGACTGGGTAGAATTAAACATTGTGGAAAGACTAAGAAATACCTGAACATCTGCACGGGACATATTTTTCCTAATTAGTTGTATAGTATCAGTTCCATACTATCATAAATGGACTGTAATCTATATTACAGTTTTGCTTATATGAAGTGATAGCTGAATGGCCACATTTCTGTGAAGATACAGCTTTATGTTTTGTATTGATAGCCAGCTACTGTCTGAGTGCTGAAAAGAAATATTCTCTTATTATGTGTACAGATTTAATATCTCATAAATGTAAATAGTCCATCTCCATTCATTTTATCTTTATTGATTCCAAGCATTATTCTTTCATACAGAGGAATACACAGTAAGGGATCCAAGAGCCTTGCAAGCGTGAAGTCTTCACGGAAGAACGAGAATTGCCGGATCTAATTATTATTTTTATACTCCTGGTCTCACAGCGATATCACTAAGCTGATTACTGCTGGGCTCTAGGTTATCTAACACTGCAGTGCTGTGCTCAACATTAATAGCTGGTTCTCTTCTTCCTCACCAGCTCCATGCACTGTCTCCTGTTCCTTTTCTTTGGAGGAAGTCCAGACACATTGGTTGTATCCTCATCAAGAACCTGAAAAATATAATAAGCCACTGGGGTGAGGAGATGCCCTGTGTTTTGTCTTGGAGTCTGAATCTGAGTGATTGATTACGTTTGTTCCCATCTAACTTGGCTTCTTCATCTGGCAAGTATGGTAAAATCAATCCTGAGCCCATCTTCTGTGTTAGGCTACTGATTTCCAGCTAGCCTTCCCCTGCAGAGCTTCTGAATCACTGGATCACTTTTGTCCTGTTTGTGTCCTGCCTTTTGTCCTACACCAAAGTCAGCAGCGCTCTTATGCCTGGAGGTATTTTCTCTGGCAAAACAAGGAGCTCAAGGATCTGGCAGCTGCTATCCCAGCCCTTCTGCTCTTTGGCAAAGCTGTGTTCCAGTCAGTGTCTTAAAAATGTGAGACACCGTTTTTGAACTTTACAGATACTGTTATAACTGCTGGGTTTTTTCTGACTCAGAGCAAGCTGAACTCTTGTAATAGCCTGCCTCATGAATTTTATGGATCTGATACCTTGGGGCAACAGCAATCTCTGGCAGAGTTTGGACAAAAATGATGATTCTGTTAGGCCAGGATATACTGACATGATTAAACAGTGTTTGCTTTATTTTCTTATCAAAACTGTGATGCTTTCCTGGGAAAACATTCACTGGAATCCATTTTATTTGTTTTAGAATATGAGCTTTTCTTGGAATAATTAATTTGATTGCTATAGGAAGAGGATTTCTGTTTAGACTCTCTATTTTCTGGAAAGAGGAAGGAAAACATCCACATTAAAGTTTTATTTTCTTGTTTCCAGATTTAACCATATTCATATCTCTCAAATCTCAAGGGTCCTTCCCCAAGTTGTGCAGGGTATGTTATAAGAAAATCTCACTTAAATTTTTCCATTGGACAATGAACTAACAAAAATGATTATTTTCTTAAAAAAAAATTGGTTTTAAGACTCAGTTTTAGATTTTTAACTAATTTTCTTTCTGATAATGCAATCACAAAGTAATAGAAACAGAATGTACATTCTCATATTTGAAATACTGAATCAGGGCAAAAATATTTTACTGCACCAAATGATTTTATTTGGCAAAAAAGAGTTTAATTTTTTTTCAGTATTTCTGGTTAGAACCTTTGCAAGGTTTTGTTTCATTATCATTTTTCACTGTTTTCTTCAGTTTCATTATTTCTTTTCAAATGAACATCCTATTTCCAAACATCTATAAGTCTGACTCAAGTTTCCACAATGTGAAAAGTACTTTTCATACAAGTAAAAATAGCTAGTTGGAGACAACCTCTGAAAAAAGCATCTGATTACCAGCCAGGTCTACAGCTTTCTTCTGCTCATAGAAATGTGTAACTTGCTGCTCACTTCACTGCTCTTCTTAATTGAATCTAAATGGCTAAGAACAAACTTAAAGGCAGCAGTGCCATTGTGAGGGCTAGAGCTTCTCACAGCTGTGCAAATATCTTGCTCACCAATGCCAGTTAACTCTAGCAAACCTCCCCTGGGTCTTTGGTCCATAGTCATTTTAAAAAACTGAAGCAAAGGGGCTTGGCACAAACTGTTTCTATTGCTAATTCACTGGACAGTGATAATTTGCTGAACATCTGTATTAGAAGATTTTTTTCAGTCCTGTTTGGATGTTAGTCTAGATAACAACTAGCCATTGTTATCCAAAACTGCCTGAAAAGTTTATCATGAACAAATCCAGCAGAGCTCAACTCACCCTCCCTTTTCTAAAAGCATCTAAGGAGGCTGAGATTTCCCTCAGTCAAAGCATACTTAGCGGCTTCTTAAACCCTGTTCTGAGGAGGTAATGGGAACTGAGCGATGCAGTTCTCCAAAGGAAGAAACGTTTTTTAATTCCTAGGCTATAATTCACTGAAAACAGAAAAAAACACCAGTAGTTAACTTGAGACATACAGAAGATGAGATAAGAATATTTTTCTTTTTACTGCCAGGTAGCTACTTGAAGAAAAACCTGGAGAAGGGGATATAAATGATTGAGTTTGGTTAGTTATTGCTAAGGAAGAAAACCTTTTCTACAGTGAGGAACTTGCCATAGCAAAAAAACGTTTTTTGTATCATTTCAGAGCTGTCATATGCAGTCTCAGTGGAATTTGAAGTTTTATTATCAAATGCATTCACTTCCATGTGTCAGTGAGGTTTGGAAGAATGTTTGAGTATATGAAAGAAATGCACATTCCAGATTGCAATTGGAAGGTATGAAAAAGGGCATTACTTTTAGAAGTATGAGTCAAACTGATGTCTACCAGTGTCCTGCCATTCACTGCGAAATACTGCACATTTTTGTGTAGAGAAAGGATATATTTCCCTGAAGACCACTATTTAGCTGAGAACATTGTCAGAAAGATCTACCCATTGTGGTTTTCTTATTAGCACTGTACTTGAGAAGTGTGTGCAAGGTGAATTACCTACCTGACTTGCAAACAATTAATAATTCAGTGTAAGCCAGAAAGTCAAATACATTTTCCCACATATTTTCTATCTGCCTACAAAATAGATGACAGTGAGAAAGGGACTGCTTTGGTGATTAAACACTTGCAGATCTCCCACTGAAGTGATCTGTCTGTTCACCTGAAATAATTTGTGGTCTTTTATGGTATGTAATGAAATAATCTTTAACTACAGGTTTCAAAGCATGTTTCAAATGTGGATTATGCCCTTCTCACAAATGCTGGAAATAAATGGAGGGGGAGATTTAAATTTTCCAGAAGGTCATACAGCAAAGCAGAACAAAAGTAGGAGTAAATTCCAGATGCCAAATCTGTTGCTCTGGAAGAAAAAAATTAAAAAAAAGTGGTTGGATTACAGCCATTTGTGGTCTTTACAGCACCTGGGCAATAAGGAAACTGAGATGAGAACAGTGGAGAAAAAATAAAAACCAAGAGATTAGCACAGATCCTCTGAAACCCAAAAGACTTAGATGAAGGACACTAACCTTAAACTGCAATTACTGTTGTCATTTAGTGTTTCCACATGCATGATCTGGAGGCTCAGGGGATATTACTGTGCTAGAGGCTATCTAAGCGTAAAATAATAACAGAATTATATGGAGGCATTTGTCCCTGGGTATAATCCAGTACTAGCCGTCCTGCCTATGCTCCTGTCCTTGCTTCCCCATGGCCCATGCCAGCTTTTCCCAGGATGGCACTTCCTGGTTCTGGGTAACAGCAGCAGCAGATGGAGAAAACGTAATTACCTCTCTAGCGTTAATAGAGATTTGAGTGAGAGGTCTTTGTGCTCGGGAAAGTGTAACCTAAATAATGCTTTTTAATCACTGTTCTATTCTTTGCTGTCTAATAAGCAACTAATTTTTTGCATAAACTATGCACAAGTTATTTGACTGAACATGCTGCAGTTTATATATTTAAAATATATAGGTGCAGATTTTCCCAGCAGGTAAAATCCAACACCCCTCACCTTTGCATTTTCAGATGGAAAGAAGCAGAAAGTCAGGGAATTGTGTGTCTTTGTGCTACTTTAGACCTACTTTAGACTATGCTGCTGACCCCAAATGTGTGTTGATCATCTGGGGAAGGTATGGTTTGTCAGAGAGATGTATCGGTGATTTCTTAGAAATTAGTGTTGCATACAGTTTTTATTATAATATTTGCTCATGGAAATTGGAGCTCTCTTGGGTCTCTGCAGGTAGGAAGCTGACATTTGGCTCCTTCCAGCTGTCCTGCCCCAACTGCCAGGAGCATCAGTAGAACACCACGACAAGGCATTTCTTCGCTCTGATCCCAAATTGCAACACTGCCTCCAGGCCAAGGTTCTGGCATCTTTGAGTGCATTATCCTCAGATGGAGATGTAAGATTAAATGATAAATAGTTTTTGTCCCCTTTGTGAGGTGATTTAAAACCTCTTTTAATATGTTTGTCTGGTTTGAAACAGCAGCTATCTATGCACCCTGACTAGAGGAACTAGTGATTTTGATGAAAGACGTGATGAATTATTTCCTTGAGATTTATCTGGGGCTTTTGTCAAGTCCTCAGTTAAATTGAGAAGAGACATATGAGGGGGAAATAAGACAGAACTTTTCTCACTTCTGCCTTTATTTTTTGTTGTGAAGGTTGACAACAGGAAGGTGATTTTTTTCTTTTCAGACATATTTTCCGTAAGGACCTCAGATATGACCAAACCATAACATCAGTTACATAGTTGTGTTAAGGTATGAGGAACTTCTGCTTTCTTCTTCTCCAAATGTTGCCTTCTTTGTGAGTTACGATGAAGGGAAGAAAAATCCCCCTGGACAGTTTTCATCACCTGTGGGCACCTGTGCAGGAAGAGGGTACCTGGCTTAAATGTGAGGGAGGAGCAGCATGTGAAGGAACAACACGTGCCTTTAGCTAGGAGGTCTCCAGATCATGTCCATGTGCCATTGCTGCTTGAAGAGCCTGGACGTAACAATTCATGATGCTTTGCATGCTGCTCCGGCTCCATAGTATGTACCTCCTCTGAGCATCCCTGCTCACCAGTGAGTTGCATACTCTGATTTGGTTAATTCTTTGGAAACAGACGTTCTCCCCTGAAGCAAAGAATAATAATTTATCCTCACAAGTTCAGCCCAGCAAATTTGAACTTGAGTTCAACTGGAGGGAGGCTTTTAACAGTTTTTCTCCTCACAGGGACGGTGTTAAACACAAGAGATGGGCGTTTCTTCAGTTTGCAGCAGTGAAAATCTGAAGTAATTTCACTGAAATGACTGGAATTAGTCTGTATTTACCCTTGGGCAAGAGGAGGTGGAACCTGGGTCTTTGCACTTCTGGAGAACTGAATCCCAACCGGGAAGCTAATACCAAATGTACACTCGCTCCACTGTGATGGTTTCACTTGGTGTTTTTCTCGGTGGTGTTCCTGAGTTTAGGTATTCTTGCCTCCTCTGTCCTCACTGTTTTTGTTCCCACTTTTTTGTTGCAGGAATAGCTGGTGTTGGGAAAGGGAATATGACTGCATTAAAAAAGTTTTTTTTCTAAGATAGAGCATTTCTCTGATCTCATTTGCCATTCAGTCCAGGGTGGCATGTGGCGACATGAAACAAGAGGGAATAGCTTATACAGGGTTGGCCCTTCCTGAAAGGTAAGTGAGCAACAATGAGGGGCCTTACCCAGCAGAGAGGATGGTAATCTTCAATCCTTTTCAGGGACATCAGGGGTTTTTTTCTATTTTTTGTTCAGGTTTCCCCATTTTGCAGAATTCTGTTGTTAACCTCAGTCTCAAAAAATGACATTTTGGGCCAAGACTTTGGCAGTTTAATCCCTTATGTAATTCTGCTGTATCTTTGGCGTGCTTCATTGTTTTTCATCTTTCTTTCATGATGGTCTTTCATAGGTACAGCTCACCTTGCTCTTAAAGGAAAGGCCCAGATCAAAGGACATGATCTCTGACATCATTGCATTGTCTTGTCATTGCATTGTCAGCAGCTTGCAAAGTCCATGATTCTGTCATTTAACACTGGATGTTTTGCACTTCTTCAGACTGCGGTAGCCAAAGACATGTGGGACTTTATATGCCAATCTAGGCATCTGTTCAAACTGCCATAAAGTAAATCATTCTGCTGTAGTAGTTAATTGCCCTAAATCTGCCTTTTGTTACTCAGTGAAGTACTGGTAGTCTCTCTTCAATGCTTATGGTAACACAGGTTAATGCTGGCTTTTTGGAAATATGAAGAGCCCCTAAATTTGCATGCAGCAAGCACTGTTAGTATTAACCAGAGATTCATCAGTTTTCGTACCAAAGAAATGTAATTTAATCAAGGAAGCTTTTCTGTTAATTTTTTATTCTATGGAAACCATAACATGAATTTGGTCTCAAAGTTTGGACTCAAAGAGTGATTTTCATAGAATTTGCATGCATCATTTTTGACTGCCTGCTCTGTGAAGCCTAAGCAAATTATTTTCTTCCATGATTGGCTCAACATTTGTCTCAATGGAAATAAACTGGGAAGAGCAAGAAGTGTATAATGAGGATAGCAGTTTACAGGAGCGTATGGAAATCTTTGGTGATAAGCAAAAGCATATTTAGCGTTTAGTCTTTCTCAGTCCTTTGGGGTACAGCCTCCTTTCAATGAGTGTGAGTAGAGATGTTCCTATTAATACTGACGCAAATTATGTATGTGCACATATACCCTAAAGTCTAATTATTTTATGCTAATACCTGAACTGAAAAGATAGTGCCTCATTCCTAGCCAAAAAAGCAGCAATATTTCAAAGAATTTGCAGCAGGATGATAATTTTATCACTTCATTTAAACCAGCCTGTGCTCTGACCTGGTGGGGACAAGGGAAAATTCTGGCATCAAAATCCCTGCTAGTGCACATGCAAATCCAATTAATAATGAGTTTTGGAGTCTTTGGGGGCCAGTTTTCATTGCTGTAGGCAGTAGATAAATAAAGGGGCCTGTGACAAATCTGAATTAGTTAGATCCCTTGAAATCAAGGCAGAACCCCTGTCTTTCTAAGATTTTTTTTAAAATAATTCTGATTGATTTTACAGATGTGCTTTGGAGACAGGCTTGGCCAGCAGCCAGCAGGATCACAGAATCACAGAATAGTAGGGGTTGGAAGGGACCTCTGTGGGTCATCTAGTCCAACCCTCCTGCCGAAGCAGGGTCACCTACAGCAGGCTGCACAGGAGCTTGTCCAGGTGGGTCTTGAATATCTCCAGAGAAGGAGACTCCACAACCTCCCTGGGCAGCCTGTTCCAGTGCTC
>Ga0181612_152702_pt1 | contig 12033 bp, 9 predicted proteins | sample HoacroProtozoa21_FD_119630 | JGI IMG/M metagenome (GOLD analysis project Ga0181612, IMG submission 119630) | Hoatzin crop microbial communities from Cojedes, Venezuel. Combined Assembly of Gp0051906, Gp0051904, Gp0051908
ATCACATTATGAGAGAGAAGGAAGAATTGTTCCCTTTATTCATGCAAAGTTTTTTATGGATTTTTTTATGGACTTAACCATCTAACTTTTTTTTAATTGACTTGTTTGAAATAAGTAATTTTTCCGTTGCTTCTTCATAGGTCTTTTTTCGTGCCTCTCAACATTCTTTTTCATTTCCTTTGGAGACTCTCTGGACAGGCTGTGTTTTTTGTTAAAGTGTAGTATCTCAAACAGGAAATAAAGTTCCAGGGAAGTTTTACCAGTGTTGCCTAGTGAACATCTCCCTCTGTCTGGGATTATAAAATATAGGGATTAATGAAATGCATTATTTCTTTCTCAAAAAAAATCTGTCTAAAGATCCGGCTTTTCAATGGAAGATTTTAGTGGTCAAAGGACTAGAAATGAGAAAAACACCTGTTTTGGAGAACCAGTTCAAATCTGTTTCTTAGACAGGTAGAATGGTCAATTAGATATGATTTAATGCATTGAGAAACGTGCTTGGTGTATTATACCTGTCTCAGAGCTGAGAACTTTCTATGCTGTCAGAATGAGAACTGTCTTTCCATAAATTAGCATGTTAACACATTTCATGCCAATAGTATTCCAGTTCTCTAAGGCCAGCAGGGACTTATGGAAAGTGAAAGAAGGGTCTCGGCTGAAAGTTTAGTCAAAGCACAAGAATATATAGGCTATTTGAGCCATCTAAAATAGCATTAGATTTCCCTCTGTTTTAGGCAAGTTGTATTGAGTGTAGTGGATGTACTTGAAACCAAAGCTATAGTATGTACTTTCTCAGTAATATGCATGCCAGAAGTCCACAGAAAATACTCAGGTGTATTTTCATCATAAAAAGAAGAGTGACATCTGACTTTGCACTGTAGTATCCACTTTGTTTCTTGCTGAGTTTTTTCCCTTCTGCTTAAAAGTAATGTTTTAGCAGGTTGTGACAATAGAAGCCCTGTTTCAGCAAGATAACAAGTGTGATATGCTTAAAGAACAACGTTATCTTATTTGAGCAGGTATTGTCATGTATTAAATGGCATTGTAACCCAACTATAGAAACCAAGAATAGTGCTGATTACATTATTAAAGACATTTTGTGTGGAACAATGAGTGTCATAAAAATGGGAGAGTTTTATGTGGGGAAGGTGGGAGTTTCTGTCATCTAAATGTAAAGATCTATGTATCCATTCTTTTCCATTTATAAGCATGATAGGATTTTGTTTTGTTATCTGCTTAACTGCTAGGTCAGTGCATGCCTGGATTTCCAACAGACATTTCCTTTGTGATGGACATGAGTGTTGAACCCTTAGGTTAGAAATTGATACTCCAAAGAAAAGGTTTTCCCCGTAAATTCAATCTGCGGACCCATCACTTAGGGTAGGTTTCAGTTATATTAGTTTACTAGCATTCTTCAAGATACAGATTAGAAGGTGGTGGCTTAGGCTTTCGTTAGGTTATAACATGACCTGAAATGTGGTGGGATGTGTCTTAACCATGGGGATAAGTGCTTTTTGAGTATATTGCATGAGCAGATTTGAACAAAAATGAATGAAAAAGTTTTTTAGTTTGTTGAAACATACCGAAGAGACTTTATATCTGCTTTTGTTTGTTAGCATTCACAGAAGATGCTGGCTCCATTTCTGTTGCAGTTACTGTGATAAGTAATCTTTGAAACAGGAGTGTTTGTCAACTGTTGCCAAGAAAGAAAACTCTGCAGTGCCAGTTTTTGGTTTCTGGAAAAAAAAACCCTAGTATTTCTTTGTAAAACTACGCGTTTCCAAACAATCCAGCTGAAATCTACATAACATCAATCCAAAAATATTTTTAATAATGCTCAGAGGGGTCCTATACCCAAGAGATATATATCTCCTTAGTAGAGGACTCCTGCATACCAGAAAAAAAAAACAACTAAATCACTTCCACTCTGACTATGTGTGCTATGCTGTGTGCTCACTAGAAGGGTTTAGAGAGGGGCAAAATCCTGATCGCTACTATTTGTTATTGCTTACATGTATTTGGTATGGCAGTGCAACCCCTAATCCCTCTCATTAGATTAAACGGTAGGGAGTGAAAACCTGTCTCAATAAAATCAGTAAGGTGAAAATCTCTGACTGAAATAAAGAGATAGGTTTTATTATGAACTCCTAGGGGGAGCAAGGCTTCATTGCTGAGGTTTCTGATTTGCACTGGAGAAGCTCACTTTAGTTAGCCTGTGTAAACAGAAGATTAAGAGCAGTATTAATGTCTATTACTATCTATGTGAACAAATTCCTGCTACCATTAGGGATCTCCAGTATAGCAGGCGTGGTAAGGAAAGGATGGAAGTCTGAGCAGGACAAACTAAAACTGGAAATATGTAGATGTGACTGACAGAAATGTGAGTTATCATTGAGCAAGGTGTCAAAGATAGGCACTTTTTAATTGTGTGTGATCGTAAGTCATTGGGAGCACTTAGAATCTGTAGTTACGTCACTACGAGACTGCATTTTTTGTTGACCTGTGGGTGAGAACAAAAAACAACAGGCCCATGGCCTTGCAAAGACGAGCACTATGTGCAGCAGGAAGGTGACTGTGGGCAGTCTCCAGCCTTGCACGATTGTCACCTTGCTGCTAGGGCAGCTCCCTCCCCCCTGGTCATCAGAATGGGTGGAGAGTGAGCTGCAGAAATTGCTGGTTGCGAAAGCAATCAATAAACGGTGGGTACCTAGTACTTCAGCCAAAACGTTCATTTTGACTCTCGGTTACTTGGGGAGGGTGTTATGGCTCAGTTTTGCTGACTTTATTCTACTTTGCCTAAAGCTGCATCTCTCAATAATCCTTTTTAATCTTGATGCTGTAACTATTAGGTAAAAATCAGATGATAGCAGTAAGTGATTTCCCTGATGGAATTAAAGTACATGATATGAGTAATGGTATACCCGGGTGGTTTACTTTTGTCCTGAATCTATTCAAAGTTGTTCCCAGGCTAACAGAACTAAGCTGAGCTGACATTGGTGATAGATGATAATTTAGTCTATTCTTTTATATTATACAGGAACTGAATACAGACCTTACATAGAGACAGTATCTTGGAATTAATTTTTGAAGTTAAACATTGTCAGGAAATTCAAGTACTGTACTGGTGATAGAACAGATAGTCAGATCCAGATAAACGTGCTAGTACCCTATAATATGTAGGGGGGAAAAAAAAGCTTATCCAATGAAAACTTTTTAATGCTGTTCTAAAATATTATTCCCATGCAGATCTAGTGAAATGAATAAAACCTTCTTTGAGGAAGAACAGAAGCCAAGAATTATTCTCAAGGCTTACTTTAAGAGAGTAAAAATAAGGCAAATATGTCTTAGTCCTAAAATTATATTTCTGAATTGTTTCTGTGCACTTGTTTCCTGGATATCAAATGAAAGTATTTCCTTTGGAAATAAGATCTGAACACTTTATATTCTTTTGAATGTGACATCTTTCCAACAGTCTACTCAAGTCAATCTTCTGTTGACTTCAGCAGTTTGGGATTTGGTCCGTATCAAACAGTTCATAAGAACAAAGAGCCATCAAAATATTCCGTTTCATGCTATTATTGCTATATAAAGGTCTCAATTTCCATATAGACTTAATTTGGATAAAATAAATATTCACTAACATGGGAATGTATGCAGTTACCTACTGGGGGAATCAAACAACTGGATCTGATGTCATGTTCTCAGCTAGTAATTGGATATCATTTATCTTTCTTACAGTTCTGTGAGGGAAGTAACGTTGCATATGACTGTGCATTTTGTTGAGTGGCAGTGGCATAACTGGGAGATCAGTTCACAGAGACTGCAACAGAATCCTGTGTGCACATGCTCTAGCAAAGATCCTTGGTTACAAGCAGCACAATAATAGTAGCTATTCAGAGTGCTTCATGCTTACAAAGCCTAGTTAATTAGTCAACACCTAGTTAATAATTTAATTAAATCTAATTGTCAGCTGCAATATTTGTATCATTAGAAGATAATTAGTCCTTCAGTGACACTTTCAACATTTCTGCCCTTCTTTTAAGGGTTGAGACAAAGAAATGAAATATTTAACTGTGATTGTAATATGTTAGACTTACACAGTTATTAAAATGCTTATATTTACTGTTTTTTTATTCCGCTTAACGTTGTTGGTATTTTCCTTTTTCCTGTGTAGATGTAATAAATGGATCATTTATTCAGGCCCCATCCCAAAACATGGAAATATTAATGAATGCATATATTTATATATTGAAATTGCTGTCAGGATCAAAGATGATGATACTGAAATTTTGAAGTAGGTTAACGCTTATTAAAACTAGGGTTCTTTGTCTTGTCAACAGCTATGGCACAGGCAGCAGGAGTGCAGACATACTGCTCAGCAAGTCAGTCTGTGTCTCGGAGAAGACTATTTTAAGTATAGTAACTCTGCATAAACTATCTATAGAGTAGTCTTCAAGATCCTTCACGAGATATGCAAGTTATTTCCTGGTGCATTAAAGAGATTAGATTGGATTACAATCAAAACAATAAATCTTTGTATTCTGAAACGTGGAGTGAATGCAGTTCTTAATAATCATGTGATGCTTTTGCTTCTTGTGCACTATTTGGAACAGACATGATGATGTGAGTTAGTAAACATTAAAGTTTTTCATGTATAAACCTTAAAAACATGTTAATGAGGCATACTCACTGAGTTTTGTTTTCAGCAGCGTGGAAAGCCTTAAGTTCAGCTTCTCACAAAAGTGTCTACACTGTGATACTCGCTGTCAAAACATCTGACACTGAGGGGTTCATGTTGTTTATTTTAAGAGTTTAACTCTGATGCCGAGACAGAGAGGCTCCTGATCCAAATTCTGTCTCCTCTCTTAGTATGCGAGAAGCAGAAAAACCAGGCTCCCAACTCAGGCTGGTAAGGTTAGAAGCTTAAACTGTAAACCAAAAGTTATATTCTTATAATTGACTTTCCATCACCATTCAATTTGTTGTGAGAAGTATGTTCTACTGCTGAAGAAAATGTAAGTCAAGCTCAGCTTAGCAAAGTGGTCATGACGCATCACATGAAGAAGGTTGAGGAAACTGTGATTGTGATGAGATGAAGCACTTCACAAGCTGGATAGAAAAGCCCTCCAGGTGCATGGTGATAGGGGAAAAAGATGAACAAATAGTAGAAACTCTCCTGTTCTCATCCAGAGCTTTCTGGGAAAGGGGATGGGTAGGAAGCCCCAACTAGAAATCCCAAGTCCATTTTATGTTTTCTACTGAGAATGTAAGAACATGGTGTGGTGTGGCAAAAGAACAGTGCTGCTGCTGCTACAGGATTTGGGGCTCTGTGCTAGGAAGCAGCTCTAGCTGGTCTTAGTGATAAAATCTTATGCTGTATATGAAGGCACACAGAAGTCCAAAGCAGAAAGGAGTTGTCTTATCCATGGCTGATAGGTTATTGGAGCAATCAAGATGACTACTTCTAACAAAGAAAATTTTTTTGTTGTTTGTAACAGTCATACCATGGTTCCTGTACACCTTCCTGAGTCCCCTGGGTGGTCAGACAGAAACCTCTATTCACAGAGAAAGCAGAAAAGTTCAAGACCTGCAGGATAAGTGAAGCCCCCACATTGCACACTTTTCAAAAAAATCCTAATTATACATAGCCCTGGATGCATAAAACTATATTATGTAGAGTAGGAAGAAGAGAAGATGGATGGTCTCGGTACTGACCCATTCTTTATTACTGTGAATTAATCCAGTTCTCTCTTGATTACTAGCCATTAAGCAAACGCTTTACCACCTTACTTCTTAAGGAAAAACTTGTAGAGTAAATCCTGGCTAACTAAGGTAGGATCCTGTCACCTCTGCTTGTTCTCTGAGTACTATCTTAATTCATTCCTGACAGAGTTGTGTTCAATGCTGCATTTGACCCTGTTAACTGCAATTTATACAGCTTTTGAAACATAAGGACAGTGTCTTCAAGCTGCCTTCAAAGGCAGTACAAAAATGCTCATTCATCAGGCTTGTTCTGCCTTTCTCTGCTTTTATGTACAGGAGAATTACGATCATCACCTTGGACTGTCTTGATAGTAGCTGAGGGAGGTATTGCTTTCATTTTATTAGCAAAGATGATTATGAACAGCACAACTTGAGAAATATATGCTAAATACATCACTTAATTATATGTTGTAACTCTGTAAAATGACTGAGCATCTTCCAATGCATGCAAGTTAAATACAGACCTTAATGAGGCAGGCCAGGAGACAGGGGTGACAGCAAGGCAGGCAAGGGCAATGACACTGCCCACCAGGGTGCAGCCCCACAGCACCCCAGCAAGAGGAGCCCAGCGGGTCCAGTGATGGTAGCAGAGTTCAGCCAACAGCCCGGTAATTAGCAGTCAAGTCTATAGTAATGAGGCAGGTTGAAAGTCAAGACAAGGCAGCAAGGCAAGGCTGTGAGCTACAAGGCTGGATGTGGGCAACCCACCAGAGCTCTCGGGCAAGGACGGAGGAAGGAGCAAGGACAGGGACCTGAGCCTGTGCCAGCTCCCACCCAGGGGCAGAAGCTCCAGGTGCCCCAGGTGAGAATTTTCTCACCACTTACTCGTTTTCACACAAGCTATACAGCTGTGGCACAGCTTGTCTTGGACAGTGGCAGCTAGAGGCTGGGGAGAGAGGTGGAAGGGACTGCAGAAGAGGGTTGTGGAGGAAGGTTAAGGCTGGTGAGGGCCATTGGACCTGGAGTCATTGGGTTGGTGCGTTCAGTGCCCTGATAACGGTACGTTGTTAAAGTTGGACATGAAGTTAAGTAGGCTGCTAGCCAGCACCAAAGCATTAGGCAGTGAGGAAAATTCTGCTAAAATTAAAAAAAAAAAAAAGTTTAACATAAACTAAGGAGACACACTGCTGTAATTTTAAGGAGTAGCAAAAACTTTCTCTCTACAGTAGTCCAGAAGAATTTTCATGTATGCAAGTGTGTGATTGCCATCCCATTAGAAATGTATCCTGCAGTTTTGGCTCTTGGAGTAAGAAATATCTCTGCTATCTTGTCATTACCAAATGTCAGGACTAACAACAGACCTGCCTTGGCTAATTTCAACAGTCTGAAAGAGGCAAGGAGAAATAAGAATATTCCAGGACATCCATCCTCATATTTAGACATTCACTAATTTTCTGTCTTAATTTCACAATGCTAGTCTTGCAGTATCTCACAAATTACTTTCAATAGTGTGAAAACCCAATGGTTTTCCTGATGTTATTGCTGTGACTCCTGAACCCTTCACTGAACAAAGGCAAGCGAGATTGATATAACTGTTTTTCAAAAACAAGCCTCCATGTAATTTTTGCAAAGGTCAACTGATTCAAGTATTTTTTGCAAAGCATGGCTGTGATCTGTGTGAAGACAAGGCCTGGAATTTGTGAAGGCCTAATTCTCACCCAGCTTCTGAATCCAAACGGTTAACTGTTGTCACCTGTAGTATCATATTTTATCCATGGCCTTCCTTTCCAGTGATTTTCCATTTATGCCAGAGATTATCTCAATGCACTATGTAAGTTTCAGTGCTGTAAATCAACAGACTAATCACTTCATCAGCCTTCATTTTAGAGGATTGTTTTGAAATTAAGACAGGCCTAATATTATTTTAACCTTGTTATTGTTTGCATGTGTGGGGAAACAGCTTGATAGCATTGATCTTCAAGTTTAAAAAAGCACGAACTGTCTCAGATAACATTTGAAACATTTTTCTTGTGATATCTGCCGTGTAAGATCTTGTGTTATAAAAACACGCACGTAGGGGTTGGTTGTTGGTGTGGTCGGGGTGCTCATAGTCTAAAAGAAGGGTCGGTGGGCTTGGGCTAGGAAACTCTGCTGGAAGTGTACTGCTTATTCTCCACAGGCAGTAATTCTAATGCATGTCTTACGAAGTGTTTGAGCTGCACAGGTGTTATCTGTTTGATCTTCATGTCCTCTGATACTCCTCTGAGCCAGGAATTCTGAGCTTGGTGCCTTAGAGAGACCAGAGCATGGGTGAGAACAAAAAGGCTGAGGAAAAATCTATTTGGGAGTGATGTTACCGAGCTAGGGGAACTAACAGAAAAGTGTGGAAAGGATGATGACTCCTTCTGTAATTTTAGATCTTTGCCTGACCTTTGTAATTCACACCTTGCAAGTTTTTTTGCTGATTAGTGATTGTTAGATAAGCATACAAGATTGTGGCCACGGACACTTTCTGCGTGCAAAGAAGTAACAGCTCGGTCTTTCAGAAGCAACCTTTGCAGCTGTGATCTTTCCCAGTCTCATTATCAGAGCATGCTGTTACAGAAGCTATATTTCAAATCTATCTGTGATACTGAATGGCTCCGAGAGGAAAGGGAACCTTCAGCTCATAAACCAGATGTGCGTCACAGTTTCATTTTCTGTTCTTGGTGGCTGTACACATGTTTTTTCACACAGTCACTGAAAAGTACTTCAGTATCTGGTAAAATGCAGTGCTTGCTCACAGCTTTGTTAGCTGGCGGTACCTAAATTGTGATGAATGAAGTCAGGTAGTTGAAGTGGGTGCAGATGAAAAGTAATCTGGAAAAAGAATAATTCTGTTTTAGCCACATCACATAACCACGTGGTCAGATACAGAGAAGTATGAAACCCCTTAACTAGGGTTGGGCTGGATGTAGACCAGGTTATACTTCTATGCCTAACCCTTCTCATTCCAAATGGCCACAGCTGACAACAGTAGGAGGCTGAATTTAAAGTACAGCTAACTAGCTGTTGTTCTCTGCTTCCCTCTCTGATGAGAAAAAGCACATGGGAACATCAGGTATTTCTTAGAGATAATGTGCTACGTCACATTAAGAAGCCCATTATTTTTAATTTAGTATCAAAGACAACAGAGTTATCAAGTTTCTTGTGATTCAGCTATACTTGTTTTTTCTTTCTTTTTAAATTAAAAGACATTTTTTGTCTCCATTACTTGTATTTGAAGGCTGTTTCAGAACCTTCATGCATGATGAGAAATTTCCAACTAGAACTCGGTAGTAGTTTATGCCTATTTTGTGCACACCAGTATTGGTTTTTAGCCTAAGTGGATCTTTTCCCTTTAGGATACATCTGTCCAGAGGTTCTCTCCACACACAACTTTTCTTGATCCAGACTCCTCTTACAAGAGAAGGGGGTCTCCATTTATCTAATCGTGTTATTATCCTTTATCTATACCTGTTTCATTTTTTAAAATACAGGACCAGAATTGTGCACGATACTTCAGATGAGGCCTCAGCTGTAATCCCCCTACTTCTGTATCCCACGTACCTCTGTATTTGTAGGTAGTCGCTGCCGGGACTGTCTTGCCTGATATATCCTAGGATTCCTTTTGCCTTTTCGACAAGCATATCATATTTGTGCAACAGGAAAGTTTATAAAAACAGAATAATGCTCTATCAGGGTGCAACTGTAAAAATAGAGGTATAGAAACTAAAAGTTAATCTATGTGTGTTCTACACATGCATCACCAGTTCATATGCAGCTGGGCCTGTGTGTGAAAAAAAACACTGAGAATTATGCAGAGCTCTCTGAGGACTACATCTCCTCAGCAGCCCATGAAGGACCAGGGAGCTCATTAAGGGAGCAGACAGGCTCGGTAGCGGCAGAACTCCCTCTTTGTCTCAGATCTCCGCGCTGACATGCGACAGCATGTGTTCTGAATACTCAATGTAAATAGGTTCTAATTCTTACGGAGCATCAAGCTAAGAAATTAAAAGTGTTGCTAAAGATGGCTACATTAATGTTTTAATGTACTTTTGAATATAAACACAATGCAATACTTTGTTCTTGCTATGAATTTCTTTTTGTGTGTTTCCAGGCTTTGTGGGTTTCCACCAAGGACACCAAAAATAATCTGATGGCAGATGGTATCAGTGATCCATTCTTCTGTTATCAACAGTATCCAAGAACCAGAGGCTTCCAAAAATAGGTAAACATAGTCTTTACAATGAGGGTGGTGAAACACTGGAACGGGTTGCCCAGAGAGGTAGTGGAGGCCCCATCCCTGGAAACATTCAAGACCAGGTTGGACAGGGCTCTGAGCAACCTGATCTCGTTAGCGGTGTCCCTGCTCGCTGCAGGGGGGTTGGACTAGATAACCTCTAGGGGTCCCTTCCAACCCAAAACTTTCTATGATTCTAATATTCCCTAAAAATATATGCAGTGCAATAATAAATAAAGCTTGAAATAAAAACTTCCCTCCTGACTTTTGCCAATTTGGTTTATACCCTACAAGAATAAGATTTAGTTACCCCCATATCTTGATTATCCTTAACTTGGTACGTGCAGTAACTGCGGGTATTATTATCAGCCATAAAATTATTCAGCCACAAAATTTACCTAAACTGCCCAAAGCGCTGTTTTCCATATGCCTATCTCAGTTAACAATGCTTTAATTTATTCTAAATTCATTGGACATAAGTTTTATCAGAGTGAATTCCATGTTTTGCTGATAAGGGACATAAAACTAGTGATTAGTTTTTGGAAAAGGTTTCCATAGGCTATGACTATGGCAACAGCTTATCTTTTTAAATGCCTGTACTATTTTCACTCAGCTTCTGTCCACATGGAAACATCTTTTGCTCACGTAAAACTGGAATTAACTTCGGGGTTTTGTAAAATTGGGTCGAAGACATAGTAAGTGCATCTTCACAGCTACTTCTGGGCCTCTTTCAGCTGCTTCTGGAACTTTGAGCCTAACCTTCTCTGTCATGCAGTTTTTCTAACATTTCCTCCCCTCCCCACCCCCCCAAATTAAGATTGTGTTTCCTGATACAGTATTCAAAAAAACCAAACTGTACTAGTTGCGTTTCATTTTCTAACCTTTTTCTGATCTTGTTTATGCTTTCAGCAACTGCATCAAAAGTTGCTTTGTTCTTGTATTTGTATTCTGCTCTGTGATCCTTCTTATATGAAAGTCAGATTTGCCAGGTAAAACATGTTATTTGTGAGCTTTTCTTTCTAAAAGAAGACTCACTCTTTTTATGAAAACATCTAGTGGATTATGAGGATCAGAGTTGAACAGCTAGCTGAGGAAAGAATGCTGAAAAACACCACAAAGATAAAAAAGGGAAAGTTGAAATGTACCAGAGAAGAGCAGAAACACAGAATATTTCTGGAAGCAATTAAAGAGTTTGCTTTATAAAAGAGTAAGCCAAGGAGATGTTATTGTAGGAAAAAAATATTTTCTGCCAGAGGTTTCGTTTCTGGCATCAATTTTCGTGTACACACATGATTAAGGAGAACTTTTCTTGGTGGAAAAGTTTTCCTCTTTGGTGGAGGAAAAGTAAATCCCTGACTGGCAGAAAGTGAACTACAAATACACCGTGACCTTAAACTCATCAAAGGAGTTTTAAAGGCGATTTTGGGGTTTTTTTGAGCATTCTGAAGTCTCAAACATCTGGGTTTATTTTGCTTTCTTCATCACAGGTCCACATGTGGTTCTGGCTTGTTAGATAGGATCTGGTTGAGGCTGTGGCAGAGCTGGTTTGGGGACACTTTAGGGATCACACAGAAGTTGACCTTGAGCCAATGACTTTCTGCAACTTGGCAAAGCAAAGTAAGACAATGATTTATTGAACTGGAACTGACCGTCACAGAAGAGCTGTCTCATGAATTCCACTTGTCTACTGCTAAGGATCTATGAATGGTATTTTGCAAGTGTTTTTATAAATACATAATTCTAGACAATTAATCCGTGTGATTGTAGGATCAGACAATCTATCTTTGAAACATTCCTTGTATACTTGTGTTTTTCTACTGCTGGAAGCTTCCTGTTCCCAAAGACAGTGGGGAAACAAACACTTTTAAAGATAAGCAGGGAGTTCAATGTTTGTGGTAGAATAAGTTTTTTAAATGTTTTTGTCACTTACTCATCATAAAAAGACCAGTGGACAGCTTTTGTCATGGCTCTTAGTGATACATGTGATTACATGATCAATAATTGCATGGTAATGACTTCCCACTGTTTCTTTCCAATGTACGTAGTTGCTGGTGGTGCCAGAAAGATTA
>Ga0181612_146337_pt1 | contig 12032 bp, 7 predicted proteins | sample HoacroProtozoa21_FD_119630 | JGI IMG/M metagenome (GOLD analysis project Ga0181612, IMG submission 119630) | Hoatzin crop microbial communities from Cojedes, Venezuel. Combined Assembly of Gp0051906, Gp0051904, Gp0051908
CATCCCTGGAAACATTCAAGACCAGGTTGGACAGGGCTCTGAGCAACCTGATCTAGTTAGTGGTGTCCCTGCTCGCTGCGGGCGGGTTGGACTAGATGACCTCTAGGGGTCCCTTCCGACCCAAAACTTTCTATGATTCTATGATTCTATGACCAATGCATTAAATGAATCTGAACACTCTCCTGCTCCAGACAAACACCTCATAGCAGGGGTTTGGGTATGCCAGGGTATCTTTTTTCAAGCATGTCCTGTAAGGCACTACAGTAAGATGCTGAGTGGTTTCATTTTGTCTCTGGATGTCTCGGGGCTGAAGGGAAGGAGAGACTCAGAAATGGGAATGACTAGTCCTCACTGGTGGCAATGGCATCTCTGCAGGACTCTCACTGATAGCACATCTCTTACGACACTGTTGTGCTGCTGCTCAAGGGAGTCCTCCAGGGCAGCTGGCAAATGGCTGTGCTCTGTTACCTGGAATGTGAATACTCAGAGCAGAGCAGGAAGGACAGCATTTTGGAGCAATGCCATAAATAGCTCTCTTCTCTTTGCTTTCCGGCTTTCTAGCCCAAACAAGATGCTCCCTGCTCCCCTTGTTCTTGGAAGAGGGAACTAATGCTACCCACGCACTTGTCACCCCTGAGGAAACCCGCGCTGTCGAAGGACCTTTGCTCACGCATAGCATGAGCCGGGCCCTGTCCTGCAGCAATTGCAGCACCCTTACTTTTCCACCCAGCCAGCACTCCAGCTTTTTGTTCCTTTGTTGTCTTTTGCCCCTTCTGTAGGAAGATGAATGCACACAGTCATTGGCTCCAGGATTTGGCTCAGTGTCATAAAATAATTTAATGGAAATAACTGTGCTCTGAGCTGCCTTATACAGTAAGTCCCAGTGAGAAGACAAAGATCTCCTTTATTGCTTCAGCTGATATAAACCTGCCTTGAGGTCCTTACTGTCCAAGGTAGTTCCATAAGCAGAAATTTAGGAAACTAAGGGCAGATCCTCATTTCTGACCACCAGTTCCTAGTTTCAGTGCCTAGGCTCCTGCACAAGCTGTTGACTGTTGTTGTCTGTCATCCTGTGCTGTATTACTACATGGCCATTGAACACAAACTAACTCAAAGTTGATTCCCATGAAGGATTGCCACAGGAAGAGCAACAAACAGGAGACAAAATAGGCTGAAGATCAAGAAAGGCTCACGGAGGAGGTCTCCCCTCTTGTTCAGTGGTTCAGTGTTTGGGACCTTCAAAAACAACACCACAAGGTCTCAGATCCAAACTCTGATTTTGTCTAATGAGACCTGAATCCACACCAGCATGCTCCAATAAACTGCTTATTGGTGATTGTAGGGGCAAGGAATGCTATGAATTGCTTCTGATGGCATGGGATCTGGATGAACAGACGCTTGGACAGTGAAATACAGACTGCGTCTATCAAGTGCCTAGATGGTATGGTGCAAGAAGGAGCAGAAGTCTGGGAAGAACAGGAGAAGGGCAACAGCTGAATTCAAATCAATCTTGACGACCTGGAAAAACAGTATGAAAAAATAGCTTAAAGCTCAGTAAAGGCACGTGAAGGGTGTCACTTCAAGCAGGACTAATCACAGTCGTAGATTGGGGGGTGGGTTATGCAGCAGCCTTTCAAAAAAGGCACTTAATTATTAGTAAACAATGTCCTATCAGACATAAAAAGGATGTAGTCATTCTGGAATACATGAGTGGGAAAATGGCTTGCACCACAGACTGAGTCATCCCTCTGATCTGGTCACCAGTGGTGACTGGTACAACCTCAATGGGGACGTAATACTCAGTTTTAGGCATCACACTTCCAGGAGGACATTAAGATGACAGCAGCAATAATTACAAGTGATCTGAAAACATACAGTCTGCAAGGAAGTACAGAAAGTTGAACTATCTGCCTAAAAAACACATCAAAAGTTATAATGAAAGTCCTTCTAATCTAGAAGTTTGCTATAGAGAGGAAGGGATTTTTTTTTCTCCGGGGTCATGAAGGCTCAGACAAGAAATAATAAGTTCAAACTCCATCAGAGAAGATTCAATTCAGTATTAGAAATAGCTTTCCAGTGGTAAACGTAATAAAGTCCCAAAACAGCTTACTTTGGGAGACCATGGGATGCTGGAGGTCTTCAGAACAGGGTGGACAAATGTTAAGTGAGGAACAGCTGATCCTACTTTGAACAGAGGGGTGGACCAGGGACCCTCCTTAAGTCCTTCCTGCTGTATTTTTCTGTGACTCAAGGCAGCAGCCCTGGGTTAATCTGTGACTACCTGTCACTCCTTTCAATGACACTTTTCAAGACCACGTCAGTGCTGTGGATCAAAGTGAAGCTAATTTCTAGGAAATCCACTGTAGCAAGAGAGCTGTAAAGATCTCAGGCAATCAATGTCAGAACAGGTGTAAGGAATTGTACTGATTACCCTCCTTCGGCAAATGCAGCGACCTTCTGAACTGCCAGCTCCCCAGACTGCTGCTACCCTACATTAGCCATACACTTAGCTGTCTCCTCCGAAATCATTAACTGTTGCAAAACACAGCAGAAAATTCCTAAAAAAGATTCTCAAATCTAAGTACTGTGAGAGAGATCAGAACAAGAAATACAGACTACACTTGCGACTGGATTTTGAAGGTAACAAAGTGAAAACAGGAAGAGAGAGAGAAGGGGGTGAGTTTGGACTTGCTCCCACCAGCTCTGCCTGGGTGCTCATCTTCACCCCTTAAAACCAGAACTGGGGAAACAAACGCAGTCTTCTGTGTTCACTTCAAATTCGTCAGCTTGTTTTGCCGATGTGTTCTCACCACACTATGCGCTGGCACATTAATCATTTGTTTATAGAAATATTACAAGATTTCAAGCAGATGAAACAGGGCATGGAGCTCACAGCCCTCCTACGCCGGGCTGTGCCTTCAGGGCACGGGGAGGGAGAAGGGAGGGACGGGTGTAGGAGCTAGGCAGATGGACAGGGCGTGCAATTTCCCTTGGGGCTGGAGAAGGGGGACAGGCGCTGGTGCTGCACGTCTCGGGACAGTCCTGGTCTAGTCCCGGATGAAATGCAGAAGCCAGATCTGGCTGGTGATGACTCTTCTTTGATTCATCTTTCCAGCTGGGTGATCTTGGATGCTCTCTCACCCTGACTCGCCTTGAAAATTAACCCAGTGCAGTGGTGAATAGGTGATAAAATGTCCCTGTAGCCTTAGTTACTGACAGATATCTGTTGGAGCAAGACAGCTGTAAATCCCGCTCCTGTACACCCACACAGCCGAGTTAGATCCCTGCCCGAGTCCGTGGCAAAATTCCCACTGACTGCAAATGGACTTGGACTAAATTTATGAGCCACATAATTTACAGGATGTCTTGGCTGCCTGAACTAATGTCCATCTGTTTCAATGCCATTTACGACACGTAACAAATCGGCTGAGCCCGGGGGCTAGGCAGGGCCTGACAGGCAAACACCAAATGGAAACTCGGATTGTCGCTACTGCTGCAAAGCAGCCCTGCGGACATGCTGTTTCTCAGGGAGCCTTCCCGGAGCAGTGCTAACGCACTTGCTCTTCACCTCCCAGCTGAAGGGGTCTCTGGGCAGCAGGGTGCTGGGCTCAGCTGGAGCCAGGGGAAGCAGCTGGTTGCCTGTCCTCGCATCGCCCTGCTGGGTCCTCACACCCCATGGCAGGCGGTGGCCGGTGATGGGTATTCATCTGCTTTCTAAGCAGGTAAGCCATTGCCAAACCATTACAAAGGTCTGCAGGATAAAAAAACTGGTTCCTGACCTGCACATATTTTTGGAGGTAAATATTCAGTTTGTATGCAAGAGGGAATTAAAACAGGCACCAGAAACTGTGTAACATTTACCATACTCTGGCAGACCAACTAAGAGAGGATATTTACCTTAAAAATTTTTTTTTAAAAATTAAGAAATGAGAATGAAGAGACTTGGAAGAGAAATAATGATTTTTCAGTTCAATGGTAAGAAAAAGAGGGTTTTTTTAAATGAACTGAAATGTTTTTTTTATTGTGGAAGCAAAAACTATGTAGTGTCCCTCCACAATTTAATATCTGGTCAACCTAATGATGTTAAAGCTGATGTCGTGCTTTCTTTTGGGATTATTCAACTCATTAAACCTGATTATTTTTAACACACATGAAGTTTTCAACAGAAATGTTACTTCAAAATTAATGTCACGTCTTCAGCTTTAAAATGCAGAAATTACGTATTTCAAATCTGTTCAGACTGCAACTACACTTCTGTCCAGCGTAACTAGGTGATCGATCAAAGTTCGTTTGATCCAAGTTACATTTGGAGCCCACCTGGCCCTTTTCTCCCCTCAGACCTCACTTCGTTTCTGGCGGAGTTTTCCTTCACCCCACACTCTTGCCAAGCCCATGGGAAAGAGTCCGTCACAGCCAGCCATGAGGTTGCTGGGGCTGAGGTGGCCTCACGCTGCCTCCTGATGGGACCACATTTGTGCATTGATTACAGGAAAGCGAGTCACCTCTCTCTTTCTGTATCATTTTGCCTGTGACGGGTTGGTGAGGGTAAGGCAAAGGTGCGGGGAGAAGAAACAGTTTAAACCTGCCACCCACCAGCCACTGCACAGCCACCAGAGATGAGTCCGGAGTGCTCTGTGACAGACGTGGATTTTCCTCATGCACACCTTCAGCCTGGAAACGTGGGCCTTCAGTAAAAACTTCCACCAAAGCAGTGTTACCGTGTGTGTAAATTGTTTGTAATTGTTTCAGTCTCATCAAGCCATAAATTTATTTCTCACTCCTCGCAACAATTAACTTGAAGGCATATTTGTGGAGGTGGAGACAGCCCAGCAGCCATCCCACACAAAATGGTGGGTTTGGTGAACCAGTGAAGCACCATGCACCGGGGAAGCAGACTTCCCTCCCCTCCAACCACTGGGTACTGGACCCAGCTCCTTGAGGCTGAAAAGAAATGAGAGAAAACTAACCGAATGCTGTTGGTCAATATCAAAATTTCTTATCAGACAGTGGAAGAGATCAGAGGTAAAAGCTGAAATGCGCAGTGCAGATACAACCGCTGGCAGGAGACAGGGTGGCTCAGAGGGCAGCAGACGCTCCCATGGGTACTGCTGCTTGTTAATGTGTTTTTAACTTACTGTAATGTTTCTCTACTAAATGGGGAAAAGGTCAGGTGGTGGAAGATGTCTGATTTTCTGCAGGTATCTTCCACTGAGAGTGTTTTCAAGAATTTGGCTGAAGGAGTAGAAGGAGGAAAAGCTCATGTCTCACAAAAACCACTGCAATATCACATTATGCTGAGAACACACTTTTACTGAGGAAGGAAAAAGTCCTCCCCTCACAACTGCGGACCGTAAAGTTCTTTTAACTGTGCACTAAGACAAATTATAGCAATTGCCATGTGAGCGTGTTTGCAGCACTTGGGTGCGGAGGGAAATGAAAGGTGTCGCTTGCTGGCTCTGGCAAGTGCCCTTGTTTTAGATCTGGCCTGTTTCTCACATTGCACCAGGGCTTGCGATCGTTTCTCCAGCTGGCTGAGACGCCCAACACATGCTAGGGAGTCCAGCACTTGCCTTTTGTGGGGACGTCTTCCCTCTCTCGGGGTGCTCTGCAGCAGTGAAGGACCCAGCATGATGCTGCCTCTTCTGGGCAGCACAAGAGAGCACCGGGTCATTAATTTGGAGCCAGATGCGCTATCCCAACCTTACCTGTAACAGTTTCCAAAAGTCTTCTGCATGCAAGCAGTGTTTTCAGGGTAAAATAGCTAAGTACCAAACAGCAGTGTGGTTTGACCACTCCAATGTGATAATTCCAGTTTCTTTTGATTTAACTACCTAAATGCCCAAGTTCCTGATGTAGCTCATGGAGGAAGGTAGGTGCTTCTTCAAGGCCTCAGAAAAGACCCCCTTGCTTCAGACTGCGAACCAAGTTAGAGGGGCAGAGACGAGTTAGGTGCACAGAAATTTATTTCATACAAATGCAAATCTTTGCCTTTCCTGCAGCCAAGGGCAACTTACATTTGTTCAGAAAGAGTGAAAGTGCAGCCCTTACCGTAGGCTGGATATTTTAAACCAATTGCTGGTCTATGACATGGAATATAAGCGATTTTTATTGACTACAAGAGCTTCAATTTAGAAGGGGGGAAAAAGGTACCAAGCTAAGGCTGTCTTTTACACGAGAAATGACAACATTCCGAGTTGTGGCACCCTGGCTATGGGAAGGTATTCTGCAGTCCAGCTGCGAGATGGGATCCCAGCCTTGCAGCAGTCAGCAGTGAAACTCCCATCTAGTCTAAGGATCACAGGATTTACCTGATATCCTTGCAGCGTTCTGAACTTAATTGGGTTTTCTCCGTGAAAAGGACAATGTTTCTGGAGTGGGTAGTTATTTTCTGCATCACACAGTTCTTGTTGTTCTCACAAGAATCAGCCCTCGAGTGAGTGGAGGATCTGACTGCTTAATAGAAACCTGAACTTGACAGGGGACGGGACAGAAAGCTGCCGTAGACATCAGACAGCAATAAAGCAGAGCTCCACTGACCTAGAAGAGAGGAAGGACTTACCTGACACACTGGTGCCCATGCAGGGGGGCCACTAAATGTGAAAGTGACTGCCATCATTAAGAAGATGGATTTCTTTGTTAGTCTTTCCTGTAATTTCTCTGCACCTCAGCTGTATTCAGGAGACCTTCTAATTTTTCCCCGGTGGCTAATTTAACAACCTGAAATGCTTTGTTTCATTCTCACTTTGGATGTCATTATTTTTAAAAAGAGAGAAACTGACCCAGGACTGTGCAATTAAATTGCTAAATTTGTAAACAGACTAATAACACACTGGTAGCAGTTGGAATATATTTTACCCTTCATTACTAGCTAGCTGGAGAAACAATTAAACAGTGTTTTATATAGGATTACAGTGATTCCTATTTTTTTCCTAGACATGTATTTTCATCTAAGCATTTTAATAAACAGCATTTATAAATTCTTTGAATAAAAATATTCCTCTCATTTTCTTATGTGTTTCTGATGCATGAATCCGTGTCTCTCCTCAGTACCACATTTTCTTTTATTTGTTTCCTCTCATGTTTATAACTATATCATACTTTGTCGTCATCCAATTTTTACTGCCGTATGTCTATAAAGATAATATTTTTATCAATGAGGCACACATCAGAAATTAATAATAATGTGGAATTAAACCTACTAAGCTGTGGATAAAAGAAACCTTAGCTGTGCTTTGTTGTTAACTTTCTGCCTAGAAACATTTCTGTTTCTGTAGAGCGTATTTTACATAATGTAGATTAAAAAAGAAAAGCTCAAACCTTAGGTACCTGGACTGGTTTGGGGAAGAGTGAGTCAGAGAGATTATAGCAGGCATGAAGTCAGGCTTTCACATTTCAGGCATTAATCGGCCACTAAGAAGGCACGGCTGAAGCAGGGGAGGAGGCTTAATTTTGGTGGGCACTAACAAAGAGCAGAGAGCTTCCCGGTGCTTTTATTTCCAGATCCTGCTCCAATATTAAGCCTGTGAAGGTTTTTTAAAAGTCAAGGCAGGCGGATGAGAGGACACTATGCTGGGATGAGGAGATGATGTCTCCTCGCAGTATTACCACCACCAGCCAAGTCTTCTGCTGCAAGTATCGCATGTAGTGAAGCAAGGCTGAGCTGCAGCACCTCTAAGCATCCCAGCACACCACAGAGCTGGCCATAGGGTAATGTTTTCCTCCAGATCAAGAGAGTGTATATCAGAAGACAATCTTTAAAAAACAGTTGCAAGTATTGGAAGTGCTTCGGAGCTAACTCCAATTTCTACAACCCGTCTAATTCAGTTGGTGGCTGAAATCCTGATCACACTGAAGTCAGAGATAAAAGTGCTGCTGAATTCAGAGGTCCCAGGAGCCCACTGGTCATCTTTGCTGCTTGCTCCCACCACAGCTGGTTGGGTTTGGTGGTGCTTTTTGCATTGCTGACGAGCTGCACTGAACAGAGGGACTGCGTTTTGACAGCGGGTAGGGTGGTACCCTCTCCAGACCCTGCACTTCTCAAGAGGACAAGCCTGCCACAGATTGAGAACTTGGCCTGTTTAGAGCTAAACTGTAAAGCCACCCTGGGCATGCACAGAGGATAGAAGGGACCTGAGGCTGTCAAATTAGCTGCTTCCAGCCTGCTGCTTCCAGGCACAGTGATGGGCAGAAACTTGCAGGCTAGCAGAGAGATGGGCAGACTGCGGGTCCAGCCTCCAGGGCTAAGGGTAAGAGAGGGCTGCCAGTCACCCTCCAGAACAATGGATGCTGGTTTACTACCCAAGGAAGTCAAGGAGAAAGAAGAATTTAAACTGTGTAAGTTTGTCCAGCTCCTGGACACCACCGCGAGTTGTTGCCCCTTATTCTGAGTGGACTGTGGCGTGACAAAGAAATTCTTTGCTAAAAATTAAGCAAGGAGTTTGTGTTTCATCTGAACACAAGCAGAATGCATGCAATGGCTTTAAAAAACCATGACTATATAATGTTTAAAAAAGCATTTGGAAAAATTACTGGATACAGTATACAGAAACACTGCACTGCTATATAAATAAATACTGGAACATTCACAGGAGAGTGCCAGGTCTGCCTGGGCTTTTTGAAGCATCCCACAGACCCCCGTGGCAGGGATTACATTCTCTGCTAATTCTGCAGGATGGTTTATTTTCCTCAGAATTCCATAATACAAGGATAAAAGAGGAGTTTTGAAAATGTATCATGAATAGGTATCAGCTCTGCTCAGAGTCAAAGATATATACACACAAAATATATATGGAAATCAAGCATTAGTTGAAAAATGAAAGTAAACTCTACCATGGTCAATAAGACATTGTCTTTCATTCACTATCCTAAGCTGATGTTTTCTATTAGAAGAGCTTTAGGTGGAATGCGCCTGGAACATTTTAAGCACAAGAACAAGGATCAAGACAAGATTAACTAGGATGATGAAAGCCTTGAAGTACATATTAGCCCATGTTGTGTTAGCTTGTACCTTTCTGTGTACAAAAAAGTGGATTATGCATGTATGCCCTATTATTCAACAGGCATTAATGATTGTTAGCATTTACACAAACTCCATTGTCAGATGCATTTCACAGCTAGTGACTAATCTGCTACGTTTTCTATATATTTGTAAAAATAACTTGGAAAATACTTAGAAGTATGCTATAGATTTCTTCCTCTTTATAAGCTGCTAAGACTACAAAGAAATCACTGCATTTTCTAAGCATGAATTAAGGAAGAACAAAGATTTTCTGTCTATGCAGCGGTTTTACATGTTCTTAGTCTAGCTGCTACTGTGAGAGTTGTAGTTTAAAAAAAGAAATAAACACAGCTGCATTTAGTCATAATGTTTAGTAAGCAAGAGGCCTTACTACACAGAGATGCAATGAAAAAAAAACCCTGCAGTTTTAACAAACACTCAGTTCTAAAATTCTGAAAAGAAAACATGTGGTTTAGTTTTTAAACGGTTGTTTTAAACTCATTATAGTCTTCTGTAAACCAAATGAAGACAAGGATATTTCTGAAGTGGTCATGAGTTATTTTGCAGAATTGTAAGAAAATTATGAGGATTTGGCTGCATATGCAGTTGTAAATGGAAACTATTGCATTAGTCTGATTCTAGTATGGGAAATTACTTTCTCAGACATATGTTTTTTATTTTTTAAAATAGATTTCAGGTTGTTTAATCTGCTTTGTAAACAAAACTATTGAGAAATGGTGCATGAGAAATATTTATTTTCAGATTCATCCGCTATTTTACAACAAAAGTCTGCTGTAGATTTTTTTTCCCTCCTTCTTTGGATAAAGAGCCAGAAGCAAAATCTGCTTGCAAAATTCAATGCTTGAGTAATCATCTGGCCATTAGTGTATTCAGATGGACACTTTTTAACCACGATTATCTAATCAGAATAGATACTCTGTGCATGTAATTGACACCAGCAGAAAATGTGCAGGCACACTATGTATAGCAACATACAACACTTAACGTGTTAGAGATGCTCACCAGTCCTCATTTTCTACCTGGTGCTTCATAGTTGTTAATATTCTTCTATAAATGGGAAGCAAATAATCTCTGCTTTCCTTAAGGTACAAAGGGCTGTTGAAATGAAATCATTAGCATACCCCACCTTACAGCAAAACACTACGGATGCTTCTCCCAGCTTTCTTTTATCAAGCCCTAAAATGACAACACGCTGAACATTAAATGAATTGGGACATTTTAATATTCAGCAAGAAATTGTCTGGCATTAGCTCAGCTCACTTATTGCTTCTGAGCATCCTGGAGGTTCTTCTGGGTACTGTTGCAGTATCTCCAGGAGCTGCAGAAGATCTTGCTGTAGCCCACACTCAGGCGCGTGTTTCCTCGCTCAGCTGGCACGGTCATCAGCACTGTTGCTCTTTTCAGGATGCCAATCAGAAAAGCTATTTCTTCTCCGAAGTGCAGGCTTTCCTGTTGAAACAAATGTCAATAATTTCAAAGCTATCAGGCAGCTACTGAAATCAGTTTGAAAAATGCCATATCAACTAAAATACAGTGTAGTGACAGATGTGGAGCTAAAAATACCAGCTTGACAAGTTTTTTGAAAAGTCAGGCCCTACTGAGAGATGTATTGCAGGCTCAGTCCCTTGAGGTCTGGGCACAGACGTGAACTGGTGAGCAAGAAAAACAGTAAGTGGGAAGAGACAAGGGCTGGAGTCAGGCAAGGCTGGACCATCTCACTACTCCCTGGAGCACGACCTGGTTGCAAGCTGAAGCACCGCAGGGTTGGAGCATCTCTGTTGGCTCCACCGTCCTGCAGCAGGGCAAGGTCTTGTTTTATCCTCTGTGGCAAAGGTTTGGGTCCCTATCCCCCGAGGATTCCCTTGAGGGATGAGGGGAGAAACTGCTACTGTCCACTTTAAAAGCCACAGGAGATTCAGCAGAAGGCAGACAGCTCTGGGCTCCGTAACTCATACTCATGCCATACTAAGGTGTGTTTCCATCAGGTACAATATAAAACCATTGGCACTCTGCCCCTGGCAGACTCCTGAGCGCTGGTTATTACATTATTGCATTACAAATGTTTATCCAAGGAGGTTATCTTCTGCTTCTGCCTCTGAATATACCCCCTTTCACTAAACATCCCTCCCAAGCACTATCTGACCCTCCTTGCAATTTTACCCCTACTAAGATTCTCACTCCCGTATCTTTCCTGCAAATGAATGTGACTGCTTTAAACCAAGGTCAAGCCTCTCCCCTTTACCCAAAGCATTTAATCATGCAAAATTTGTTACTTTAGTTTCTTTTTTCCCTAGTATACCTCCTAACATACACAGAGGAAAGTGCTGGAACTTGAATTGGCTGGTAGCACGTTCTCAAATTTTCAGTGTCTCTTCAGAAAGGTGTGACTAAAAATAGACAAAGGAATTGCTTTGCAGACCTCAGCATCTTCTGGCTATTTTCTCCCACTAATTGCTGAAGCTGAACACTACAGCCAGGTTTACTGCCTGATGGGCCATTTTGGTGTTTGAAAAAAAGGCACTTAGAAAAATGCAGTGGCCAGCTTTACCAAATCATTGTGTCAAACCTATATAAAGTCACCCTACCAATAAATTTAATGAGAATGAACTAAAGAGCTTTCTACAGATGTAAAAGGCTTATATTTCCAGACAGAGCAAGGGACTTTGTTCTACCATACTACTGGCAGGCGTCTGCTTTTGTCTGTCATTTTCTTTCTCCAGACTCTGATTTTATTATCATATTACTGTAATGAAAAGCACAAATCATCTGGACAGCAATGGGAAGAAGCCGTATCTCACCACTCTGATGTCACCAAACAACTACATTTCAAGGCTTTGTCATCATTTAACTTTCGTGAAAAATACCGACTAGTTTGAGGACTATCATGCAAATAAACAGGAGCTGGCTACATGGGTCTCCTCTGAGTCACGTCAGACAGATATTTCAGCCCTGCCTTTGCCTGTGCCCTTCACCCCCGTCTGCTGCGGCAGCTCCCTGGGCAGCAGCTCCCTGC
>Ga0181612_165314_pt1 | contig 12032 bp, 8 predicted proteins | sample HoacroProtozoa21_FD_119630 | JGI IMG/M metagenome (GOLD analysis project Ga0181612, IMG submission 119630) | Hoatzin crop microbial communities from Cojedes, Venezuel. Combined Assembly of Gp0051906, Gp0051904, Gp0051908
GGTGGGGGCCGGGGGCTGCCGAGGGGCCGAGCGGAGCCCCGGCGGTGCCGGCTGGAAGGCGCTGCGGCTGCTTGCCGATCATAAAGTTGTACAAGCGAGATTTGCCGGCTGATGCTCTCGCCTCTCCTTGCTTAGATCTTCTCGAGAAAGTTGTGCAATGAAACGGGCCGCTTTTAAAAGAAAAATGGAAAGTAGAATTGTAGTCTGTTCCCGTTTAGGAGGCTGTAAATCTGCGGCAAACGGTTTAAGCTGTGCCCAATTCTCTCGGAGGCGGTGGGAGTTAGACACAGTCCGCAGTGCTTTAGCGAGCTGGGGTAGGCTCTGTTTTTTGCCTTTGTTCTTTTTGGAAGTGACATGGACGTGTTTCGCTGGAGGAGACCTGGGAAGCGTGTATTCCACTGGTATATTTAGCTTTACGTGTCTAATGTTGAGCACGGTAAATCTTAAAACTACCTGGAACTTCTAACCTGTGGAATTGCTGTTTCTAAAGGACCTTTCGATACATTGGAAGCAAAAGAGCTTCGCAGGGTCTTTGGTATTAGCTGAGAACATTTTAGGGTGGGAAGTGGAGCGAAGCCCTGTTACTTGTCGGGAGGCTTGGCTCAGGTGGAGCAGCCCTGGAATCGGGGCCCGCCGCTTGCATACAGATGCAGGCTGGCGACGTTCTGAGATGGAGTGAGACTTAAAATGCCGCGGCAGCCGGCCTGACCAAGCCCGATGGGTCGGTGGTTTGATGCTCGCTGGCCCGTTGTGGTGCAGAAAGCATCTCTGCCCTCTGCTCACCCAGAAACTCACTGCCCGTCCTGGTGTAGGTGGGCATGTTGCTGGTTTTTTGTGTTCAGTAAAAGCAATTAAGTAGCCAAATTGTTGCACGGATGCCATCTGTTTTTACTTTGTTTTCTATCACCCTGTTCATTCGGTTCGGGTGGTGAAAGTACACGGCCATTTCACGGTTTTAAAATTATTTGTGTTGATTAGCAATACCACAGATCCCTGGGCTTTAAACAGGAGACCTTTAGATAAAACCAGTTTTGCTAACTTCATTTTTATATGACTTATCAATATTGTAGAGGCATTATTCTGAGTCTTTGAAAGAACCTATAGCTCATTTTTGCTGCCAGGAGAATGTTCATTCCAGTAGTGTAATCGTCTTCAGAATGGGATGGTTTGAAAAAACTGGAAACAGAATTTCCAACTGATGGGATGTAAGTTTCTTGTCTAGGTGTATTTTACAATAAAAAAAAAGATCTTGAAGTGAAACTGTTACCAAAACTTTTAAAGTGTAATATTTTTACATATGCATTTTACTGTCAAGCCAAAAATTTTACTAATGATAGTAGTAGGGTTGTGGAGCAGTTAATTGGGTTTTGTTTCTCCTCAGGCAAAACCAGGTACGCTACTTTTTGAGTCTGGATTGCAGAGCGTTCACCGCTTGTAGCGCGAACACGACTGGGGCCTTAAATGCCTTGATACCTGCAGAGCTGGGGAGCTCGGAAGGTGCTGTGTATCTTCAGAGCTCCGGTGCGAGCCGGTTGCTAAAGGAGGAGGGAAGGCAGCGTGGCTCCGGTTCTGTAAAGATTCAGCTGTGATTAAACAGATTTCTGTAGCTGAGCAGGCTCAGTGAGTGTGATGTTCCCTGTTCTCTTTGCAAGAATGAATTCTCAACCTGCATCTTTCTGTAAATTACAGGGTTTTTCTTCAGTCTCTGCAAAAGTTATCCTGTCTGACAGGCTGTTGACACCTGCAGAAATAAGTGTAGAGGCTGTACGTTGCTGAAGATCCAGACAATTTGAGTTTTTAGGGTCTAGTTCAAATTATTAAACAGTCCATCTGCAGCGGTTAGTGGTACACAGACGTTGTCCTGGCGGTTGGCTGGATTCAGGATGCTTGTTACAACCTATGGCCGTTACGTTTCAGACAGCGAATGCAACATGCAGAGTTTGGGTGAGACTTGTGTGTTCTGTTTGCAGCATTGAAAGCAAAAGGCTTCTGTGAGGAGATCTCCAAGAATGTCTGTGCTTTATTTGGCCCCAGACAATGCTGAAATCAACTTAAAATTTCAGCGTGCTGAGAACGAGCTGGGCTTATGCCTGATTCAGTATGATGTTGAGTTACCAGCTGATGGCAGAACTTCATGACTTAGGGACTGGACTACAAGGGGCTGGAAGTGCATTGGTAGAGGGACTTGAATGGGACGGGGTTGGAAGTGCATTGGTAGAGGGACTTGAATGGGGCTTCACGGATAACAAACCGCTTTTGAGCAGCGTTGTGCACACAAGGTGTTGGAGTCAAGTTGTTTGAGGGTGGTGTTGGGGACTGGGAGCCTTGGCACTGGTTCGGTTCTTTCTCATGGAGTATTTGAGTGAAATGCTTCACTGCCTGTTCCTGTTTCCTTCTCTGCTTCGGGAAAAAAAAAAAGTCTTGAAACTTGCTTATTAACATGTAAGTTCTTGAAGTTAGAAAAAGTTTTTCTTCATTAAAGAAGGGTTGAAGTTAGTTTGGCTGTATCCCAGATTCTTCACTGCTGATAACTGTGCCAACAGTAAATCCGTCTGGATGAAATTCTCGAGGAGTGATCTGATGCCAGGATAAATATACACATAAATATTGTCTTCATGTTTATATGCGCAAACAAAATTTGATTAAACTTGGTGCTATTGGAGCTATAAGCCCTGCCCAAGCACCTCAGCTGAAGAAATCTTCCTGTGTGGTTTCGTTTCTGCAAGTCACAGATGGGCATGCAGGCTTTGCAGTCCTGCTTCTCCTTCTCCATCTCTATCCTCAGAAAAGGCAGATCGATCCACCCTTCTGGTGCCCGTGGTGGCCAGATACTGGTGGCTTTTCCATCATAAAATGGCTAAGCACATCTCTGAGAAATGAACTGCCTGTGGCCCTGGTGAAACTGGAGTTTGTGGGAGTAGGGATGTCAACACAGGGTTTGATCTAAATAATTCAGTCAAGTACATTCATGGTAAAAGTGCATAAGCCAGTTGGGTCAGTTTTTAATTCTCGGTTCCCGATGACAGGACAGAGCGTGGTGTTTAAGGATTGCGCTGCCTGTAAATGCCTGCTCTGTGCTCTCGTTGAGACTGCCATCCTGTCCTGCTTGTGTTAGAACGTGGTCCGGTTCTGCTTCTGCACCGGATGGAAGCTGTCCTGTTCATGTCAAACCAATTATGCTGCATCCCTGTACTTGGCGTAACACGGCTATAATTAGCGGGGCTGCTGGGGTTTTCCCACCGGTTCAGGATGTCAGTATGGCGTGAGAGTTCAGGGTACCAATCCAGTCCTTTCCGCGTGGTGCAGTACCTGCTGGGGACTGGGGCCCTGAGCTGAATGTCCCCTCATCTCATCCTTGTCTGTAGTGCTGCGTCGCTGTTTGTTTTACAGGTAAACTACTGGGTTTTTTCATGTAAAAATGTGGTATGTCAGCCGTGTCTTCTAGCCACTGGTTTTCCACAGGATTTCTAATTATCATCGGGAGTTACTCCTGACCGTCAAATTCAGCTGAAATTGGCCAGCAGATTCAGAATTTGACAGAGACAAAAAAAAGCTAGACATAGGTACATAGCACTGGTACAAAGCGTAGTCTCTTTGAGAAACAGAACTAAAATATACGTGGGAGGATCAGGTGTGTGCTGACACACCGCTCGGGAGCTGCCAGAACGGTGGGCGAGCAGGAGGTGCAGGGCTCGACTCGAGCATCGCGGGTTCAGGGCCCGGTTTGCGCTGCGGCCCCGAGCGAGTGATCTCGTCTGCTCTGTACCTGTGGCTTTTTCACCGTGGTTTCGTGTTCGATGATTCGTATAGTCAGGAGAACACACACAGAGTATTCTTCACAATATTTACCTGTTAATTCTGTTCTTTTCCAGTTCATTTTGGAAGTGGATAACTGCTCAGATTGCAAGAATAACAAGAGGTTTGTGTATTCCTAATTTTATAGTGATGTGATTTTCAGTTGTGTGTAGTTGTGAGTGCATCAAAGGCAGGCGGAGCAGGGCATACCAGATGTTTGCTCCCCATCCCACCTGTCTGTGCTGGGAGGTGCTCCTTTGCTTTCTCCGTCTGTCATGCTCTTTTTCAGCTTAATTATTTTTTAATTTTGAAGAAAATGCATTCATTCCCCGTTGGAACAACACCAAATTTTTGATACTCAGAGTTCCCCTTATGAAGAGTCTTCTCTCTCTATGTAATGATTAAATGGAAAATGGAGACTTGAACTTTTGTATTTTCATCTGACAGTTGTAAATCATGCCACTAAGTTTCAGTATATTACCATAAAGTAGATACTATCCCCTAATTGACATGGGTGATCTGGGACCAAGAGGTTAAAGTCGGGGTGAGGTTGGAGAAGGTGGCTGACAGTTCACTGCTGCCAAAAAGGGGAGGTTTTGCTTCTCTCCCCATCATTCCTTACCAGTATCTTCCCATCCGCTCCCTTTGCTGCTCCAGTTCCACTTGCTGACCTTGCAGGAAATTACCTCGTTTTGCTGGTTACAGTTCTGATGCTTTTGTTGGGTCAGATCAGAGGGTGGTCTGGAAAGCACCAGGGCTGGTGGGGAGTAGGCAATGTGAGCGCGTAGCTGGGGCAGGGAGGGAAGAGGTGGGTGTGAATGGAGCGAGACCGTGCTCTTTGACAGTGGTGGGTCGTTAGATTTGTTAAAGTCGTTCTGGGGGTGACATCCTCAGACTTGGACGAGCTTTGAAGATTGAAGTCTTCCTGAAGCTTGATATTTTCAGATTAAGGAGAAAGCAGCTGGCACAACAGTATGTGGAAGAAGTTTAAAATTTATTACTGCTTGTGTTATACTTGTTGTAGGTGTAGAGAACTCCTAGAGAATCGTTTTTTATAAGATACTCTTATTAATCTTGTAGTTGTTCCAGAACCTGTGGATGCTTCTCTAAGTGAAAACTTCAAAATTACTTATTTTGCCTCACATGAAACTTTTCATGACATTAAGCCCAAAGGTAGCAATTCTGGCTTGAGATGTGCATGAGCTCTTGGCATGGGAAGCGGAGATCATATTTTGGGGAGGGAAACTGTATGTTCAGCCCGTTCTTTTGCTCTTGCCCAAGTGTCTGCTGTTGAGCGTGGCTGGAGGTGGGCTCGTGCACTGAACAGATCTGAGGTCTTGCCTTGCCCCTCCTGGCTGGCAGGCTGCTGGCCAGCATGCTGCATCTGCTCCCGGTGCCTGGTAGATCAGCTCAGATTCCTGAAAGAGTCCTAAGAAACATGAGGTCTTCTGAAAAACTGTAACAGAGAACACGTCTTACACCTGGCAAGGCCTGGGGAAAGGGTGGTTTTGACCAATCAAATCCATCATTTGAACAGCAGTAAATAATGCTGTGTGCAGTACCTAGCGCAATGAGTCCCGGCGTTTGGATGCTGGTGAAATATAAATTTTTAGTCACTGAACGGCAGAAAGACTGAGGTTGGAAGGGCCTCTGGAGATCGTGGAGTCCAACCCTCTCCTTGAGCAGGGTCAGCTAGAGCAGGCTGCTAAGGACCATATACAGTCAGATCTTAAATGTCACCAATAACTGACTAACCAAAGAATAACAGTAAAATAAAAATTTTGGATTTCTAGTCCTGCATTTGTATCTGATTTCTTTTTTTTTTTTCTTTCAAATGCCTACTGCAGCTTTGTCTAAACTAACAGGTTCTGCAACAGATCAGGATCACCAGCTGCTTTGATCTCATAGTCCCTGTGCAAACAGAAAAGTCAATGATTATAGCAGAAGTAGCTATTCTTGATCCTGGACTCCGCCTGGGTTCAGCTGTGGGGTTGAAACATTGCATTTCCTATCAGAATTGAACCTTGCTTTGTCCTCTTCTTTGTCCTGCAATAGCAGTTATTAACCTCAGGTTTTGTTTTTTTGCCTTCCTTTGCCCCACACAGTGCTGAGAGCCCAGTTTGTAGGAGCCATGGAAGAGTCTTCCCAGCCCGCTAAGCCCCTGGAGATGAACCCTCACTCTCGCTTTATTATTGGCTCTGTGTCAGAGGATAACTCGGAAGACGAGACGAGCTCCTTGGTGAAACTTGATCTGCTAGAGGAGAAAGAGAGGTCTTTGTCGCCTGTGTCTGTCTGCTCGGATTCCCTTTCAGATCTAGGACTTCCTAATGCTCAAGATGGCCTGGCAAGCCATATGAGGTACGGCTAACATAGTACTCGGATTCAGTCTCCAGTCTTTTTACCCCAGCAATTCCAAAGATAATCCAAAGATTCAACTTTATATCGGGGTTTGGCCTCAAAAGTTTTTGTTGTGCCAAGACATCTTCTAGCATTCTGTTTCAAAATGACCTCTCGTATGTTTATCTGTACTGAAACCTTCTGTTTTCCTCTGGTTTTAATGGAATATCCGTGCCTGACTTCCTTAAGCGTTCGGACATCTTGGGTGTTCAGTGTTGAGTGAGCTTGCTTATGCTGCCTGTCGCTTGTCCTGGCTTGCAGGAAACTGAAGTGTGCTGACCGAGACCTTTAAAGTTTTCACTTTTGTATGTGTTTTAGATGGGCTGTGTTTGTTGAGAACAAAGACATGATTTGCTTATTTTGTCTTTGTCTGGGGTTTGGTGCTTTATGTGTAGCCAGAGAATTGGCAGGACCCCTGAGTAAGATCAGTGACTCTGTATCACTTGTAGTGTTTTTTGTTTTGGGTAGAGAAAGTTGTGTTGATAGTTAAAGAAAAGAATGGTATCCTGCAAAGTGGTGATAAGCCAAGGCTGAATATGGTAGCTGCTGCTTGCAGCTCGGGGAGAATGAGCTATGAAGTTGGGATTTTGAAATCGTGGTGTAAATATTTGCTTGTCAAAATGCCCCTTTATTTTTATGGCGTTACTGATTTGCATACCGCTAGCAGGATGTACCCACTGGCGTTTTCTCTGTTCCAGGTGTCTTACACTTTTCCGTGTGTGTACGTGTCACAGTTTCTTGGTGTCTGATCGGTCTCGCTGCACTCTTGCAAGTCCCCTGCATGTGTCTGCTGTATTGCAGGGGGGCTGGTGCCCAGACCTGTACGCAGTAGTGTACCCAAGGCCTTGTCAGTGCTGGCTGGGGTGAGGAGGTATGGCACCTGGGGAGCAGCAGTCAATGAGTGATCACCACGTTGAATATTCATAAAGTTATACGAAGTCCGGTGTTTGCACTTGACACTACTGAGTTGCAGCAGCCCATTTCAGGTTACTTTGCTGCCTTGTCAAATTCCTTTAGAATTAGATTCTTGATTCCAGAGCATCTTCAGTTGTTCCCAGTTTGGTGCTAAGCTCGTAACTGATAAATTTAAAAACATGTTAAACAGTGTTAGTGGCAGAGTGAATCCTTACCAAAGCCCCACGTCTTCCATCCTTCTAGTTTGACAGAGTGGTTGCTCACCGTCGTCTGAATTTCCAGCGACCCTGCAGCAGCCGTTTCACGCATACTTGTTTGATTTAGGAAAATGTAGTTTTGGCCAGTGTCAGAAGCCTGCCAAACATCCGAATTTACTGCAGCAATTGATAGTCCCCTGTTTGCAAGCCTTTTGAACGTGTTGGGAAAGGAAATGCATTTTTTGGTTTGAAAGATTTGTCCTTCACATCTTCCAGCTGGATGTAGCTTACGACCTTTTTGTCTGCTAGTTCCGTACAAATCGCTCCGTGATTGATTGTTCTGGTGCCTTTCAGCCTCAGGTTCTCCCAGCAGATCTCCCAGTGGTCAGGACCGAGTCTAGAAGAGCTTCCTCTTGCTTTGCTCCTTCTGCCTGCCGTTTTGAAAGGTGTTGACCCATTCCAGGAACATACAGCACAGTCTGAATCCCACTATAGTTTTTACTGAACAATCCCTCGCTAGCTTTACTTTGTTGCTTTTGAAGAAATGGGTGGTTCCAAAAAGGCTGCTGGCTTTTACTGACCAGTAGTAGATATTTGTATGACCAGATAATCCTTTCAGTTTGTTCCTGTGTTTTGCTGGTTTCTCTGCTTGTGCAGATTAAGGAATTTTAGTCTGCCCTTTTAGTGGTGGTTCCCTTCCCACTACAGGGAGACAGCCTCTGAAAACAAATAGTCGCAGACTCTTTGGGTTGGGCAGATGGGGGACAGCAGTCTGTACTTTACAGGATTGTCGTGGTGATACTGATGGACGTGCTTAGCCAGCTGGCAGTAACACAACAAATAGAAAATCTTAATGCAAATGTAGAGGAAAGTACCTTTCCAGTGACTGCCAGCTACAATAGTTTGGCAGCACAAAAGGTAATTTTGAAGCAGGAAAAGATCTAGCCCTGGGACTGTATATATTTTAGGAACAGAAGGAACTGGATGAACACATAACCATTAGTGTGGAAACAGACAATAGGAGAGCAAGAAAATCAAGCAACTGCTAGGACACTGCCTGGCATCGGAGAGCAGTAATGCAATAGGTGTGCAACCTTGAGTACCTCTGTTGTAACATGCTTACTTTGGCAGCTCTCTTTTGAGGATACTTGACTTTCAGTTAAACTGGAGAGAAATGCCAATTCAAATAAAAGAAAGTTACAGCATTGTAGGCTGTTTTTCTAAGATAAACTAAGATGAATTGAAAGAGTTTTCCAGAATGGCAGTCCCTTTCATCAAAAGATTTCCAAATAATGTTTACAGTTGGAGAAACTGAGACAAAGACAAGTTCAACAACTTGCCTGAAGTCACTCTGTGACAGTGAATTAATGGAACACAGGTATTCTTGCTTCTGGCTTCCTTCTGGTAACCACAAAGGTACAACACGTTCTGAAATGACAAAGATAAATTCATGGAGAGTTCTGTAGAGTTCGACTAATGGGTCAAACAAGGTGCAGGTCCAGGGGAGCATACATTTTTGAAGAAGTTGCCAAAAATATTTCCATTTGCTGGTTAGTTTCACACAGCAAATTTTGGTCAGCTCAAGACAGAGATAGCTTGTATTTGAGGTGAGGGGCTTTGCTGCAGAGAAATCCTGCTCGGGGAACAGTTATGTCTAAAATGCAGAATTTAGTCAGCTGAAAAAGAGGTTGTGAGTGTACCTGAACTATCCTTTTACGTCTTCGTGGAGCATGTGAGCCTGTTGCTGTGATGGCTACAGAAAAGAGACTTCTTCTTCCAGCACAGGAGAGCTGGAAAGTAGGGTTGTCGGCCAGCTGATGAAGTTGTTTTTTTCCTCTCATACTTGAGGTCACTGAAGGTTAGACGGTAAAACTTCCCTTCTCCTCTGAACTCCATTTTGTTACTTTGTGGAGGATGACTGTAAGGCTGTCTAATCCATCCTATAATAGTCAGTGCCAGTGATCGCTTGTACCTTTTGTGCAGAAGCTGTTCCAGCACTGATCTTGACATCCCAAGCAGATTTTCACCCCTCCGAGGAGCACTGTCAGTATTAAAATGACTTTGATAAGTAGAAACGCTCTTCCTTGGCTACCAGCTCTCATGAACTGTCCTGTTCGTGCTGTTTTACAGCGAACGAACTCATTCTAGTAGAGGCCACATTAAATGTCTTTGTGAAAGATGCTCGAGCCTCTGCTGCCAGGATGGGCATCTCATGGCAGTCGTGCCTCGCGTCAGAGCTGCTCCTCTGGGAGCCTCTTTTCCTGTAGTCACAGGCATTGCTGCTTCCCTCTTGCTCTTAGACCCCTGAAAAGCAGCGCTGCGCTGTCGGTTCCTGAAGCATGGATGTTGCAGGAGACTGGCACGTGTTCGGTGCCTGAGGTTTGCAGGTCTCCCGCCTGAGCTGGAAAACATCGCTGAGGGCCTGATCATCAGCCGGGGCTGCGGCGTCGGATCGATGCATCCTGACCCAGGTGTGGGTGGTCTGTCTGCCAGCTCGTGTCTCTTCATTTGAGCATGCGGAGCGTGAGTGCGCTGTGTCCTTCCATCTATCACCTTATTGATCTTGTTAAGCGTTCATGCTGTTGCTAAAGACAGCCATGCTGGGACAGGCTGTACAGCGTAGGCTTCCAGGCCGCTGGAGATCTGTGAAGACCTCTGGTTGTGCCAGTTGGCTGCTGCTTTGGAGGACTGAGAAAGCCACGCTCTGATGATGAACTTTAAATTGATGCGGTACATCAGCGCTTAACAGAAAGTGTGTGTTGGAAGAGTAACCGTGCAGATTAAAATGTTCTGATTCTTTTCTTGCTTGTAGTTGTGCTTTATTTAAAGAGTGTCAGTAATAAAAATGATGTAAATGTCCTGCTCGCTCTGTTATAGCATCAAACATTGGAAACAAGTGTTTGTAAAGAAAATATTCTACTTGTGTACGGTCTGCATCAACCAAATTTCCTCTTTGTTGCATTTTGCACCTTTAGATAATAAAACCAAACATACTATATTTTCTTAATCTTTTTGCTTCCAGGCAGAATGGTGTTGTCTTCGAGTTCAGAGATTTCCATCAGCACTTCCAGCCGAAGGCAGTAGTCCTGTTGGTGGGATGCAGTTTTTGCTCGTTGTGTAGTGAGCTGTGAGACAGTTGCTATGCTCCTTTCTGAAGTTTTGGTAGTAAATTAAGAACCTTCTCTGGAAATACCACTTGGAAAGTACTTTGGGTCTGTTTGTTTTGTTTAATTAATTATTCTTTACTATTCCTAAATTTGATTCCTGGTTCAAAGGTGGTATCTTGTGTCAAATTCTTGTTTAAAATAGAATAAATCCTGCATGTCTTCTGGTATTTATACATCAGGGCTCTGGTTTCATAAGCGATGAAATGGGTGTACGAAGTCACCTGGCAATCCACTTGCATCAACTGAAAGGCAGATTTTTGGAAGCAGCTGAGCTGTTACCTCTGATCTTAAGCCCACAGAGACTTTAGCCCTTGGCATCTAACAGTATTTGGAGTTCTCAGTAAATAGTCTCAATAAATTATTGAGATGGTCAGGAAGAACTAATAATCTATTAAAGTAGTTTTGGAAGAACAGCTCAATTTTGGTCTGGACAGTAGTCTTTTGAGTACACCCAGCCTGGCACCAGGACAGGGTGCCTGCTTAGGAATTGTTCTTAGAGTGATTCCACAGAGTAGTAAAAGAAATAAATGATCCTTATGAGCTGGTTTTGAATTAGAAAAAAATCCTTTCCAGTCTGTTTGTGGTTAGAAGATTACACTATAGGGCATTAATCTTGTAGAATTGCAAGTGCCACTGTACTTTTATGCACAAATATGTACACAGAAGTACAAGTCTGCTTTCGTCTCTGCAAGGCTGATGCTCCCACTGCTGTGCCCGAGACTGGCGCAGCCGCGTCAGGAGGGATTGCTGCTTGGCTGAACTGATCCCTTCCCGTTGCAGGCTGCTTGCTGCCTAGTCCTGGCTGTGGGGCTCCTCCTCTTGCTCCGCTGTCTGCGCCATCGGTTGCCATGGTGCTGCTGAGGTTTTGGCGTAGGGCGACATGCACGGGTTTGCATCTCGTGGACCAGAAGGCCGTTGATGGAACTGGAACTGCATGCTGCTCGCCGAGACGTTTTCCTTTGCGTATGCTCGCTTGCTGTTGGCTCAGCAGATAGGGGAGAGCGATACTGTTGCGTGTTCCTGCAAGTTACTGAAATAAAGCTGTGCATCTTTGAGGATCCCCTGCCAGAACAAAGGATTAGCTCCCTTTTGTTACCACTACTGCCAGCGAGCGGTGGTGTGATTTATATTTTGAACTTCATCCACCTGGAGTGAGGGATTTACTCCTGTATCTGTCAAAAAAGAAGCTTCTAAGGTGTTGTGGGTTCCTGGCTGTTTCTGGTTACACCGATAACCTGTGAATTGGAACTTGCTGCTCTGTTTAGTGAACAAATACACTTTAAAAGACTTTTCATCTGCATACCTCTCAAAAGTACCGTTCTTCTTGTTGTGATGTAGCAGATATTTTACTCCCTCTGTCCTCAGTTAACATGGAAAATGTCGTCTCTAAGTTCAGTAATTTGTAGGGAGATTTTGCAAAGATTTACTGACTGGGATACCCCAGCAGGCAGGGACAGTGTTTCCCACTTGCTTACTTATCTGATATTTCTAATTGAAAAGATAACCAAGTACACTTTGTCCCTATCAGAATACTTTAGGGCCCCCTCCTGTGTTTTGCTGA
>Ga0181612_172991_pt1 | contig 12032 bp, 7 predicted proteins | sample HoacroProtozoa21_FD_119630 | JGI IMG/M metagenome (GOLD analysis project Ga0181612, IMG submission 119630) | Hoatzin crop microbial communities from Cojedes, Venezuel. Combined Assembly of Gp0051906, Gp0051904, Gp0051908
AGGGAGGTTGTGGAGTCTCCTTCTCTGGAGATATTCAAGACCCGCCTGGACAAGGTCCTGTGCAGCCTGCTGTAGGTGACCCTGCTTCGGCAGGAGGGTTGGACTAGATGACCCACAGAGGGCCCTTCCAACCCTACCACTCTGTGATTCTGTGATTCCTCTCCTCAGAACAGTTCTGCTGGAATTAAACAGGGTTCTAGAGAGTCTCTGAGTCATCATTTCAGAACCCACCCTCCTGTCTGATACACGCAGCATAAAGCAGGGTAGCTGAGCACAGGTTTTGAGCTGACACTGTTAATCCCCATTAACTAGACAGCAATAGGCCATGCTTATTAACCAAATTAATACATTATCCTTCTAACAAGTACAAATGCTACACACCGTGTTTTGCAGCCGTCCAAAAGCAGTACGAGACCCTCGCTGGCCAGCTGGCTGGCAGTACACACCTCCGACTACTACTGGGTTTTAAGTGAGGCAAAACCACAATTGTTTAGAGGACTCAAGAGGGTCATTTTTTTTCAGCTAATCTTGAAAATTACGCTTTAGTGCATGAACAGATATTGCTGCTTCTGAGCTTAGTGACTTCCACAAGTCCTCGAGGTTTCTTACCTGGCCATGCAAAAAGATTCCAGCTAAAAGGTTCTGGTGCTGAAAGTATTAAAGCCATATTTTTTAAGTTACTCAACCCAAGATCTTAAAAACCAAATCCAATGAACCTGAAACTACAGAACTGATTTGTACACTTACTCAGACTCTGGTTTCACTCAAATCTGGTTTTTTTAGGTGCAAACAAATGCTTTGAATCCTTTTTTTCCCAGTTTTTTGTAGATGTCTGTCAGCACTGCAGTGGATGCAGAGCTCTGCATTTCCAGTAGCCCAGAAAACGGGCAGATCTCTTTCCCAAATTGCAGCTAAGAAAACAGACAAGTGAAGGAGCAGTTTTAGGAAGCAAGTTGTTTTACCTAGAGTGTAGCCATCCAGTGAAATCTCCTACAAGCTGGAAGAAGTCACTCGGGAGCTGCAGGTAAACTTGCATGGGGAAAACAAAGCTGTGACTTGATCCGTGCTTGGGTGAGACGGCTGGAAAGAACGATGAAGAACAGCTAGTCACCATAACCACAGCTCCTTGGGACAGGAGATCTTCATAGCCCATCTCTGGCCCTGAGACCCTGAACGCCAGTCTCTTTGCCTAGCGTACATGAGGATGGCCCCCGTACACATGTATCTACCAGCATCCCATTCCCAAGACTGCTGAGGGCAGAGCAGGTAACTTGGCAGTAGTTCCCTGATGTGTCACATCTAGCACCCCGCTGTCATCTACTCACCTTCTCACTCACGTCACCACCCCAGCGATGCTCTTCTCCAGCCTCCTTCCTCTGAGGATCAGACCCCAACAAGCTTTCAGCCGAACTATCCGCACGCACACCCCCTAGGAGCTGAAACAGAGCCACTGCCCCGGCCGAGGGGCAGCCCTGGAGCTGTGCCACCCAAGCGTGGTGGAGCTCCCCACCGCGCTTGGCACAGGCAGCACCCACAACAGGGTGGGTTTCCCCCTGCTCTGAACACAGGACACAGCAATTATGTGCACAGGGTGAGGTGAGTGTATCTGGGCAACAATAAACAAGAGAAGAGAAATCACTCTGAAATTGAGAGAGACTACAAGGGAGGAAACTAAATCCAAGGTATTCTTGACATCTAAGAAAAACTCTCCCAGGAAAGCGCATGCTTGGGCTTCCTCAAGTTTTCTGCATGTGGAAAATGTGCCTATGGCCTTCTGCACACACCGGACTGTAAATGTCACCCGATTTCCTGCTCCTGCGCCCACGGACTGAAGCAGGAACTGAGGAAGGCTGCATCTGGCAGAGGACAAAACCAGTCTGGACAGAAAATGCCCCAGCGCTAACGCGCTCGCTGCAGGGGAGGTGATCCCAGCGACTGGAGACAGATGTGGCTGAGCCTCTGCAGCATCCTCCTGAGCCGTCTCGCCGCTCCCGCAGCCTGCAGGTTGCCAGGTTTTGAGTCACGACTTACTCTTTCTGCATGCACGGAAGAAGTTTGCCTTCTCACGGCCTGCCTCAGGCTGCCCTGCCAGACACGAACGGAAGGTAAACAGGCAGATGGGCTCACAGATTAAAATTCAGAACCAGTTAGAAGCTTTATCCCAGCAGATGAACTCGCCAGATGCAACCCTGAGGCAGGATTCGGCTCAGCAGAGACGACAGACGAAGTGCCACCTTCATCAACCACGGGACGCTGAGCACAGGTTTCTCAGCTGGAACTGGAGAGCCAGCCAGCACCGCAGCCCAAGCCCGAGGAGCACACCGAGCGTGCGACCTGCCGGCAGCACGGGCCACCGCTGCCCACGCAGCGCGGTGGCTTCAGAATGGGTTCACGCTTCCAGCCTCCTCACCACAAGCGGATCGGTGCTCACCGGTGTGCGAGGAAGACGGGGTGAGCTGCCGCTAAGCCGAAGGTTTGGCTGTGTAACCACACACAGGAGAGCAACGCTGGTCTAACTGCAAAACGCAGCATTCAACCAGTGGACACACCTGAGCACACATGCATTTTTCTTTAGAAAATTAATAGTTTTCATGGATTTAGGATGGCTGCAAGATAGAAGGGCTTTTTCCCGCCTGGTGCCTGTGTTAGCACAGCAGGAGCTGGGAAGGCTTCCCCAGGCATGAGCTGTTTTCTCTCACAGGATGAAGCTGTTGCAGGCTCCAGCCCCATCATGATGGCTGCACCTGACAGCTCAGACCACAGCTTGGTTCAAAGGAAAAGCAGAAAGATGACTGCAGAACGGTGAAATCCATAGTTTCACATAAGCAAAGCGAGGGAGACAATATAAAAAACAGCAAAAAAAAATCACAGGTATTGTTTAGGATATGACTTAGATACTCAGAAAAATCCTCCTTGAAGAGCCGTGGTAGGAAGAGACAGGTAGGACATCCTCCCCCGGGAGTCAGGAGCGTTACGGAGATCTGCAGAGCACAGGGGCTGAAGAGTTTGTGCTACCCTGCCAAGGCACTGATCCCGCAGCAAAGCCTTCCCTTCCCGTCGTTCTCCTGCGGGGGGAGCAGGACCATCCTTGGGATCTTCTCATCTTCCACACACTCGCAAGAACGACGGGCTCTCCTGTGGACAAAGCCTTGCATCACCGCTCCCAGCTCGCCCTCCGTGGGCTCCGACTGCAGAGACCAAGTCACCTCGCAGTGAAAGGCTGTGGCAGCAGCTGGTGTCCTTACACCCTTCCCTTCCATTAAAACGTCACCTCGCTAGAAACAAACATTGCTGCAATGTGGGAACTGCTCAGAGGGAAAGAAACAGCAGAGGTGCTTAGAAATTTAAAGTAGTTGCTGCTGCTGGTGCCACAGTCGCCGGACACCTCTTTCCCAGCCGAGACCTGGAGGTGCCACCCAGCCTGCCAGAGCCGCTTCCCCACCAGAGCGCAGGTCCGCGGGAACGGGAAGAACCAGGGCTAAAGCAGCCACCTTTTGAGTCAAAGTCTCATCTCTTCTTTATTTCCAGTTTCATGCCACGCACAGCTCGCAACACTGACAGAGCAGCACTCGGACCATCACCTTTTGCTGACAGCTTCTGGAGGCCACGCTAGAAGGACAGTTACGAACTCCGAGACGCTTGTTTTCAGGCAGCATGCAGAAACCCTGAATCCGGGCAGCGGTGTATGCATTCTAGCAAATACATGAGAAGCACTGTGTCAAATTATAGATGGACAAGCACCGGTCAGTTTACAACGGGATCCAAAAAGTCCTGCCTCTACAGGTAAGTGAACTAGCAACTCCCAAAGTCTTCCACTGGCCTAGAGATATACCCTAATCCAGATGGATTTACAGAGCTCTGGAATGGATGTGTAAGAAACCTGAAAATTCACAATTTTTTATGATTCAGAACCAGTTACATTGCATACTTTTTATTTAATAAAAGGTAAAAAACAGGTACAAAATCGTGATTCCGTTTCTTTAAAATGTCGGCTCAAAATAAAAAGACTGAACAATCGAGTTCAGGCAGCAAAGTGCAAAGCGAGCAGTTCCCGCAGCCACGCTTAATCCATCAGTAACCCTTACGCAGCAGGCAGCAACGGGGAGAGCAAGGAGGGCCGGCACAGCTCAGCTGTCAGCAGTCGCAGGCCGGGTAACACCGACAAAGAGGGAGCCCTCGCTTCTCCACACCGTGACACACATACACGACACGCTTTTTAAAATCCAACGTTCTCCACTCCATCATCTCCCCTCCACAATGCAATCAAGTAACACAACAATTTACGAAATTACGACATGAGTTTCCAAACTGTTTTGCTCAGGTGAACACCACAAACCGTTAGTCTGTAAAAAACCGACATACTAAACTGGCTACTGGACTGAGACAGGACACTCTCCCCCTGGCTAAAAGCATGCTAAAATGGCATCCAACAGTCAAACTTCTGGTTCTAAGGGATTTCTGAGAAGGAAAACCACAAAAAAAACCACACTCGAGAACAGCAATGTCTCTTTCTTCACCAGACAAATTTGGAAAACTGGGTATCGACACAGAACAGTAATGCCACCGGCATCCACTTCACCAGGAGGAGGGGTTTCCACCGAGCCCTTCAGAGAGCACCGAGCGAGGTTTGCGTACGCGCCCGCGCTCACCAGCACGTACGCTACGGTCCGTGGGATTACAGCGCGTGTCGAGGGAACAGGGTGTGGGCACTTTAAAGGTTGGGCACAAAAACTTTAGTACACTTAGCACAATACTGCACTTAAGTGCAGTTTGAAAACTTGTTATTGTTAATTATAACTATAGACTGAAGTGTAAAAAATAATGACATATTCTGCTTTCAACTGAAACAGATCTCTGCCGATTTCATGGGAGTGCTGCTGAGATCAGCAAGTCTGCACTTACACATAGCTGAGAACCGTGCTTTGCCCACACCGAGAAGCAAGACCAGGATTATAGAACACACAGACAGTCCATTCCTCGTTATCCACATTTTACATATCCAGGAAAAATAGCCCTCCTCAGTGTTCAACTAAGCTTCAGTGCAGGAGTGGCTGAAGGGAGCAGAGTCCATAAGGAACACACGCTACACAGGTATTTCAGAACACCACCCGGTACAGCACGACAGCTCTACGGCCGCTCTGCTACAGTACGGACGCACACCGCCCTTCCGCGCCACAGAAACCGAGCAGGCCGACTGCACTACGGACATGTTGGTTTATTACTCCTACCATGCCACTGCAACACAGCACTCCTGCAGCCAGCAACTCCGCTTCTCAGCCGTATTTACACTTGATGTGAAAGAAAATCCATTCAACAGGGAGAGTATCTCATTTAATAGAAAAGGGTGATTTTATACAAAATACATGGAGAAGTATAAGGCCACAGGAAAAGCATCATCAGGTTGACATGGTGGCTGTTTCGTAAGTCAAGACATGATTAGTGCTTCCTCTGGTGCTTTGATACAGGTAACTGAAAGCCTTGAATAATTTCCTATAAGGTGCACAAGCATCCACGATACATAAAACCCCTTAATTTTCTATTTCTCCTGTACTCTAAAAAAAACATAGAGACCCAGCTAATTACTCATGGGTTATCTTGTCATTTTTGCTTTTTTCAGTAGATTTTGATATGCTGGTTTAGTAGGACTGAAAGTAAAACATAATTTTTAGTGTCGAAGTTTCTAAATGGTGTTTGTGCTTCTACCTCCGTTAGAACAGTCTGGCTCCTCCAAACTTTGCTCTGGTGGAGTGTGGATTCAGGAATCCCCGGTATGTCAAACTTCTATCAAAAGTCACAACAGCTTCCACTTGCAAAGGACACAAATTTATAAAATGTTGAGGATTTCAACACTTGTTTTCTGGAAGAAAGTCATTCTGGTTTGGTTTGTTTCAAAAATGATGACACACTTTGATCTCAAACCTCCAACGTCACCTGCGTAAGGAGGGTGTAACCGCACCGGCCCACTGCAGGATCAGGATCTGCAAGCATGAAAACCCCAACCACTGTGAGTTATCAAATCTTACGTGTTTATAAAACACTCCGTCATTCTTCAGGTTTACTGAAAAGGAGTTTCCAAAACTCTGGGTCTCATCCTGCATACCCTTACTAATGCAGGTCAAGTAATTTGTCTGCATATCAAGACCAAAATGAATAAATACAAAATATATTTGGTATAGAAAATACTAGTATAAAAATTAAAAATCACCCTGTTTTACTGTCCATCAGAATATTAACAGCAAGCATTACAAGTGACTTTTTTAACCTATTGCCAAAATCATTTCCAAAGAGTTCTGCTTTCCTGAAGTGCTGGTGATTGCATTTGCCCAAGTATTGAAAAAAAACAGATAGGGAACGGACAAGGAAAGATACGATAGATATCTCACATAGCGTTATTAATGGAGGACCTAAACTGAAGCATGCACAAACACTGGGAAAAAAGCCATTGTCAGATCTGTTGTAGCCATCAGAGCTCTTCCTGATCTTCAGAAAGTTTGTAGAGAAGGTGTTTCCTCACACTAGCCCTGACAGACAGACGATGGCACGGGGATGAGCATGCTCAGAGCACTGCTGCTTTTCGGTTTCTCTGCTGTGGCGATTCTGTTGAGTTTGCCAACCTCCGTCTGCCAGCTGGGGATCTTCTTCGTGGTCATATGGCGGCGGGTGTGCTTTGTCAAGTGATCGCTGCGCATGAAGCGACGCTCACACACGGGACAAGCAAACTTCTTCTCTCCTGTGTGAGTTCTACGGTGGCGTGACAGCTCGTCGGAGCGGGCAAACTTCTTGTCACAGCCTTCCCAGTTGCAGCTGAAAGGCTTTTCTCCTGCAGGACATAAAAGAAGCACAACTTACTTTAGAGAAGCCGTGTTACAGTTTTATCAAAGAACTAACTTCAATTCTGCCTTGCAAAAACTGATGAATTCCACAGAACTGCTCATGTGTGCAGTCAACATCAGCTTCAGCTCAAGCTGTGCTCCAGAGAAAAATCATAGGTATTGTTTCTACTTATTCCCTCCTATCTCTTTAAACGTTGTTAATTGTCTATTTTTTTCAGCTATTCAAAACCCCAGCTACCCAAGATTCTTCACCTTTTGCTTTAAACTGGCTTCAAAGCTGCCTGACTGAACCAGAAGGAGCCGTCTGTCCCCATCCCTGTGTGACCACAGTGCTATGGCTGCTGCACGTCATCAGCAGACGCTGAGGGCAACCGAAAGCCTGGAACGGAGCCTCAGAGTCCTGCTGCTCCGGTGACCGAGTCCTGCACGCACACACACCGCCCCAGCGCGTATCACCGAGGAAAGGCCTGCCCTGCCATCCCCACGCAGCTGGAGGTCCAACAGACAGCTACAGGAGTTCTGCAGGCCCAGGAATGACAGCAAATGACCCAAAATTTATGGTAACACTTTGGAATGGAACAGAAGTGTCCAGCTGAAAGGAAGCCCCACAGAAGCATTGTTCTTATTTCAGATACTGAGAGTACAGTTCTATGTCTGGTATGCATGACACCACCCAGTCACTCGGTGAGCAGGACAAAAGTGGGAAAAGAAAGCCAAACTCCTCTGCCCCACGATCCTGAAACATGGACTGGCTAGTGGGGGGTCAGCATGCATCACCTCCCATAGATCTTCTAGTCTTCATCATGACACGGGGACACACGCAGCTTCCCCAGGGATCAGCAGCCGCACATGCTCAAAGAGAGACACTTGTTGCCTGTCTGTGTTTATCCTGTAGTGTCAGGTTAATTCAGCAGCCTGCAGCACCTACTCTCAAGCCAGAAGCAGAAGCATCATTCTACCTCTGAGCTCTGGTTTACAAGGATTATCAGCTTCACAAGGGGTTTAAGCTCTTTCCCCAGAGGAACTGTAAAGACAATCTGGCAAACTAATGCAAATCCTGCCACGGAAGCTGATATCCAATGAACCACAGTGTCTGCGGGGCAAGGGAGGGTGGGGGAAAAAAGCCAAGGAGAAACAAAATTAGACATGAATTAGAATTAGAAATTAGAATGAGCTGTTCTGTACCAATCTCCCACTGAACCTGTCCCTCAACACAAAAAACAGTCCCCGAGAACTCCAAGTTAGTTTTAACTGAACAGGATCTTAGAGCTAGAAAAAGGATAAGTAAAACATGTGTGCTGTCTCCACACTGACCAGATTTTATGGAGCAAATTAGCTCACATTAAGTAGAATTAATTTTCACATACTTTTAAAATTCCCTTTCTGTAACCAGATAAACGGCTATGTTCCTATAGCAGCTCTACTTCCTAACACAGTTGCCCAAAATCTCAATGCATTCCCATTTAGTCTAAACAAAATTCTGGAAAAATGTGCAGCTTCTGACTTTCTATTTGTGTAACAATTAAGACCAAGTACCTGTACTACGGTTTGCTTACACCAGACCTCTGCGTGCCCCCAGTGAAAGGGACTTACACAACTCATTTCGATCTGGTCCAGATGGCAGGATTCCACTCAAATCTAAACACACACACACAGATGGCAAAGCTTCGCTCCAACTAAAGCATGTGAAATTCAACTAACACTACGGGGTCAGCTGAGGTCTCCGAACAAAGTCTGTCTTGTTGTGCTTGCTCACGGAGAACGAACATTCCTCCCTTCTCTGAGATATGCAGAAGTTTCCTATCACCTGCCTCTTCCCTTTCCCACCCCCTCCCACCAAAAAATGTGCATTTCAGCACCCCAATGCAAGCCAGCACCGGAGCGACAAAGGACCTCCTGGTCATACACACCAGTGTGGGTGCGAAGGTGGGCTTTAAGGTGGGAACTTTTGAAATAGGTTTTCTTGCAGCCAGGAAAGTTGCAAACGTAATTCCTCCGTCTAGAAAAGTCCATCTGGGGGGCACAGCTTTGACCAGAAGCGATGAACACAGGAGCAGGAGCAAGGGGCAGTAACTTGGTGTTCCCAACAGTCATCACTGTTTGCGGGCACTGCGGCGTCTGTGTGACGGCAGTCTGTGGAAGAACCAACATGACGGTCCCCTGAGGCACAGAAGGTCCCATAAGTACAGGCTGAGGGAGCGGGGCTGTCTGCGGTAAAATGGGTTTCATGGGCGTTGAGACTGTTGGAGTTGAAGGCTTGACATAGGCATTGATCATACTGCTTTGTCCATTTAAAGGGATCATCTGACAGAGAACTTGGGGGCTTGAAACAGGGGCAGGTGTCACTGGGGTAGCTCTTTTTTGCAAGTCATTCTCACAATTCTTTGGTAAGTGGGTCTGCGGTGAAACGGGCCGGACCGGTAGTTGTCCTTTATTGGTCACAGTATCACTGGAGTCATGTGCACAAGGCTGATGTACCGGAGAGGTTTTGTTAACCAAATCACCCGTAGCACATGTGTCCTGTGGCAATCTGGAATGTCTTCGGTCATCCGCCTCACACCAGTCTCTGGAAATGCTGTAACCTGAAGTTACCTTTGTTTTCTCTTGCACAGCAGGAATGCGATAGTAAGCAGAACTATCACCTGTGTGACGTATCACGCTTGTTGCCATGGCCCTGCAAGGCTGAGGGGCGAGGGATTCGGATATCACTGGCTTCCGACTGCACTGTCGCTCCATGTTGGTAACGGATGGCTTGGTTATGGGAGAGGCACTGGTCGCTGATGTGACTGAGCAGGCAGCTGTGTTCGCCATGACAGTCCTTGGTTTGGAATAAGTGACTTGTGAGGAGAGAAGCATAGCAGCTGATATCTCAACAAAGTCAGGGCTGTGCGGAGGGGTCATGCACTGCAAAAAAACCACAATTATACAGTAGTGTAATATCTTAACATAATTTTTCACTATCTTGATTGTGAAAAATAAAATGACACCACTTCCTCCAAATCTCAGAACCTGACTCTTAGAACAAAGTGATTAAAACATACATCGCCTCATCTGATGGCCAGATATGCTCAAAAGCATGTTAATAAATGGAAGGCAATGATGCAGCTGTAAACCTGGATAAAACACTGCATGTCTACTCACTGCTGCACTACAAAAACTCTCTCAATCCTTTCTCCTCAGCGATGGGTGCAGCTGTAAAAGGCTACGAGCGCTCTGCTGGTCACAGGAAACAGACTGCCAACAGACAGCGATACCGTACCATTTAACTTTCAAGCTTCCAGCAAGGCCTAGATCTTTTAAGAACGATTACCCCATCAGCTGGTGGCTACTTCTGAGATAAAGACAAACGGAACAGCTCTCTCCCTTCTTATCCATCCATTTTTCTCTACGTGCTCTGGCTGCCACCACCTCTCCTTCCTCCTTTACTGCTGAAAACTCACGCCTGTCTCATGTGCTGCTCACGAGACAAGGCCAACACTGAGCGGCACGAGTGTGAGAGAAGCCCATACAGCAGCTGCCACGCTGTCTTAACCTGTCCCTCTATTATTCCCCTTTTCCTGACATAACTGCATACTAGAAGCCTGCTGGCTGAAACAGGCCCTAACCGTCTGAAACCCGAACGGCACCAAGCCCTTTTTTAATACCTACTTTTGTTGCAACATAAACTGCAACAAAAAAAAAAATTGTGATTCAGCTGACATTAGTCAGCCAGAGTAGATCAATGCTCTGGAGAAATAACAGACTGCATGTACAAACACATAGCATAAAAACTAATTAAATTGTCTGTTTCATAATGGGAACCTGTACTTTCTCTTATAACGACCAGAGTGAAGCCAAATGTCATCAAGAGCCTTTTTCATATAGTGCTTGCAGATTAAGTCGGTGCCGCATCGTTGAGGCCGACTCTGCCATTCTTGCCCAAAGTGCTCCAAGAAACCTACAACCACCCAGCCAGCCTCCCCAGCGCACCTGGCAAAGCAAACCACCTGTCAGCAAGGGTTTCACACCTCGATCTAACAAGGGATTAAACCCCTACATTTGCCATTCCAGAGACAGCAGAAACACCCAAACTCGACATGCCCGCCTCACTGTTCTGTGTACACACACACAGCACTGGCTGCTCTGTCGCTGTTCTACGCAGGGACACATGAGCAAGCTACCTCTCCCAGCCAAGTTAAAACATTGCAGAGATGGAACACCCAGATGTCAGGCATATTGATTTTGCATTCATGCTTTTCTTACCAGTGTAGATAAATAGTCCTTTGGTAATTCAGACGTAGCCTCGGTGTGCATTGTGAAATCACCGGAATCTGAGAAGGGCGTAAGTGGCCTTATCTTTAATATGTCACCTTTCTGTGATCTTTGACCCCAGGAGCTCATGCAAACAAGCGCTTCAACGGCTTCAATGTCGTTCTGCTCCAAGGTGCTGCAGGTAGACCTTTCGCTGTCATGACGCTGCCTTTCACGGATAGACTCATAGATGTCCACAATGTCAACCTAAACATAATCGGATTACTGGTTGTTAGGACAAGTCAGAATACAAAGCCGACACCACCCACGTACTGTCTGCTCAGGATGAAGGTCATCTGAAACAGATCCCATGCCTGCAGCAAGACTTTTAGCAACCAGCTCAAGTCTTGCCCTCCCCCCACCAGCTCGTCTCCCCACCCCTGTTACTCTTACAAAAAAAAAAAAGTAAAGAAAGAAGTGTGATTTGCAGGAAAGGAACAGATATGTGCATAGCTCACGTTTCCAGAGTCACTTTCCTGGATTACACTGCTCTGAATAAACACATCCCATGCTTGCATACAAGCAAAAATAGGAGAAAAAGAGGACTTCCAACCTTGTCTAGACAAGGCTGTTTCCTGGACCCAAAAGACAACTGCTATTCCAGCACTAGTCTCATTCTTGTAACATTTAGAAGATAAGTTTCAGCTGACAGTAAGATGCTTTAAGGTATGATCACTGACTCAGGGTACCACACCTTGCAAAAGCATTTAAATCTTTTTGTTAGCAGTAGGGAAGCTGGGGCCTGGGGAAAGCAGGAAAATCGTCTTCAAAGTGCAGCGGGAATTGTTTGCGTGGTACTTTAGAAAGGTATGATATTATACAGGTGCTAGGTATCCCAAGATGCGCTATGAATAACATGAAGACATATGCAATCATATTGATCTGTTTCCAATTGCGAGCATCACAGAA
>Ga0181612_105708_pt1 | contig 12031 bp, 10 predicted proteins | sample HoacroProtozoa21_FD_119630 | JGI IMG/M metagenome (GOLD analysis project Ga0181612, IMG submission 119630) | Hoatzin crop microbial communities from Cojedes, Venezuel. Combined Assembly of Gp0051906, Gp0051904, Gp0051908
ACACAGATGTGTGCAGAGGGGGCCACGCTCAGAGCTTCATCAGCACAGCACTGTGTCCAAGCTCCTAGGTCCTTCTGCAGCCTCTGAGCTCAGGCATGCACTAGCAGGGACTCCTGGTTTTGGCCACAGGTAGCAAAGCTCAGGGCTCTCTTCACCTGTCTGTGGAAACCTGAAAGTCTGAAGAAATGCTTAAATATCTCTCTGATCTGTGCTTAGCTGGTAAGGAATGGAGCTGAGGGGAGATGCTGCTGTCTCTGGTTTCTCATCTGCATTGAGTTGAGGAGGACTCCTGCTTTTACATAGCTGCTCACGGGGGAGGTGAGACACTATCCACAGCTGTTTAAAATAACTTACTGACTTTACCTGAAACTACTGCATCGTCCATCCTGCTGGAGAACATTAGGGATGATAACCTCAGGTGGAGGGACAGTAGCCAGAGACCAGGCAGGAGGGGAAGCCAGGGCGAGGGGCCATGTCCACAGTTGGCACAGCAATCTGGGAAGGGACGACCTGTCCCGAGCAGTCTGCAGGCATCTTCCCACCTCCCTCATCCATTGCCTGCAAGCTCAGAGGCTGCTGTAAAATGCTACCACTGAGGCTGTAATGGAGGCTTTACAGCAAGGCATAAGTTTTCTTACCTCATGCAAACCAAGCAGAAAATGGTGCGATAAGATTAAAGCAGAGGAAAAGGCTCAGAAGTTCCTTTCTTTCTCTACAAATAAAACAAAGTTTTATCTTCATTTCAGCCCTACACTCATGAGTTCAGTATTCAGTCAAACAGGTTTCCTGAACTATATTATCTTGGTGCTGTTCAAAATCCTGAACACCAGAAAATACTAGATATCATTCCCCCATAGAGAGTACAGTAGGGAATAAGCAAATAAAGTTGAAACAGATAAAGATCCGTGTATTGATCTCTGCTTGTGTTGCCTAATAGAGCATAACTCCAAAGGAATATTGTAGTCACTGATGGAAAAGAGATCGAAATAATCTGGCTATCACTTTACATGTCTCTGTATTAGAAGGGTCATATAGGCTAAAGAGTGCTAGGGATTTACCCAAAGTAACAACAGATTTTCATGAGGCACATAGATTTTCAGCAGCCTCCAGGAACATGCTATAAGAAGCACTTCAGTCCTCTTAGCAGCGACTTCGAATGGGCTAGCACAGCAGTGGTTTTGTTGTGAACTCACGGCAGCTCCCCCGCGCTTCTCTGCCTACCCGAAATGCGTACTATCTCACAGCTGCCAGGTGTGGGGTGTCACCCCAAAATGATCATGCTGAAGTTAATACCAGGATTTTTCTGCTTATTTTTAGTGTGAAACTAGTACCAGAGACCATGTGTGTAAGGCAGTATTTTTCTAATGTGACCATTTCACTGCATTTTCAGAAGTTTATCTGAAATCACTTGGGAAGACCACCTTCATTATACAATTAATTCATCATAGTCCCTCCAGTTGCAGCTGTATCTGAGACACAAGAATAGAAATGACACTTTCCGACTCAACAGTGATGGTTATCACTCTCGCGGATAAAAGGGTTTTATTACAGCTTTACTTCTGCTCAAATCACAGAACCTGTAGTTATAGGAAGGCAAAATGGATTCCATCTGGCTCATACATTATCAACAATTGTTAACGGAGCTTCGGTTACAAGGACAAATTGCCAAGGCAGAAATGAAGACCTTGAGGACAAATACAGCTTCATACCTGTAATTTAGAGTGCAGTTTGGCTCAAAAAATCTTTGCAATATCCAATAAATGGGATCCTTGTCTGACTTTCAGATCAACTTTCAGTTGAAGTTTTCAGAGACAGCAGACAGGAAAAGAATTACTTTGTGCTTGTAAACTGAAAAAATTCTCATCTGAAAGCCCGCTGGAAACTTTGACTGCACGGTAAGCATGATGAAGTTACTTTTCACTGTGCACAAACATCACCCTCAAGGTTTACGTTATTCATGCAAACAAGATGCTGTAAATGCTGTCTCCTCCACAGCCTCTTAGAGAGGCTTCAGTTGTGCCTTGGAAAGCCTGAAGACTCTCCTCTTGGATTTGATTTGCAAGGAAATACTAAGGCTGCCTAGGCATTTTGATGAGTGAAGACATATTGCTACAGCCACTTGTAGGAGCCCTGTTGAAGGCATAGGAAATCTTTGTGGGCAGGGAGTACTACCTGCATGTATCGGAGTAGCATTTCAGGACCTAAAAATATGTTCAACCTTACATCCACAGCGGCTGTCTCCAGAACAGTGATGAAAGCTTTCTCAGCTCGAGAGGCTTATGAGAAAAACTTGTGTGTTTCATAAACTGAAACATGTAACAAGTGCAATGTGTTGCTGGCATATGTGGTTGGTCTGCTACAAACTGATCGTACTGAATTCATATATATTTATTCATCTATAATTCACTTAGAGCACTGTAGTGACAACCCTATGCTGAAAACTGCACTTTCAGTGCACCACTGTGTGGTGGGAGGGCAGATGGGGAAGGAGATGGAACAAACAAGGAAAGGTCAAGGATGATTAAGTTGGAAGAGGGGGAAAAATGTCAATACCAAATCTCAGGCAAAGTCCTTCATCAAGAAAATCCTTCTTTCCTGTCCTCTCACTCTTTTTTTTTTATTCATTTGTTTTTTTGTGCCAATAGAAACACTCTAATTCTGTCACTTGCTGTAGACCTTACCAGCCCTATAATCCCTGACACAGCTTCAAATCAAGAACTGTGGTCATGGTACCTCCCTCTTAGTAATTTTCTGAATGGGAGAAAGCAGTGGGCCTTAAAGATGAAGTGATTACTGAAAAAATATTAGTGCTACTGGCTGATCAGGGACCTGAGGAAACACATTACCAAAAATCTTAACTGTAAATTTCTGCTTAAACCCCATTGCTTTAACATACTTTAAACTAGGAGTCCACAGAGTGTTTCCCTGATTCTGGCCCTATGGAACAGCCTGTTGCTCCGGTAGCCCTTTTCTCGCTTCTTGCAGTCGACACGAACAGCGAGAAAGTGAAGTCTATTTTTTTCCTAAACTGATATTGAAACATGGATAGTGGAATAGCCAACTTTCGAATTGTGTTTCATACGCCATTGACTAGAAAATCTCATGGCTTCATTGCAATCCAGGTCTCTTTTATTAAAAGGCATTCTTTCAGTCCCGGTGTGAGATCCTTCTGTACTGTGAGTTATTATACACTAAATATGTGTGCTAATCCAAATGAAACTAACTTCCCGTGAGTATTTTTATAGCCTACAGTCAGTTGAATCTGGGCAGAAACTGCAGAACCTGGATTAATGTACCAGTCTGTTTTGACTGACACAAATAATTACTTATTCTGCTTCAAAACAAAAATATTTATTCTTAAAGATGGGCTGGAAAAGATTACTTTTAATGAAGCTGCTAGTTTTTTTTCTAGTTTCCATTTAAGAAAATAATGATTGAATTTTTGTGAACATTCACTTATGTTCTCTGAAGTGATGGTACACTTCTGTCTCTTACACAGTGTAGTGAAATTTCTGTACCTAATTGAGGCCACTGAAATGTTATGGGCACTAAATTTGTGTTAATGAGGTGTTCAGGAATGCAAGGAAGAACAATAGCCTGTCATTTCTTCATGAACTCATCTGACAATTTTGCTGTGCTTGGGGTATGAAACAAAAAAGCTGTAGAGGTGTTGTCATTCGTAAGATTTATAGCAGCAAAGGCTATGGTGACACAGGTCTGTTAGGATTACAATTAGATGTAAAAGATGATCCAAAAGAGTACAGTTGCAGGCAATTTAGCTGATCTAATATGTGGAAGTGACACTTCTCAGAGACACACAGGGGAAAAGAAATCCTGTTCTCTTGCAGTGTTGTTTACAGACGGTGCTAGTGGACTTGGTGCTGCTCCCATAGATATAAACATGCTTTGTTTGTCTGTAGTGTCTTATTTCTCCCCCATGATTTTTTATCACCTTTAACCTATAAATAAAATGACTGTGATATGTTAAGTGTGTGAGAATTAGTTTATGCTGTCATTTACATTTTAAGATGTTTTACTCTCACACTTGCCTAGAGTCCTTGACCAAATAAGAGAGTTCTTACTCGACGAAATATTTTTTAAGAGCAGTTCTGCAGAGTGTTACTTATCTTGCTTTTGTTCATAAAGGATGCTTTATGAACAGAATTATGGACTCTAGCATGCTGAATGACAGTCCACTTCCCTGAGAGCTTTTCAGAAAAGAAATATGTTTTGCACCCTATATGTAGCCCAATCTGATCATCCAATTGTCACTGAATATTGAACATTGAAATAGTTATTGTAATCCAGGAAGATTAATGGCTTCTGTGAGTAAACAACTAAAATAACTATGCTCATGTTAGAAAAAAATCACAGGGATTATCTTTTTTGTGCTTCAGGGCATATACTAATCAGATGGGGGAAAAGGATCATTCAGTGACCTATTGTTTCATAATTGGTCCCACTTTGGGTAGTTTATTTTTTTTCCTTGGAAACACTCAGTAATGTCCAATACTGGAAACTATAGTCTATTTTAACTACTGATTTATTCTGATGCATTTATGTATTTTTCATACGAACTCTATTTAAGAGGACAACTTCTCATCATGATGATGATGCACAAAGAATTTTTTGTATCTTCTTGTGCGGGGAGTGCATATTCCTCACTGCATGTGTATCTGAAAGCTATGGATTTACAAATAATGTTTTTTTTTAAATAGTTTTTCTAATCAGTTCTATGAATTTCTAATCAGTTCTATTAATTTATGTTCTTTTTAGGTGAAAATAGAAAAAAAAATTCAGACATTCTCTACCTAAATCCAAAGACTGTCTATTAACTAACTGGATCATGATCTAATTCAGCTTTAATTGCACCAAGTATAAGTTTTTCACTGTTTCATTGCCATTACCTTCTGCAGTAAAGAAGGAATAAGCGTGTACTGGAGAAATTTCTGAGTGAAGTAATACAGCCTGTGTTAAATGGGACACCAGGCTCGTTTTGCATTTTTAAACTATGAAAGTGTGAAAAATTAATTCACATTCCACTCATAACTGGGCAAATGAAGATGTGCAGGTCTGTTTTCTCACCCAGCAATAAAATTTTGGGGGCACCATCTATATCCTTTATTCAAAGTGCTGTATAATACTGTGCATAAAACTGCATCCCTTGAGGGTAGAGATTACCCATAATGGAGAAGCCTCTTGAGGCATCTACTAGGAGTTTTTGTCTTTGAGAGCTAGAAGTTATCTTAGAAAATGAGTGCAAATGTGATAAACTGTCACTCATTTGCTTTGAGTTGCTCTATAATTCCTCCCATCCTTTCTTCAGACCTATTTTTTTCTGAAGCGGTGTGCCAATATCTTGTGATTCCTTGTGTGGATGCCCATGCGTTTCTATAAGAATGTCTTCTTTTTTGGTTTTGTTTAAAACCCTTTCCAAGTTGCATAAGTTGTGAATAAAATCTGTTGGCTTTATTTTTAAAAAACTGCCCATAAGCTGTCATACTGCTATAACTGGTCGGTGTACATTCACCTCTTAGTTCTTCTGATTTATGAACAAACTTGCCTAAATAAGAAAAATATTGGAAACTCTGGCTTCTGGGACAGCTTTTAATCACATAGTGTCATATTTCAGAATTAAAGTCCCCCCCACAGATAGTGAGGGTAAGTTTTTTCTCATCTGCCATTAGCCATGAAGTGTTTGGAGATGAACGATTGTTTTTGAACCTTAACTGTGCAGAGGTTGGGTGTGTCTTCTTTAAGGTTGTCTTGAGGGTTTTTTTTTTTGGAGGCAGTGCAGAAAGAATGGGCACTTCCAGAGGGATGTTTATCCCACTTATTTTCTGATAAAATGAATCACTTTTGGGAACAGAGCAGCCTTCACCTTGCTAAATTAGAAAGGGACCATTGCTGTGAACAGTATGCCTATGTTTTAGATTACAAAAGCGAGATGACAGGAATCTCACACACAGAGTCTTTGTACTGCTGAAGGCACTCGGTAAGCATATTGGCTAAATATTATTCACCTTAGGCTTGACACTACTTCAAGACTGTAATTTGAAAACAGGGTTTTGGGTTGCCTAAACGCAGAGTCAATGCAGTTAAAATTGCGCTCTTAAGTTATAGCCTGCCCTCAGTGGAAATGTATGGGAATCACAGGCCACATAAACTAATACAGATCCTGGTATTTAATCTCAAAATCTAACTTGAACATCTTGCTTTTACACTCTAAATAGTAATATCCTTTTGAAAAAATGTCTTTCTCTTCTGTGTGGGTACCTGTTTTGACAGTGATGATAGAGAGTGACCACCAATCTAAATAACTTTCTTCTGTCTACATTATTTTGTGCTTGATGATGTTAGATATAATATTTGAGTGCTACATAAAAGTGATTAGGGCAGGATTCTTCCCCACTTTCCAGCACCCTCTTCCTTAGTTTTGTTCCTCATTCTGTGTTTCCATTGCCTGTATCATGCCTGTTATCATGACCAGTTTTATCCTAAATCTCTAGTGAAATCCCTGCAGTCCTAGGAATTTCTCTGTGTAAAGGTCTGTTTGCAGGACAGAAGGTCTAGGGTCCAAACTGCTAGGTTCTGTGTGATTTAGAAGGAGACGCTTGAACCCACTGTTATTAGATATGACAGGGTCTGACAGAGTCTTCATCAGTTTCCTCCCTTGTCTTTTTCCACAGTGATGAGTGAAAGAGAAAACTGAAAGCAGTGGTCATAAAACTCACAGAACGTATCAAGATGAAATATAGACTATAAGCAGTACATTAAATTTATTTTAATTCCTGTTTTTATGTGTAGGGATGATCAAACTTCAGGTCAACAATGGTTCTTTAGCATTATTTCCACTTCATGAGTAAAAAATAATATCAAAGTAATGGCCTTTAAATGTTCTGTATTATGAAATAGAACCCTTTTCATATAATGATAATTCAATAAGCAATATATCCACATAAAAATGTTGTGCTTTGTAATACAGTTCTTTGCCTGTCAAAGTTATTTACCTTACGAAATGAAGTGTTTGAATTTGGTAATAAATATTTTTGTAAGAAAGTTCTCGATAGCTTCCAGCCTAACTACACTGATTAGGCACATGTGAGAATTATGACTGGTAGGTAGGATTTTTTTTAACATAAAGGTATAAGTAAGGGATATAGGTTGTATATTTGCAAAGTGCGTGGCAAGCAGACCAAGTCATGAAACATTATCTGATGTAAAGTTTGTATGAGAGTCAGTAGAGGCTGATTTTCCCTGTCTTTGGCCACCATGCAGGTCAGGGTTGCTTCCTGGTAGACTAACTCATGAACTTTTATGCTTTCCTTCTAGGGAGGCACTTGGTAATCCCTAGCTCTCTGTTGGAGGAGGAAGCTTATAGCTCTCGGATAAGTTTTGTGGCTTTCTCTGATTGACTTTTCTGCACAAATCTGTTCCAGGCATGGGCACAAGTGGTTCTTTTTCTGTCTGGAGTACCCTAATTTATGTTCTTGCATTCATCGCTGGTTACAGTTCTTTCCTGGAGTACCTGAGTCGTAGGCAGTGAATGGTCTGAGGAGATGATCTTGCTGTTTCAGTGGCATTCAGTTATATGTACACTATATGAATGGGATAGTGATATTTATGTGCTCAATCTTATTTGTCACTCTGCATTTGAGTTGTGCCTCTCTGTCCACAAATGGTTCCCTGCCAAATTTATTAACATGCTCCCTGAGCAGCTTCCAGCACCTGTGGTAGGACAAGACCACTAAAAATGCTGTGGTTGGGATGTTTGGCTGTGAGCTGGCAATCCTGAAACTCAAGAATGAACTGAACTGCAAGTTAATTGCTTAAAATAGATGGTAATACTTGTCACAGAAAGGAGCAATTTTAAGAGTGGTGTAAACCCACTTTTACCTAGTACTCCAAACTCTTCGGGGCCAGATCATTAGGTAGGTGAGGTTCCCAGCAGGAGTTACTTCCAGAACCAAATGGTGCTTGGCTTAAGTTCTATTTTAGGAGTTACAATTTCATTTTCTTTTGAGTCTCTGCTAGACCTGTGGCACTAAGGAAGTACAGCAATACAGGTGGAGAGATGTAAAAGCTATTGGTGTCTTAGGGCATGGCAGTCTAATTGACACCTGGGGAGACCTGTAAAATTCTCTTGAGGTTTTGTCATTCATGACTAATGTAAGTCATTTTGAAACTAAGCCTCCCAATTCTTTTATATGCATCATGAGTGTTTATTTTTTATGCTTAACTTCTGTCATTTCACTGAGCAATTAACCTCTTCTTCTCCTGGAAAGGTTTTGATGCTGCTTATTGGACAGTCATGTGTAAGAGAACATAAGCATAAAGCATTTATAAGGCTTTATAAGCATTTATAAGGCAAAATTTTGAAGATTTTTTTTTTTGTTGCCTTTACTCACTCTAAGCTGAGAAGTTTTTATCAAAAGCACTATATCAAATTCATTTTTTTCTCAAGTGCAGGATGTCAGCAGTATAGTCTATTCCTGTAGTTGGTGTATTTTAATATCTCTCCCAGGTGTAACTCAGCTATTTAGTATCCTTTGAGTCTTTCTGTCAGATTGTCTTAGCAGCAGCATCTCATCTCGCTTCAAATTGGAAAGGCTCCTCCATGGAAATGTGAAAAGCCTGGAAGGCTGATGCTTAAAATAAAAAAGACAGAACAATGTTTCTGTAATGATTGCAGTGCCCACCAGTGCTGTGTGAATGAGAGCAGCATTACTAACAGCCGCACTCCAGGTTTGCTCTAAGGACACAGTTCATGGCAGACAGCTGAGCGACTCTGCGGACGGATAATGCAAGGTTAGGCACGCTGGTTGGCTGCTTCTCCTCCTGACTCTTTTTTTCATCGTGTGGATAAACTTTTCCATCGCTTTCCTGAGAATAATTCAGCTAAACTTGTGCCATGCCTGAGGCAGAAAGGAGCTCCAGTAAAGCATGTGCAATGCAATGATGAAATCCAGTAATTTCTGTTTTATGCCATAACAAAAGTTGGGCAACTGGGCAGGAAACGGGCAAAGAAACTTTACTGGTTATTATGGCTATTTTTCCCAGCTTTAGTTATGGAGAGGGGAGTTGGCTGGTGTTTATGACTCTGCAGTTAAAACATTTCTGTCTGTACTAACAATAGCTACTAACTGTAACAAATGCAGCAGGAAGATGCACCTCTTTGGCTGCAATACCTTAGCAAATTTCCTCACCTGTACCTGGGCTATATTATAAGGCATCAGTGTCAGCTCTCAAAAAATGGATGTCTCTGATTTCCTTTGAAAAGTCTTGTTTTTGTTGTTTGAGGAAGATGATCAGAGTGGTGTGTCAATGGTTTGGCTTTTGTGTAGGGCCTAGATGTGCAAAACAAAGCTGATGTCAGGTACAGCCTCAGTGACAGAAGATGATGATGTCCTTGATTAGGCTTTGTAATTAGGCTTAAAAGACTTAATAATAATTATGTCCCTCACTAACATGGTAGACAAAACCCGTGTCTATACACTTTCAAACGAAATAGAATAAAACAAAGAAGCTACTTTAGTAATTACTTAAAGAAAACCGAAGTCTGAAATATTCCGTCAGTTTCTATGTAGTAACTCATCCTTTCTCGTGATTTTGTTTTGCATTATCTATCCTCTATGCAGATACACTAATCAGAGGTAGAAGGAGAGTGAGTGTCAGCTAGAAACTGCAGAGTGGTGAAGGACATGCACATGATTAAAACTACTTCTGTTATAACAATCCCATATGTAAGCATTTCAGGATTCATGAGCACAGTGAATGTGTGGTCTGTACTGTTCAGATGGCCTTGGCAGGGTTGCTTGAAATTTGTTCTCAGGTCACCTGGGCATTCATGGACTAGTCCCTGACAGGACCGAGTGCAGGACGAAGTGCAGGAGCCATGGGTATTTTGTTTAAAAATATAGTACCTACAAAGAAAGCATAGTGGTGCTCTTCTGCATAAAACTATTTATCCCAGGAAGTGGGAGATACTGGTCAATTCCTTCATCAGCCTGGCAGTGTTCAAAGATATCTACAGAAGTGTGCCATGAGCAGTGGGGAAGGATGGTCATGGGACAGTTCCCCAAAAGTTGTGTTGCTCTTAGAGGTTTCTATCTCGTTCAGTGCAAAATGAACCCTGACTTGGCTGGCATCTGTGTCTGGATTTGTGCAGCCATGTTTGCAAGACCCATGAGGCAAGAGAGAGTAAGCAAAGGCAACATGCTTCAGCCTAGTATCAAGTGTGGAGACAGTGCTAGCGGTGAGGCTCATCTTGAGTCTTAGTCCTCCAAAAGAGTTCTGGTACTGCAAGAGATTTTGAGCCTCTTTGTAGAAGCACTTGTATTTTAATCAGGAAACTGTCTCTTGGCCTATGTGTCCCTCTCTTCTCAGCCATGTAGCTCATGCCTCTCACTTTGGATTAACAGCTTTGTGATAGTTATAATAATTGCTTACAAGGAAAATAAACATTAGGAAGACAGGAGTGATAATATGTGTGGTCTGTGCTCACATATTTGTGTACCTACAGATATGTTCCAGTATTAGGATTTTAGTCCTTTGATTTAATGAGTGTATCTTTTAAGAAGACTGTTAATACTACCATGTAGGCAAGCAACGGCAGCACAGTTTTGGCTGGTCACATTTGTCACATTATGTGACAAAATTTGCTGTTCTTCTGAAGACCTTATTTTCTGAATCAGCATTAGGCATGTGTAAGAGTATTACTTAATGCTTGTAATGTTTGATGCCCAGGGGCCCTAGCCAAGATTGGGATCCTCACTGTGCTAAGTGCTGTGTAAACACGCACAATTTAAGGGAAGATATGACCTGAAAAGAGAGACAAAGGAGAAAATAAAATAAATCTGTTTTGAGATGATACACATTTGCTCTATTTAACTGCTGTCATAAGTTGGTAGATGGCCTCATTTGTGCCTCCAGCCATCATTAATTATCTGACTCTTCTTTTTATAGGCAAAACAGCAAAGATGGATTTTGAGCAGTGGTTTGGATTAAAAAAGGATATATGTGTTTGTCTTAATTAGGGAATTCAGTGTTGAAGTAGCTTCTGGGCAGGAAGTTCAGAGACTTCTGGAACATCAGGGAGCATGGTCTGCTGGTAGAACAGGAAAGCAAGGGAGAACCATGGCAGGATGCAAGAATCAAGCATCCAGTGGAAATACTGATTTGATTTACTAAAACTTTGGGACTCAGTGGAAGATTTAAGGGATAAATTCCAGTGAGTTGTAGCTAGAATCATAGAACTATAGTCTGGTTTGTGTTGGTAGGGACCTTTAAAGGTCATTTAGTCCAATCTCCCTGCAATGAGCAGGGACATCTTGAACTAGATCAGATTGCTCAGAGCCCTGTCCAAGCTGACCTTGAATGTTCCCAGGGATGGGGTGTCTACCACCACATTTGGGAAGATGGGCTAGAAAAATGATTTTAAAGATTATGTTTTCCCTTGGTTGAAGAGATAGTGTATAACACATACAGATCTATTCCAGAGAGAACAGGGCTCGCTAGTCTGCTATCGCTGTGTTACTCAGTGCATGTCTGGTAAGAGTGAAGACCCAGTGATGCATCCTGCAACAGCAGCAGCAGTAAGAGTGACAGAGAGTGTTGTGTTGAATTTTAAGCAGAGTCAGATAATGTTGGAAGCACTGGGGTTTCTGCTTTGGCTGCTTGTAGCTGATGATGCGTCATCCAAGGAAAGGTGTGCATCAGGTAGGTAGATGCAAAATGGCGAGGAATAGCGATGGTCAGAAACACAGCCACTGCAAAGCTTGAGAGCTGGTATTGTATGGAAAAGAAAAATGAAGATTACTGACAGTTCAAATGCAGACAAACCCACCAGAGTATTGATACCATTTAAGATTTCTTCTGTTTTTTCTTCTAATATTGCAAATGCAAGCAAGCTAATTAAGTCTGGGTATTTGTTACTTCATTTCAAAACTTTTTAAAAGCTCTATTTAATTAGATTCTGGATATGAAAGTACTTGCAGACCCATATTCACTAAAAATTTCAGTGTGGAATTTG
>Ga0181612_128592_pt1 | contig 12031 bp, 18 predicted proteins | sample HoacroProtozoa21_FD_119630 | JGI IMG/M metagenome (GOLD analysis project Ga0181612, IMG submission 119630) | Hoatzin crop microbial communities from Cojedes, Venezuel. Combined Assembly of Gp0051906, Gp0051904, Gp0051908
CGCAGGACTCCAGGTGGGGTCTCAGAAGAGCGGAGTAAATGGGCAGAATCCCCTCCCTCTACCTGCTTATGTCCCCAACCAGGGCAAGACGGGCTTATCCAAATCTTCTCCCAGCTGCTCAAAAAATAAAAGTGCAGAATAATTGTCACCACATCCTCAAAAGAGTCCCCAAACCACTCCCTGGAGGCAGCTGTGCCGGGACGTTGCGCCAGCAGCGTTTCACCGACCACCTTACAGTGCACTTAAGCCAAGCTGGATGCGACAAGCAACGCGTGGATGCTTCCTTCCTCTCCCATTCCGCAAGCGAAGGGCGAGCTTCCTGGTGAACCTCATGCTCCCTCCAGAAAGCAGCCTCCTGCTCGCCAGCCTGCGCAGGCTCTTCGCCGGCGGCGCGGTGGGATGCACGCTGCGGCGCTTGGGAACTTGGCTGCCGGTCGCGTCGCGAAGCTCCAGGTTAAACACGGAGCCCGCGAGGGCTGCTCCTGGCTCGTGTCCCGGCTACCGCCGTGGGGGAATCTGCATTGGTTCGTCTCCCTGCCTGACAGATTTTGGAGCGTGGGGATAGGGATGGAGCTGGCGCGGATGGCACGCGGTCCCTCCTTCTTTCCTCCCATGCTGAAGCCTCCCAGTTTAATTAGAGCCAGCAGGGAGAGAGCCTCAATCTTATTATTCCTTCACAGCAGGGCACCAGTAGTATTTCTTGGACGTCAAAAGGAGGATTAAATTAGTCTGCAGGCGAGGTTTTGGGTGGTTTTTTTCCCCTCCTTCACATCTCAGCTCTCTGGGAGGTGTTAAGCCTCCAGAATCACTGTGGTGATCAGTGCCTTTGACATGGCATGCAGTCCCTGATGACAGCAGAGCTCCCTGCCAGAGGGGTTATTTGCAGCTTTCTGGGCTGGAAATCCGTGGGTGGGTGGGTGGAGAAAAGTGGGACTGGAATTGCTTGGGATAATTGTACCCTTCCCAGGTGTATTAACAAATAAAGGAGGTTTCCGGAGGTGCGACCATTGCGAAAGTGATCCGTGCCGTGCCGGGGCGTGCGGCAGCCCCTTTCTGCGGGACTTTTGGCAGGGGCCTGACGATGGCAGCTGGGAGCGAGTTTTGCTCTGCTGAGCTTGCCCTGGCAGGCAGAGCAACTGCTTCATGAGGTTTTTTCTTCTCCCAGACTCAGTGTGTCTGGAGAGGAACGTGCAGCTCCCCAGCTCGGAGCCGGCTTGCCAGGGTGCTGGCACCCCAAGCACGGAGCAGGCGTCCAAAAAAAGCACGAAATCACGCTCGGATTGGTTGCGGATCACAGCTGAGGGGTGGCAATGTCCCTTCCAGCCTCTCCCATCTGCTCGCCGGACACGGCACGCTCTTGCTGGGTCCTGCGGACCTGTGAAGACCTGGTCTGAGGGTTAAGCAGGAGAACGAAATCCAGAGCTGAGGTGGGCGAAGCAGGAGAGCAGCAACCCTTTGCTTTCCCCCGGTGTCTAAATGCCAAGGGTGGACTACAGCAGTCCCTCTTTCTCTGGCGTGTCGGGTCCTCTGCTGAACTGTGCTTCCTCTGAAAGAGTTAAAGAAGGCTTCCCTTGGTGCAGCGAGGCCCCGAGAGGCTTTTGCCTCCTTGGTCAGCCTCGCTGAACTCTCATTTTGGCCCTGCAGTGATTGATGCCATGCGGCTCCGTGCTGAGCGGTCGGTTAGAAGAGTCCTCCATGCTTCCCAGCTTCTCCTCCGCAATGTCTGCGCTGCCTTGGCAGCTCTGAACGCTTGCAGATGTCTCCCCAGTGAGATGCAAGAAGCTTCTCAGCCGTGGCTGTGCTCTGAGCGGCGACGTTTGTGCGCAGCACCAGAGCCTGGCTCTCGGCGTACGGAGGGTCTGTGAATATGCACATTATTTTGGATTATGTTTGGATTCTGGAGGTGGGATTTTGCTGAAACGCTGAAGATCTTGTTCTTCTCTGTAACAACAAGCATTTCTTCTGAATGTCCTGCTTGGTAACTTGATTTTTGGGGGCTGAGCATGGTGTGGTGGGTGCACACGCACAGGGCAGAGCGGCTGCGGTTGGGGTCTCCGAGTGCTGTTGGAGCTCGGTGGTTACCTAAAGGGTTCGTTTCTCCCCCCCACCGGCTCTTCCTCAAAAAAGCAAGGAACCGTTTTGAATCCCTGTGGGAGCAGGAGGGTTCTAGAGGAAGAAAGACTTGATAAAATCAGATATTTGATGTTGAAGTAAACAAACCTGTATTGTTCGTCCAGAGCTGGAGTTCTGACTACAAACAGCAGAAATCCTGGCAGTACCCTGCGGCAGGCGTGAAGTGCCTGGGAGTCAGCGCCTGTTTCCTAGACCACTTTTGATGTCTGTGTAGGTAATTTGCTGTCCGTTTGGACCAGTTTGTGGCAAGATAATCACTAATTTTGGCCCATCCCTATGTCCCGCATCCCCAGGCACTGCCGCTTGCTTTGCCACACCAGCATGGGGCTGGGAAGGAAATTTTCCTCTCCGTTTGGGCTGCAGGGAAGGGCACTTTTAGGTGGATTTAATAAGGCAGTTATTATCCTTCAGCTCAGGCAGCTGAATGGAGAGGTTTAGGGAGCAGGGGTCCTTTCTCAGACCAAGCAATATTTGGAAGCAAGCTGATAAGCCCTGCATGCAAATAGCCAAAAGCAGCCCTGTCTTCGCAGCTCGTCAAACATCTCACCTTTTCGCTAGTTTTAGAACAGGCGTCAGAGACGCTTTGATAAATGGATTTGAAAACTTTACCGTAGCTTCCGCAGGTCTATTCTCCGCTGACAAAGAGTTCAAAGCCCCGTGTCCCAGATGCTGAGGTCCTCCAGCAGTTGCCCTGGGAGCGATGGTTGAGGGCTCTGGGAGGTCTCTGCTCTCTCCAGACTCTGCCCTTGTCCTGGCTGCCATCAGCAGAGTGTGTTCACTCCCTGTTTACTTGCATTTTGCCACGTGTGAAGCTGAAGCCTTGGCTCAAAATGGAGTCGAGAGACAGTTCTGCTGCTTGCTTTTTCCAGCAGGCGTGGAGTTGGAGCCGTGTGGTGTGATTTAAGGAGCTGTGTAGCTTCTGCTGGGTGAGGAATATCTTGACTGAGCTGTCCTTTGGGAGGGTAGGAGATGCTTGTATTTTTAGTGGGGCAGCATTTGCAAAGAGTCTTTTTGATGTGCTTTGGGCTGTTCCTGTCACCTCCTTTCTCTCGCAGATGCTGTCTGGACCACTCCTCTTCCCTCTCTGCCCCAGGGACTTACTGCCTGAGGTGTAAGGAGCTTTTAGCAGTTGCTGCTGTGCCTGATTCCTCCTCCCTTGTTCTTTTTCTGCAGCTGGTCAGCGAGAAGGTCGGAGGGGCCGAAGGGACCAAGCTAGACGATGACTTCAAGGAAATGGAAAAAGTGAGTAGGGAACAAGAGAACTCCCTAAAATTGGCCATATAACTCTTCTGTGACCTTGGCAAAGCCCTGGTCTGATCTTCACTGCTGCGGGCCATCTTGTCTTTCCTACAGAAAGTGGACCTGACCAGCAAGGCAGTTACAGAAGTACTGACCAGAACAATAGAGTACCTCCAGCCGAACCCCGGTGAGTGCCCGGACCTCTCCTGTCTCCTTCCCTCTGCCCCTGAGTTTGCCAGGAAGGAGACAGAAGGGGCAGAGAGAGTCAGAGAGAACCTCTTTGGCCCTGAGATATTGGTCACCAGCCCACGTTCGAGATCAGGCGACGCGGGTGAAGATCCAGACACCCCTCTTCCCCTGTGCTGTGTTCCTGGGCTGCAAGATGCTGCTGTTGCTGTTGAACAGTGAAAGAACAGACACGTCTTTCGCCTTGGACCTAGAGAGGCCCTGAAGGGGACCCTTTTCTGGGGGGATGTCCAGAAAAAGTGACGTCTCGGGGCTGGGAAGAGTGGCTGGCTTTGTAGGCATCATCTCTGGAGCCTGCTGTCGTGCGTGCTTGCAGGCAGCTCGTCCAGAGAGCACTCCAGGGACTATGGGAGGGCTGGGGAAACTCCTCTGGCCTTCACTGGCGAAGTGTGGGGAACTATTTTTGCTTGCTGTCTTGGAAAAGAAACTTCTCTTTTTGCAGCGAGTGATATTTCTGGTAGATGAAGACAATAGAGCTTCTTGGCTTCGGGTGTAGCTTAAAAAAAAAAAAAGAAATTTGGCAGTGGCCAGCAGCTGCTGGCAAGTCCAAGTAATTGCAAACACGGCTGTGGCTGTTTCTGTGCCAGCTTCCAGAGCCAAGCTAACCATGCTCAACACGATGTCGAAGATCCGCGGGCAGGTGAAGAACCCCGGCTACCCGCAGTCGGAAGGGCTGCTGGGGGAGAGCATGATCCGGTACGGCAAGGAGCTGGGCGAGGACTCCAACTTCGGTGAGTGCCCCGTCGGGCTGGCTCCCCTAGGAGCGTGCGGATGAGGTGGCGAAGGCTGCTGCCAGATTTCCAAGCTGTTATTCGAAATTCTGGAAGGGCTGCGTGACCCTTTGCGTCACCTAACAGTACAGGGGGGCTCTTAAAAGAGGTTTGAAGGCGTCCACCCAGGGCGTCAGGGAAGGGTGAGCAGAGCCCAAGTGTCCTGGCATTATGTGAAAACCCACCTCTTAATGCTTTCTTATTAAACACTGAGATAAATTTACAAGTAGAAAAAAAATGCTTCCTTGCTTCTAAACTGAACAACGGTGACGTGGAAACGAGATTGAGTGAGATGGGAGTTTTACGGTGCGGCTTCCAGCTAGAGCTCTGCTACAGGGAGGCTGCAGCCAAGAAATCGTTTTGCGTGGCGGTTTCTCATAGCCACGTGTGACTCGCAGGGAGGAGGGGGGTGAAGCCTTTTGGTGACATCAGTTTTAATCCACTAAAACATCAGCCTGCGCGCGTGACAGACCTGGTACAGTACACAGCTGTCCAGTGGCTTCCAGCACAGGGAGGAGCCTTCTCGCCTCAGGAAAATTAAAAAGCTCTGGCTGCTTTGTGGGAGTGACGAGGGATTCTCGAGAGTGTCTCTGGCCAGCTCCAAGCCCTGCATCTCTCTTGGCTTGCAGGAACCAGGGCTGTTACAGAGAGCAAGGGGGAAGGAAGTTTTTAGAACACACCGAACCCGATTTCCTTTAATAGCCTCTCTTTAAAGGAACACTTAACTTGATAAATTTCTGTGTTAGTACTGCATCCCTCCCTAGGACAGGTTATCTGGCGTTATCACAATGGAAATAACTCTTCTTGTGTATGTATTTTTCCAGCTGGACAGCAGAGAGATGTTTTCACTTTACCCTCTGTTTCACTTGTGTATTCTCCTGTGCTAATGTAGTGCTGAAACGGTTGGTTTGCCAAAGCTGCACAGGAAGAATTTAAGCTATAAATGGCTTCCACTGGAATAAAAGGCCAAGACTAAAAATGCTTTGCTGCAAGTCTGGCTTAGCCATCGCTGTGGCAGGAGCCTTAGAAAAGCATGGAATGAAACAGGTTTCAAGAAGCAACTTGGAGCTCTCTGATTCAGAGGGGAGGAGAAGGGGTGAGGTTGGCCCAGTAGAGGTAGTGTCTAAAATGAGTTAAAGGCTGCAGGTTTGCTGCCAACATCTGGGGAAACTTGAAAAGTTGGTCAGAGCACTCTGGGCTTAAAATTGTCTGAACAAAAGGATGGCCAGGCTGGATCAGACCGAACGCACCTGTGCCCCGGGCTTCTCTTGCCAGCAGTGGCCAAGGAGCAGAGCCAGGATAAAACACCGCATGGCCAGTTAGCAGCTCAGCGGCTCCCTGAGCTAACAGGGAGTTTAGAAATACTACTTTTAAAAATATTTTCACCTTTTCCTTCCTCTGTGTAGTTGGTAGAGATTGTTCCTGTTTTTCAGAGAGGAAAAAATGAGGCCTGTTAGTGAAGCGTCTGGTGTGGAGTCCGTACCAACAGGCGGTTGCCTGCTCTCACGCCGGGCGCCGCTCGCTCCGTGCCAGGCTCGGAGATTTGCTCCGGGTAGAGATGTGGACGGGGGACGGAGCTTGCACACGCTGGTGTCTTGGCAGAATGGCTCTGCATGCAGCCGCCACAGACTTCGGCTCTGTTTAACTGGCTGGCCCCTTCTCCTTTCTCCCTTCCTCTTCCCTTCCTTTTCTCACTCGAAGGCGATGCGCTTCTTGATGCTGGCGAATCTATGAAGCGGTTGGCTGAAGTGAAGGACTCACTGGATATTGAAGTCAAACAAAATTTTATTGATCCCCTCCAGAACCTGTGTGACAAAGACCTGAAAGAGATCCAGGTAAACACCTCGATGTTTTTCTCTCCTCATCTCTTCTGTTTCTGGCCTCTCCTGGCTATCAGTGCATGTAACTGCTTGCTCTATCGTGGTGGGAACCGAGGACTCACATAGGTACCAGGTCTGTTCTCCTGCACTTCATGTGCTTTCTCTCCCCACGTTCACCAGTATTTCCTCCCTGCTCAGCACCGCTGCTGCGACTGCTCCCGAGCAGCTCATAAGGCTGGATGCAGGTTTGAAAGGTTCTTCATTTACAGTGCGTTATGGAGGATGCTGTGGGAGTACGTCCCGACACGCCTTCTGGGCTTGCTGAATGTGGTTCTCTGTGCTGTGACTCCCAGCCGTGTTACGTTGGGGCTGCCTGGCCTTACACCGCACAGCGTTCCTTCCAGCTGTTGGCTCTGTCCTGTTAGTGGCCTGGATCCTACAACACAACTTTCAAGCTATGAGCAAGCTTCCCTCTAGGTCTGTCAGGCAGCACCTCGAGAAGTCTCTTTGGTGTCTCGCTGGGGAGACACGGAGCTTGGCAGCTCCCGTGTGCTACCATGGAGACAAGTCTGTGCGCAGCACGGCCAGGCTTTGTAACAGGATCCATCCCAACCTGTAGTTCACAAGGCAGCTCACTCGAGCGGGTTTTCACTTGCAGTGGTGTCCCAGATGAAACCACCACCAACTACCGTTTCAGTACTTACCTTTACTCCAACTCTGCGGGCTGCCGTAGAGCTAAGTTAGACAGTCCTGCCCTAAGGGGGTGCAGTGCCCGGAGCCTGGATGCCAATTCCTGATCTCCAGAGATCCCTGTTGCTCCAGGGAGGCTGGAAGTAGCGGGCCAACTCTTCATCGTCCCGAAAGGCTTGCATGCGGAGCAGACCCAGGCTGCTCCCTGCAGTGTTTTCCTCCAGCTCTCAGCTCGAAGGGGGTGAAATCACATCGTCATGCCGATTTGCTGCGGGTTGTTACTCAGTAAAAAGCCCCCGCAGCCACAGCAGTCGTCCTTGCCAAACGGAGTTTGGATGGTCCACTCCTCCCGGTCCCCTCGCAGCAGTCCTGCCTTGCAGCTCCCCGTCACCCTGGAGCCTCTCTGCAGTCTGAACAGAGGTGGGAGCTGCAGAAGCGTGCTCTGAGATCAGGTTTCCAAGACGGACGAACTTGGCCTGTAACTAGAGCTGCCTTCCCAGCAGCAGAGCTTGGCTGCTCCCAGTCCCTGGGTTTTCCTTCTTTTCCTTTACTGTTCATAACCATCCTCTTCCCAGCACCATCTCAAGAAGCTGGAAGGCAGACGCTTGGACTTTGACTACAAGAAGAAACGACAGGGCAAAATCCCCGATGAGGAACTTCGACAGGCCATGGAGAAATTTGAAGAGTCCAAGGAAGTAGCGGAGACCAGTATGCACAACCTCCTCGAAACTGATGTGAGTGCACGGGGGAGCGCTGCCGTGTTTCTGTCTGCGCGAGGGTGGGATCTCTCGAGGGACGCAGAAGTTAGACACCGATTTCTGCTCTCATTTTTTGCAAGTGTGGTTTTGCTCTCTGGACACCCAGATCTGAGTGCCCAGCACACAGCTTGGCAGGCCCCTTACTCTATCGCTAGCCGCTCTTCCTGATCCAGCTCTTGCCCAGAGCAGAGGCTGTGGCTTCTACCAGTGCAGGTCTCTTCTCAGCGTGCTGCTGGGGCTGAGTTTGGGTGGGTAACGCGGCTGACTTGGGAAGGAACTGAACAGCTAGTGAAGCCCAGAGAGTGGTAGGAGGAGTCCTCTGTCCTGCTGAGTCTCAGCCAGCACCTGACCTCTGGTGTCTGCAATCCCAAACCTTCTCCTTATCTCCCCGGGGAAGTTGCCCTTCATACACGTTCCCCAGTCTGGTCCTCACATCCAACAAGGGAGTCTCATGTGAGCTGGGGAGAGCCGTTCATCCCACCTCGGTGTGATTCTTGCAGATTGAGCAGGTGAGCCAGCTCTCAGCCTTGGTGGATGCCCAGCTGGACTACCACAGGCAGGCAGTGCAGATCCTGGACGAGCTTGCGGAGAAACTCAAACGCAGGTGAGTCCCAGGGTGCTGGAGGCACGCTCCGTTTTCACAGCCACGAGCTGTCCCTGCGGTACTTGGCTGTAAATACCCGACTCTCCCTCTAAATCTCTCCCCTGCTGTTAAAGCCGCTTCTTGGAGTCACTGGAGCTTCGATCCAGCCCTTCTCCAGGTTGGAGGGAGCGATGCCAGCTGCACAACCCTCTTTCAGTGACGGGCACGTTCTGAAACGAAGCCTCTGTGCTCGCGCCGTGGGCGACTGCTCTCTGCTGGGCTGAGCCCTGCCCGAACCGGGGTGCGCTGCTCCCGGGGAGCCTGGGGTAGAATCACAGAGTCACAGAATGGTCGGGGTTGGAAGGGACCTCTGTGGGTCTAGATAGTCCAACCCCCTGCTGAAGCAGGGTCACCTACAGCAGGCTTGAGTTTGGCAGGGGTGGGGAAGAGAGGTGAAACCCCCTTCCTGCCGGGGCTCGCAGCTCCTTACACTGTGGGCGTTGAGCATGGGAGTGTCCCCAAGCAGGGCCGTTTGGCCAGACCCAGAGTCGGGCTGGATCGTGCTGTTGGAGCAGACAGCTCAGATGTCATGAGCTGGCCATGCTTGTCACCCTGTGTCACCTGGGTCTGCCTAGCCTGGAGTCTCTGTGCCATTAGCTTTGGTTGTGGCTAAGGAGGGTACCTGCACGTTGGCTGTGGCTGTGGCCTGGAAAGGTCCGTGCCAAGGGCTCCCAGTTGCTCTGAAGACCGGGAAGTGAATGCAGCATGGTGGGGCTGATGTGATGGCCACGGGGCAGTGGAGGAGCACCTACAGCACCTTGAAGGCAGGCACCCTCTGCCAGAGCCCGCGTTTTCCATCTCTCCCTTCTCTTCCCGGGGCAGTCTCCGGGGAGACCCTGCCGCAGATGTGACGCTGCCGCGCGTGTTCTGGGGTTTTGAGCCACGTGAGTTGGTGAAAGGCAGATGGGTGACGGGCATGCAGGAGCCGGGAGAGCCACAGAGCTGCCTGGTCTTGCTGCTCTCCCTGTCCCTCCTCGAGTGCTTGACCTCCTCAGCTGCCCCGGGCCACGTGCCGTTGCTGCTGGGGGTGCCAAGAAACACAGAGGTGCTGTCGAAATACCGAGCAAGCTGGTTCGCGTGACTGCCATGACTTGCACGGTCGTTCTTCCTGCTGCTCTGTCACACCTGAGCAAGCATCTCCGCAGCCCCTGGCCAAGGAAGGAGAGGTGGCTTCGTTACGTCTGGGGCTTCCCTGCGGAGCCGGGAGATGCCTTCTTCAGCCTGGCGCAAGGTGGCTTGGACAGAGCCAGGGCAGCGTCTCCGCTTCTGGGGGCGGTTTGGCGATGCTGCTCTTTCCTCCTAAAAGAAACTGCTGAGTGGGTGCGCTTGGTTGGAGTTCGGAGGAGCTGGGAGGATCCTGCCAAGCCTGAGCTTCCAGGCTGCAGCGCGAGTGTCCTCTGCTGGCCTGAAGTGCCCGAGACACCTCCGCAGCAAAGCCTGAGGGCCAGGGCCCAAACCCTGGACGAGATCCAGCTTCACAACCCCCAGCACAGAGGGCTGTGCAGATTCTTGTCTGCAAACCCGTGCGCTCCCCTGCCTGGCCACCGAGGAGGATAAATACCACGTTGATCTCACTGTATTCTCTTTCATATTTCATTTTATCCACGTTTCTTTTCCTCCTTCCAGAATGAGGGAGGCCTCCTCGCGTCCCAAGAGGGAGTACAAGCCCAAACCCAGGGAGACATACGACTTTGGAGAGACTGACCAGTCTAACGGGGGGTTCTCTTGCAATCCTACCCCCAAAGTCTCGGGTAAGATGTCCCGTGTGTGTGTGTGTGTGTGTGTGTGCACGCACAAGTGCCTCCGGAGCAGCGTCCTGAGGATGGAGGGGAACTACTCTGCCTGGAAACGATGTTTCTGGGACGCTGGATGTGCCTGAGCGAGCCGGTGGCTCTGAAAAATGCCAGAAATGCCTCTAGACTCGGGCTGTTTTCTCTTGGGGCCCAGCAGCTTTCATTATATTGGCTTTGGGGACATCCCAGCAGGGTCTCCAGCCCGGGCTGCTCACCTGTAGTGCCCAGTCAGTGGCGGACAGGGAAAATGAAGCATCTCTCACTCCCTCCCTGTCCTCCATCATGCTGCATTCGTCCCTCCCTGGTCCCAGCGAGGCAGGCGGGTTTCTAACACAGCATGTGGGCCGTGCTGTTCCTCCTAACAGATCCTCCCTTCGAGCCCTGCCTCTCCCTCTCTCCAGTTCACGTTGTTTTAAGCATGTCTCTTTTTGTTTGGAAGCAGCTTCCTCCTCTTTCCGATCCGACAAGCCGTCCCGGGCCTCCGTCAGGAGTATCCGTGAGTTTCCTCCCTCCGCACTGCATGATGTGTGACCATCTCTCCCCATCCCTCCTCGCTCCTCCTTCCGTGACGCTGCTGCTTGGAGCCGCTTAATACCTCCGCGCTGAGCCTGGCCAGCCGAACGCCTGAGCTGAGCTGAGCCTTGAGCTAAGCCCCAAATTAAACCAGCCACGCTAGATTGGTATTGATGCCCTCAAAGCTGGGGCCTTTGCTCACCCGGAGGAGCTGTAGCAGCTGTCATCATGCAGGCACGGCCCGCTTGAGGCCACAGGCATCAGATGGTCTTCCACGAGGTATCAGACAACTCGAGGGTTACCCCGTTCTCGTCACAAGCACCCCACTCCTGCTCGTGCTGCCCCCCCCGTACCCCACTGCTGGAGGCTGGGGGAGCAGGTAGACCCTCGGCGTGCCTGTGGTCCCACCGGGCAGCGAGGAGCCACGAGTGGGTTGTGACCGTGGGGTCTGCAGGTTGGCGTTCTGCTGAAGGGTCCCGTTGGGGTCCCTTTGCGGTCTCGTGGGGGTCCCGAGGCCAGGCTGGGGCTGGGGCTTGGAGCTGTCATGGAGGGGAGAGCTCGTGCTGGTGAGCAGCGGGGCAGGAGGGCTTGAGGAGCCTGCTGTGGGGGAAGTGCTGTGGTGGTGGGACCAGCGGGGTGTTTCGGGAAGCTGTCTGGAAAACGTGAACCTGCTTGGCTGCCGCTTTCGGTGTTTTCCGCGTTCTCTTCTGATGCCGGGTCCTCTCTCGCTGCGGGTGTTCAGCAGAGCGGACGAGCTGGCTGCCGTTGGTGCCGTTCCCCTGCGCTGGCCGCAGAGCTCTAGCGCAGAGGGAGGGGAGCGGGGCCGAGCGCCTGCCCACCCCGAAACCTTCGTGCAAAGGCAGCGCAGGCAGCACTTTCCCTGCTGTAAAAAAAAAAACCCTTTGCAGTCAAAAGGTCTGATGGAGCTGAGATGTGGGAAGGAGACTCTGGCTTTCTCCCCGTTTTTGAGGGACACGTCGCCGAGCTGCTGTTTGGTTTGAAGCCCTGTGCCCGGGGAGGCGGTCGCAGTCCTCTCCCTCACGCTCGGGGTCACCCCTGGGGTCCTCCTCCGCCGCGGACTGATGGCCAACCCCATCATCGAGGAGCTCCACCGCGGCTCCTCGCGCCTCGGCAGGGAGAACGTGGCTTCCATAACCTGGTTTAGGCCGGGGTTTAGCTGAGCGCGGGGGAAGTGCGGGCAGGAGCGGGCAGCACGGGCGCTGGGGCTGGGCGCCTGCTTGGGGAGAAGCCCGCGAAGGACGTGGTTGGAGCAAGATGGCAGAGGAGCTAGGGAGCGAGCAGCCAGGGAGGAATTTAAACTGGGTGAATGGTTTACTGTCGTGGGGGCAAAGCGAAGGGCCGGCTGCTCCCGGGCAGAGCAGCGCCGGGCTGTGGAACCAGCTGGGCAAGCGGAGCCGATGCTCCC
>Ga0181612_153232_pt1 | contig 12031 bp, 7 predicted proteins | sample HoacroProtozoa21_FD_119630 | JGI IMG/M metagenome (GOLD analysis project Ga0181612, IMG submission 119630) | Hoatzin crop microbial communities from Cojedes, Venezuel. Combined Assembly of Gp0051906, Gp0051904, Gp0051908
CCGCCTGGTTGAGGTCCTGTGCAGCCTGCTGTAGGAGACCCTGCTTTGGCAGGGGGGTTGGGCTGGATGATCCCCAGAGGTCCCTTCCAACCCCTACCATTCTGTGATTCTATGGTTCTGTGATTATGTGATTCTGTGATTCTGTGACTCCTGTGGGCTCCCAGCCTCGAAGTCCTGTGTGTGATCCCCCACCTGAGCCTACAACAGATTACACAGAGATGCCTAAAAGAGGCTACGTGTCTCCCAGTGTCACTAAAACATTGACTTGCCTGGCCGAGCGAGAGCTGAGCTTCCCAGCAGGCTGGCTGGAAGGTGTAGGTTGCTTGGCAGAATGGAGTACAAGGAAAACATGTTACAGAAGTGTTGCTCAAGCAGTCACTGTTAACACTATTAGCTTACCTAGTGTTTTACCATTTATCTAAAGTCCTTGTCGTCAGGATTTGCACATTTGCAGGAACCTTTTGCTTGTTTCACTTTGCCGTGTTCGGCTGAGTATATATTTTTATTGAGTATTTTTTGCCCTGGAACAATGTAGTGGTGTGTCGGTCAGCTGTGTCCAACTTAACGGCTGGCTGTTCCCTTGTGTCTGGATTAATCACTGCCTTTTGCAAGCCCCAGCAATGTGCTGACCAAGTTACTAGCTGCAGGCTGGGCTGGGGCTGCTGGTTTCCCTCAGGGGGTGCTGAGGCTCCCGTGCTGGTGACCAGGCTTGAATGATGGTGCCCACAGGTTTGTTATCTGGCTTAAAGCCCGTCTGCAAACGATGGGCAGCAGCTGTCTGTCTGAGCTAGGAGGCCCGGCTCTGCTTGCCCGTTATCCCCACTGGCGCGGTTGGGTTGTTCTTGCTGCCTCGCTAGCTCAGCCAGGACGGCTGGAGCTGCAGCGAGCCGTCAGTCTTCTCCCTCGCAGTATTTAATGGTTCATTCTGTGGTGTTTCTTTCACCACGTGCTGCATATTTGTTCAGATCAAGCCAAACTGCCGTTCAGGGCTCCGAATGCTTCAGTGAGTGACCGTCCCCTTGGGTATCACGTCATCTTTTCATGGGTTAGGTTTATTGCTGGTGGGGGGGTTGTCGGGAAGAAGACCCAGAGCAGCAGATTTCACTGAGTGACTGAAATAATGTCTGAGCAGAGGCTGCCCAGAGGCTTGACGTGATAGCAGCTTTAACTTTCATCCTGGGAGGTGAAGTACCAGCCTGATAGTGTTCTTTTGCCTGAGTCCAAAAGTTTATCTGGACGTGGAGCCATGCTGGTGATGGCTTCTGGCAGCCTTGATAAATGGTAGCTTGTGGTCAGGCCTGCCTGCTGCACACAGCTTCGTCAGTTTGTGAGATTTACTAAAAATTCAGTCTTCACGGTAAGAATTGGTTTGTATCTTTTCTCATTATGCCTTCGACATTTGATTTATTTAGAGCTTCTTTACTTAAATATTTCATTGTCTTCCTTAATCACCCCTCAATAACTAACATTTACAGAACTTCAGGGACTTCCCTATCTTCAGAGAAAGCATTGACCAGCTGCCTTTTTTAACATAGTACCGCCGTCTCATAGTATTTAATTACATACTCAATTAACTTAAATTGTGAAAATATAAATGGGCCTTTTGCTCTCAAATTACTTTGCTAACTAGTTATTATCTAGCAAAGTAGTTATTTAGTTAGTACTTTTTATTTCAGAAAATTCTTTATAGTAATTGCCCTACCTGATTGTAAGATGTAGTAAATACTCTGTCTTTGTCTCCACATCTTGCCTACCGTATTTTTCTTCCTTTCATGAAATTTCCTGCTGTGTGTGTACATATATATGCCTGGGTCGTGTGTCTGGTAAATTGAGCAGAATCTTCGAGTGGTACAACTTAGATTTTTGTGGCTCCAGTCCTTAGGTGATACAAATAATGTGTCTGTCACTGCTTAAAAAAAGAATCTCAAGGATGACAGGTTTTAGGAGGAGGTCCTGAAACCATTATTCCTATTGTAAAGCACTGGCTTTTAGTGAAATAGGTTCTTCATACTTTATGGAAAATTAATGCATGAGAAATAGAACTGAATAGAAGTTGAGCATTAATTTAATACACATTGTGTGCAAATTCCAGCAGAGTAGAAGGAAGAGCAGCTGGGTGGATGGCTTATGTGCCTACAAGTCTGGTTTAGTTCTCTGCAACGTGATATCTGAGGTGGCGGCCTTAAGCAAGTCACTTGATGATTCTTTGGAGAGAATCAGTTACGTGTCTGATGTCATAGCTCTCAAGTTTGATGGACGCAGTCACCTGAGTGGGAGCTCTCACTAGGAAATGGAAATCAAAGATCTCACTTCTTCCAGTGCTTGAGCAAGATGGAAATCCATATCAGTGGCTTTCTAGGAGAATGTTCCCAACACTGAACAGTTCGTTATCCTAATGGAAAGGAGCAGAGAGACCATTCCTTCCGGGACGTACCTCTTGGCTGTACTGGCTGGAGTACAGCCACTGACCTATGGATCCATATTATATTTAGAGACAATTGCTCAGCTGCAATGAAATCGCTACCAGTATACTAAACAGGGCTAAAGAGTATTCTGTGACCCTCAACTTTGTAGACCTGGCCTGGCTTGGTCTATCTTGGCTGGGGTGCATCCACAACATAGCAACTAGCCTTAAGCCGCCTCTGTGGGGTGCTTCTGTGTCTCCAGGATGTAAATATTATGTTTCTGCCTATCTTTCAGCTCATAGTGTCTGAAACAATGAGAGCGCTGTAACAGCCTGTCATTGCTAAAATAGAAGGTATGTGTTGCATGCGCTATGGCGTGGCACGACAGCATATAACAATGTTTGAGATTGCTCAGTCGCCTGCAATTGCACTGAAGGACAGTGCAGGCCAGACGAATGTGGTAGAGCCTTGTCCATGCTGCCTAGTGTTCTTGGTCTTTTGTTCAGCTGTCTCAGAGACTGTGGGTAGGCATGGACCAAACCCATGCTCAGCACCATTCTAATGGTGAGGCAGTAAGAACAGAATACGGCAGCCAAGGAGTGCTTGAACACGTTTCTAAATCCTGTTCTAGTAAGGTGCACAAGCACAGCCAGAAAAGGATCAGTCCACGTACAAGAGCAAACCTTTAAGCACCTAAGTAACTTGACGGCTGGAAACAAAAATGCTTATTGGAGTAGAAAGGAGCTCTTAAGAATTAGGTGTTTAAATTGATTTCTGGCCTTCCTATGCCTCAGCTTATCAGCGGTGAGGGTAATCACATGCCCCTCAGTGTTGGGAGGATAAATAACGCAACGATTTTACAGGATTCAAATAAAAGAATAATAAGGGCCAAACAAGGACTTCGAGTAGTTAGACCATGAGAACAATAATGCAGTTTGACTGCAGTAATATCCGTCAGTGTTGTAGACTGTCTCAGCTCTGTCAACTACAATTAACTGCAGTAGTGTAAATTGACCGTAGTATTGTGCTGAAATTTTCCAATTCCAGATATCTATGTAGACACTTGGACGGTCACCGAAGCTGTAGTATGTGCTTAAACCTCGTTCCTTTGATACGACTGTTGATGAGGGTACAAAAAATTGTTATATATAGTTATCCTTGCCCTCCCTCCTCTCATCCAAATCTCCCACATTATTCAACAAAGTCCCCAAAGTATAGCACGTTAGCCTGCGAGCTGCACTGAGATCCTGGGCGGGCCAGGCTCTCTCTCCTTCACCCTGTGAGCTACATGAGAATGCTATGAAGTGGAATCCTCTTCAGCCTCCAGAAGTTGGAGGTTCATGGCAATATTTTCACCCCTTTCCAGGCTAGGCTTACTCCATCTTATTGTGTGCTGGATAGCAACCTATCTGATGCCAGCATTTGAGTGCTGTTAAGTGCTCGCAGAAATCCCAATTAGTTGTTTTCCCATCTGTAGGCCAGAGAAAATATTTTAGATGTGCACTAGTATGTTGCTTTTGGAGTGCCTTTAAATGTTCTGAGTTTTATGGAGCCCCTTTCCTTCAGGTTTTGGTGCTGTTCATGTAATATATTACTGCTTCCAACCACCATTCCCTTTGAAGGACACCCTATAGAAGAACTTGGTCTTTTGACCAAGCACATAACATGGCAACTTTTTAGTTTGGAAACATGAAGGCCTTTGCTTAGGGTCACTGGCAACTTTGTGAAGTAGAAAAAGGAAAAAGTCAATAGCTTTAGTGTTTGTGCTAGAATGTGTGGACTGTGTAGCAGGGAAATGGAATCTCTGGTTTTGGAAGCTACATGCTCGTTTCTGAGATGATGTAGAGTTTACTTCATTTGTAAAAGTAGTCTGTACTGTTCCTCATAGGAGCAGAAGCTACTAATGCTGGACAAACAGGTTGGAGTAAGACCTTGGGCATGGGCTGAGACCTTTCTCCCCTCCCTGATGAAAGGCAGCTCTGCTTAGAGCTCCCTCAAATTTAAACACCCCAACAGCTTTTCAGCTTCACAGAGAAATACTGCAAAGATTCAGCCCTGCTGGAAGCCTGGCACTGCCACCACCCAGAGCTCCTCAGGGAGTGAGCCCATGGGGATCCATGGGAAAAGGGACAGCACCCCTGCTGGTAACCAAAACAGGGCAAGGTCACGGGTTCACAGGACACTGCCTGATGGCTGTCCAGACTGTTTAATTGCTAGCATGTTTCCCCACCCAGCCTTGGCCCATGCTGGCTGGTATTCCCCAAGATGCTGCCGGGACACATTTCAGAGTTTGCAAGGGTCAGAAACTGTTCTTAGCTGGTGTTATGGGTCAGGACACACTGTTTTGGGAGCGAAGGTTCCAGCTGTGCCACAACATTTGCCCTGAGGGCCAGAGCAAAGGGAATCTAGGTGATGATGGGATTCAGGAATGAGAAAGAGTCATTACCACACTTTGGTGGACAGTATGCTGACACTGTAGTAAGAGGTACGTCTGTCCTTTATAGAATCATAGAATAGTTTGAGTTGGAAGGGACCTTTAAAGGTCACCTAGTCCAACCCTCCTACGACGATCAGGGACATCTACCACTAAATCAGGCTTCACCTCATCTGGTTGCACTTCTGGCCCCCATGTACACGGTAGAGTTGAAAGGGACCTTACCGATTGATTTCCAGACATGGAATGGCCTGGCAGCAGGGGGGAGTGCCTTCTAGCCCAAATCATGCTTCAAGCAGCCAGCCTCCCTGCCATGTGTCTCACACACCCGTCCTAATCCCTGTGCTCATGTAATGCAGCCCCAGGACATGACCCAACCCAACATGGAGCAGAGAGCAGGGACCCCGGAAGATCTGTAGCAGTGGGAAGATTCGTTGCGGTTACAGGCTGGCTTACCTTCTAGAAGACTTGCCCCTGAAAACTGAGCTTCAAGAGCCATCATTTCCGAGGTTCATTTTTCAATGCTCCGATTTGCTGCCTCTACTGCAGTTGAAGGACTAGCTTCAGACTGGCTTTCTGGTTTAAAAGAGAAGTTTCTGCATAGCAATTCTGCACAGAGTTTCTGCAAATGGAAGCTGTTTGGTGACATGACTGTCTTTGTATAGGGAATTTTTGAAACTATTATTGCTCCAGTAGTGAGATCTGGACTGTAAAGTGCTTAGCAGTTGGTTGGTGGATCATCAGTTGGTATGTTTTTCATTCTGCTCCTGTGGTAAGACTTGTCAGCTTTGCAGTTTAAGCGCCCTCTGCTAGATTTCAAAACTATGCTTTAATAGAGCACAAAGTCTAGTTGTGGCCTCAACAGTGCGGATTAGGCAACTGTGGTTAGATAAATGATGGTTAGGTCTCAGTGGACTAAGTGTATCAGAAATCAAAGCTATCCAACACTGAGATAATTTTTATTGCATTTTTCCAAATGCGAGCAAAACTTCTTTGTACTCAAAGGCAGTTTTATCAAATTTTTAGTCCCTCACTGCACAAAAAACATCCCTCTGGCTGAAAAAAAAAGAAGAAAAGATTTTGTAGTAGTTTTCTTCGCTGAGACTTAGGATTAACAGTTCTACTACAGGAACTATACCTGTTGCTACTTTTCTACCATTAAACTGAGTGACATGGCTTTTACAGTTCAAAGGCAATTTTGGCATAATGGAGGTAATTCCCCGTCAATTTATTGCAAATATAAATTATTAATTAGTAGTGTTTTATGTATCATGATTCTAGACAACTTCAGGAAATCCAAGTAAAACATGAGCATATAAGTACATTTTTGCAGATAATATTATCAGAATGATAACAGGGTAGGTGGATCACAATAATGTATTGGTGTTACAATGTCTGTGCCCATTTCAGATGTAGAGTTTCAAGTTTTTGAAAAGTTGACCTGAAGATCTTTTTAAGCCAGAGAAAGCTGCGTATTAATCATACCGTGCTAACCTAAGGGTATTAAATGCAGTTACAGTCTTGCCAGAAGCAAAATTCTGCTACAGTGACAAGAGGTTTTTACTACTGTACATGTCCTACATTTTGTAAACAGTGAGAAAAATGACTATAATGATACTTCATAAACTTAGCATCAGTATACAAATTAAAAGATAAAAGATAATGTATTGTTCTCTACAATTCTATGCAGCCCAATATACGCGCTTTAGCTTTCCCTTTTGAACATGTCTGGTGATTAACTCATCAATCCTTTGATAATTATTGCAAGAATTGTCCCTCAAATGGTGATAAATTTGATGTCTGTTATGTGTGGATGTTATTTTCAGTGTTTTCAATGAAAATGCAAGATCCTAAGGATTTTGCAAGCAGTAATTCAGATAAACATTTGTCTATTTAAAGACTGTGGATTGTTTAAATTTTAAGATTACTATAGGTCTGCGTGCTATAATATGACAAATATTAGATCCTATGGAATCTTCTTGTAACTAAAGGCTGAGTCTTTATGGAATAGTTAGCAATGTTTGATAGAAGCTGACAAAACTCCCAGACTCTTGGTATTGTTTTCATCAGGTACTTCTGAATCATACTTCTGCTTTTAGAAGTCTTTTCAAATAAGCTTAGCTTTTACATTTTGGCTTATTTTTTGCTAGATGGGGAGGAGCAGAGCTTCAGGTTGTTAAAATTGTCGAAGAACTTCAATAGCCAGCAAAGAGAGGATGTTTTTTCCAATCGAACGTGTTCAAGATTTGTATCAGAAATTTTCAAAGTACCGTCTTTATACTATTTCTGTTTTGCATGTGTGTCCCCTCCATGTAATGTCACTCATATATAAAGAGTGTAGCCTAATTTTACATCTAATTTTTACTGTTTTGGAGAGCACACTGAAACTGCAAGTTGGCTTTCCTCCAGTATTTCCTTAGAATATAGCAGGACGTCTTGGCTTCTGCTATATTGCAGCTTCAGGTGATGAGCAACTGCAGTCAGCCTGGGCAGAACACCATGCTAGTGTAGGCTTTGTTATATCTGGCGTGCCAGTGGGCGGTAAGGTGCCAAGTCAAACACTGATGTTCTCAAAACTCTGCTAATCTGTTTCCTGTTCACTGAACTATCTCAGTTCCTCAGACCTGGAAGTTTCTTAGAGTGAAGTCCTCATGGTGCCTAAATTTCTGTGGAGGAGAACTCACACAGCTGCTCAGATACAGCTTGTTAGTCTTGTGTTTTGACAGACTGATAAAGACTCTTCAGGAAGGACAGTCTGGGAAGGCAGGAGGGAGGAGTTTCCCTTTCTCTGAAAGAGCAGCTGGAGTGTGTGGAGCTATGCCTACACCTAGCTGATGAGCCAGTGACAGCTTATGGGTAAGGGTTAGTGGGCAGACCAACATGGATGACATTGTTGTGGGTGTCCACTGTGGACTGCCTGATCAGGAAATAAAAGGTCTTTCTTCAGACAGCTGGAAGAAGCCTTACATTCACAGGCGTTGGTCCTCTTGGGCTCTTTAACCACCCTGATATCTGGTGGAGGGACAACCCAGTAGACCACAAGCATTTCAGGAGGTTTCTGGAGAGCATCAGTGAGAACTTCCTGACACACAAGATTGAGGAGCCTACAAGGAGAGACACTCTGCTGGTCCTGATACTTATAAACAAGTAAGGATTTGTAGAGGATGTGAAGGTAAGGGGCAGCCTTGGTTGCCAGTGACAAGAGACGGAGGAGTTCAGGATCTTGCGCAGAAGGAGCAGGGCTAAAACCAGGATCACAACCCTGGGCTTCGGAAGAATCTCATGGATTGCAGCTCTGGAGAGAAGAGGAGTCCAAGAGTGTAAGTCAATATTCAAGTATCACCGCCTCTAAGCTTAAGAATGATCTGTCTTGATGAGCAGGAAATCAAGCAAAGATAACAGGAGGCCTGCATGGATGTATGAGGAGCTCCTGACTAAACAGGTGACCCAGATGGAATATAGAGACACTGAGCATGCAGGGGTGGATTTAGTAAAGCCAAAGCTCATCTGGAGTTGAATCTGACAAGGAACATGAAAGGCAACAAGAAGGGCTTCTACAAGTCCATAGGCAGCAGAAGGAAGACTAGGGAAAATGTGGGTCTGCTGCTGAATGGGGCTGCCATGTCCTACACCTGGGGAGGAATAACCCCATGCACTAGTACAGGCTAAAGGCCAACTATCTGGAAAGCAGCTTGGCAGAGAAGGACCTGGGGGTCCTGGTGGACAAGAACTTGAGCACAAACCAGCAGTGTGCCTTGAAGCAAAAAAAGCCAACAGCACCCTGGGCTGCATTAGGAAGGACATTGCCAGCAGCTTGATGGAGATTATCCTTCCCCTCTGCTCAGCACTGTGGAGGCCACATCTCGAGTGCTGGGTCCACTTCTGGGCTCGCCAATACAGGAAGGACATGAACTTACTGGAGCAAGAGTGAAGTGCCACTCAGAAGATTAAGGAACCGGAGCATCTCTTGTACGAGGAGAGGATGAGAGAACTGGTGGTGTTGAGCTGGGAGAAGAGAAAGCTCAGGGGAAATCTCATCAATGTATATAAATACCTGAAAAGAGGATGTAGACAAGATGGAGCCAGACTTTTCTCAGTAGTTCCCAGTGACAGGACAGGAGGCAATGGGCACAAACTGACACACAGGAAATTCTACTTAACCCTAAGAAAAACACTTTTCTAATGTGAGACTGAGTAAGCACTGGAACAGGTAGTCCAGAGAGGTTGTGGAGTCTCCATTCATGGAGACATCAAAAGCTGACGAGACATGACCCTGAGCAACCTGCTGTAGGTGACTCTGTTTTGAGCAGGGGGTTTGGACTAGGCAATCTTCAGTGGTCCTTCCAGACTCAGTGTCTGTCTGATTCTGTGATTCTGTTTTATCTCGGTTTCCGAGGTGTGTTTTTCTAGCTCACAAGGACACTACAAGAGGTGATGAAGACTGTGAGGTGCTTAAACACTGCAGTAACAGTATGAGAAATTACCTATAAAGCCTAGATTTGAAAATATAGTTTTCCCTGTAGCATACTGAAGAAGCAAGAAGCTGGTGGTGTCCTCTTTCATGCCTAAATACATTGCTCACTGAACCCCATGCAATTTCAAGTGTTTTAAGTACAGTCATTTGCTATTTGCTCAGTAACAGAGATACAGTTCAGGCTGTCCAGGCACATTTAAGAACTGTATCAGGAACTTAAAATGACATGGAGTCAGTGCAGTGAGTGCTATACTATGAGTTTTCCATCTTTGTTTTCTGTCATATTTTCGCAATCATTACATAGACTGCACTGCCAAGATTCAATTCTGGCACAAATGGAAATTATTTATTTATTTATTTATTGTAGGAGGAAATTGATTTTGGTATATATTCTAAGTAGCATAATAGAAATATTCCACAATTTGAAAATGTTAAGTTACATTGTGTTATTGTTTTCCCGTCATGGAATATTTCATCATTGCCAAGCAGGGTACATTTCTGTAATGCCATGGCAGATTCTCAGTGGAGGAGAGTTTTTATCTACCATGTTAATGAATGGTTTAATAATACAGTAAGAAAGACTACTCACATAAAATGCTTTAATGATGAATGTCGGAACAGTTTCTAGAATGGATTTGTTTTAACAAAGGCAAATGTGCTTCCTCAGGCATCTGTGGGATTGCTACTAATAAAAGGAATGAACGTCATTAAATTGGTAGGTAACATCATGTGCTTACGCTTTTATTGTCCTTACTTTTTCTTTTATTACGTTTTACTGGATGTTTTTGAGACATGAAATGTGAAATACTCTTTGTCATATTTATCAGTAGATTTGGAGAACCTGCTTTCATTGTGGTGTTCCCCACAGTGTGTTCCCCTTGTAGCATGTATTTAAATATATCTAAGCCACACACTCACAGAGGTTAGAAGACTGCCATTCTGTCTATTCGACTGATGTTCCCTGGGAATAATCAATGGCAAATGATGATACTATTAAAAATGCAATCACAGTTCTGTATTTGAGAGAGAGTGTTACAAGCTTTTTTTTGTCTTTGTTTGACTGGGAAGTCATGGCTGCATTTTGAACCCAAGCTGAAATAAAGGCTCTACCAGGCAATTTAGATTATTATACTAAGTATTATACCAAGTACTAAGCACCAAACCTTTCTTCTTAGTGTTTCTGTAGATATAATTAGAAAAGTTATGTGTATTTTTTCTTTACAGTACTGAAACTCCTTAGGATTGTAAAATGGCAACTCTTGTTGAATGTTTCCTGGTGTAAGTTCTGCTAGTCTCTAAAATCACATACAAACCAATTTTAGTCAGCAACCAATACCTGCAAAATATCTAGCCTCTCATTTGGTTGCTTAAGTAGGAAAAAAGTTGTGAACTACATTTATCTTGTATAAAAACATATTTATGTTATGTATGTCTTGTGTACATCCTAAGTGATACACTTGGGAGCCAATCTTTCCTCCATGCAAGAAACTCTCATTTATTTGAGCATAGTAAACCTCAGATTAAATTATTTATTCAGTCTCCTATTACTGTGGTTTGGCTGCATAGGGACCAAGCAGTTGCAAGATTATATGAAATATATTTCAGTTCAAGTCTGAAATCCTGCCTCTGGCAGTGGCCAGCACTTGGTGCATCAGAGGAGGGCAGCAAACAAACAAAACAGAATCTGTAGTTCAGCTATCTGGTTGTGTACTACTAAACATCTAGGGGAGAAATTTCATCTTCACTCTTGCTAAGATCTTTATTAGACCTGGAGCAAGAGGCATCAATGCCACTGTTTCTAACATTTATGTCCTAATTTTGTCCAAAATGAATTTTTGGAAACCTACTGCTGGTAAAAGAAATAGCTAACATAATATATATATGGAACATATGTATGTATACCTATAAATCAAATATATATATATGTATGTAGCTAAAACACAGGCAGAATACCATATAATTTTAGTCAGGCATAAGTTATTTATTCTAAGAAATCTTCTACATTGTTAGTTTCATTGATGAAAATAACATTTAAAGGTCAATTATAAATTGTTTTTGAAGTATTCCTTTTCTGAGTTTTTTGCCTTGACAGCTGTACTCCAAAGCTTTGACAAGTTTCCAGGGGAACTAATGGCTACAAATGTGACAGATAATTGAATAATATCATTTTATTTCCTAATGGTACTACTAAATCTAATTGGCACAATGCGCTTCCTGAAATTTTTGTGTCTTTAAAAAGTGACTCTTCTTTCTTCACTTCTATAAGAAATACATAATTACTCCTCATTATTACACAGAAATTGATTTTTCCTTTTTCCTACCACTCTACAAAGCTGGGAAAAGAAGTTTACAAGCAGACCCACTTAACTACTTGGACAGGATTCAGATATCTAAGACCAACATTGCAGTCCTCAAAAACCTGTGCTCTGCTCCCTCAAAGTTACCTTTTTTTTGTTTGTCTTTTTTAATATTCATGTTACACGTGCAGTTCTGCTTGTGAGCAAACTTAGAAGTGTCTCAATCGTGACAGGGCAGAGCCACTCAAAACCTGTTCATGCATGAGCCCCGTTGGCAGCCATTAGCCAGGTACCTGGCCACCTATTTTGCCAGAGGGACCCTGTCAACAGGCACTGCCTAAGTGCATTTAATGGCTAGTTTTCTGCTTGGAGGGCACCGGCGGCTGCCATTCTCCTCCACTTCCACTCGCTTCTCCTCAAC
>Ga0181612_170640_pt1 | contig 12031 bp, 9 predicted proteins | sample HoacroProtozoa21_FD_119630 | JGI IMG/M metagenome (GOLD analysis project Ga0181612, IMG submission 119630) | Hoatzin crop microbial communities from Cojedes, Venezuel. Combined Assembly of Gp0051906, Gp0051904, Gp0051908
ACATTCAAGACCAGGTTGGGCAGGGCTCTGAGCACCCTGATCTCGTTAGCGGTGTCCCTGCTCGCTGCGGGGGGGTTGGACTAGATGACCTCTAGGGGTCCCTTCCGACCCAAAACTTTCTATGATTCTATGTCCTCTAAGTGGTGGGAGAAACCGGGATGGAAATGCTCTCGTTAGACTTTGAAGAAGCGATAAGGAGACATCCGCAATAAGATTTCTGAATAAAGGAACATAGTCTGTGCGATTCAGTTTTGATGCTAGGTGAAATCACCTGCCAAAGCTTAAATACAAATGAACTGACTAGCATTAGGACCTACAAGAATTCCTGAGCTGTATGGTTTTTTGGTACCGGTAAACAACTGTGAAAAATTCATTTAATGCTTATCTACTGTAGCAAGATCACTGATTGAATTGCTACAGAAAGGTAAAAAATGGGTCACAGGAATGCCGAACAGTGTGTGGTGCAGCTACACAAAGGTTTGTATGTTCTGATATTGTTTCATCTGCGACCTTGTCTCGCAGTGCCTTCCTCATGGGAGCCGGAGCTGTGATCTCGCACTGATTGCCAGATGGCAGCGGGAAGCCCAGAGCGCGTGTACTGACAAACGGCGGGGAAATAACAGCCGCGCGGAGCGACTGCACGCTGCCAGCGCAGAGGCAACGAGCTAGAGCCTGGAGAGCGTGTCACGATACCTGCCAAGACTGAAACCCCTGTGCCTGAGCAGGAGGCTGCAGAGCTTTTCCAAATGGCACAAAGGAAAATGGATGGGCTTTCAAATGTGCACATAACCAGGACAGGTAGCTGTGGACTTGCTGTTCTCCTTGTTATTCTGTGTAATAGGAAGCTTCCAAACAGGCTAAATCTGTATGTGTAAATGATATGATTCTCTGTGTGCATATGCATAGGGCTACATTTTCTAACAGCTAAACTAGCCCCAGAGAGGGGCAGGGTTGATTGGTGGAGCACTGACTAAAAGCCTAACAATCTTCTGTTTGTGAAGTGGAAGACGCTTTCTGAAGAGTCTTTGGTCAGGCAGTAACTTTGTCCCGATCAACTGACACCTCTAACAGGTGACTATCGGTTTGTTATATTGGAGATTTCTGGAAGATGGCATTTTTGAAGGTCAATACAAGATGGCAGAAATGAGTTTTTCTTTCCCTAACAGGGCAGCTAACAGTCATCAATTCATACTGATGATGAGTTTTGCTTTTTGGAGACCTTTTCTTGCTTCCCTGGAAGTGTACAGAGTAAACAAAAAGAGCCAGAGAGGTTCAAAGGGAAGCTCACAGCTACTGCGCGCCCAATTCTGTTTTATCATTTGTTTCTCAGCATTTTATTCTGGTATCTTGAATCTTCATTGTAATTGTGTGAGTTATTCCCCTGTTGCTCCTGCCTTCAGGAGCATCCAGATGATGTGGCTTCACATGCAAGACTACTCTTCATGCACGTTTTGGTACTCTGTTATTTTTTTTGCAGGCAGCGATTCGCACAGTATCTAATTGGCTTCTACTGACATAAGGGAAGCGTCTCGCCTGAGCTGTTCAGGTATTTCTTGTCGGTCTTGTGAACATCACTAGGTCTGATCAAGCAGAAAGAGGCATGTGACACTGGAGTGGTAATACTGTCATCTGGAGGGAAGACTTCCTTCCCTGTGCGACCCCCGCAGACCTAGCTGCATTTCTTCAAGTGTAACCAGTGGAAATCTGCACAGCAATGGTGTTCCTCCAAAGGACAGACTGTGTCTCGCCTTTCTCTTAGCTGATGTGATGCTGCAGGGTTAGAAAGAAAGGGTCTTGCCCCCACAGCAGGCTGAAATGGCTGGATGTACAGCGGGCAGAGTTTTGATGAGAAAAGCAGCTTTGTCCTGTGCTGATCATTGGCTTGCATCCTTAATTTTGGTTTACATTTTTCAATTATCCCAAGTTTGAAGCTCGGGTGTTTAAAAGTTGTTCTTCATTGCTGAAAAACTGTTCTGATAGAGTAGGATCTTGTCAAAGAAGAGATAACAAACCTCTACTGGCTGACTGAAACACAAAGAGTCTGCAGGAGCTGCTTCAAGACTCCTTGGTGTTCTTTTCAGTGTTGCCTTGCGCAGAAGATCAACAAGAAGTAGCTTTATCTAGATGGAATAACTACAGCTTGCAGACTTCGTGTGTCCTTTCCACTGTAAGCTGGGAAGAGGAAACTGGTGACTCTAAGGAAAGGATCGTTGAAGTGGGAGTGGTTGTGATCTTCCATTGCCCGTTATCCTGCCGGGATGCTGAAGGAGGAGCGAAGACAAGAGACTTGCTGTTTCAAAAATGAATAACTAGTGAAGCAATCCCAATTCCCTTGGCTCTCAGGAGCCGAAGTCTAGTGTCGGAGTGAAGGGCATCTTTTACAAGGCCTTCAGCACTTGTAAAGGTCCTGGTAGTGGGTAATATGAGTGTTGGATAAAAAGACTCATGGTTAAAAATATCTTTTTTATTTTTAAATGAGAAGTGGAAAAGCTAAAGTAACATACAGAAATGACTCTCCTATAAAACCAACTTCAACTGTGCTTTAGGCGTGATTGCTCATTTGTGAGTAAATTAACGTTAAATCTAACATAACTGAATTGAGTTACCGAGCCTGAGTTTCTGTCTTGGGGGTTTATTTGGGTGTTGTGTTTGTTTGTTTGTTTGTTTAATTATATCCATTTTTTGAGGAGGAGGAAATCCTGCTCTCAGACTGTATTTTTTGTTCTTTTCATCTCCCTCCAAATCTTCCCCCTTCATTTATAAGTCTCATGCCACAAGAAACAAAAAATTTATCTCCGACTTTCCAATCTAGACATACTCTATGGCTAAATTAAAGCAAGTGTTTTTACAGTCATAGCAACAAAGTGGGTAGGAAAACGGCCTTTCTGTTATTAAACTGCATATCCCAAATGGCCAAGGACTTCTGGTGGAAGTTAACATCCTCCTTCTAAGGAGAAGAAAGTGCTGCTTATGCTCAGTGCCTCTTCTTTATTCCTCCCAGATACCAGGACACACAGGGTAAGTGACAACTTCTTATATTCCCTTATGAAAATGAGATGCTTTGTTCACAAAAGTCACCATAAAAACAAGCAAACAATACTATGTTATACCCGAGGTTACCTGGGTTGCATAATGGACTATTAATCCCAAACTGGTCTTGTTTTTCAGTGTGCTACCAGTGCAAAATGCCCCACTTTTTCTCACCAACTCATATCTTGAGCATATCAACTCTAAAAAATGTAGTTTTCATACTGAAGGGGGAAATTCAAACACCAGTTTTGTCCCAGAGTGACATTTCCTTCTTTAGGGCAGACTCCTGGGACTCAGATGAGACTTGGTTAGCAACATCAGTAGGAATGGAGGCTGTTACCACCCATTTGTCAAGATACGCTGCCCCCGTTCTTCTCTTCATCCTGGAAGCACTGAGTGTAAATGACTTTCTAGCAAATGAATTTCTACTACCCATTTCAACAGTTTTGTGCCATCCTTACTGCAAACACCTACAGAGAGACTGCTCCCGGCTTTAGTTGCCCCAACTTTGCATTGTACACTGATGGAATATGGTTTTGGCAGGGGAGAAAAGTCGATCATCTCTGCTACAGCAGAAGTGGAGGGGCCAAGACCGACTGAATCTTGGAACAACCTCTTTGCCCCGTGTCTAGTCAAGCGTCGCTGTGGCACAAAGACAAGGATGGCTGTTGCTGATGGCTGACTGGAAAGAGAGGGGTGGCTGGGAAGAGGTTCATCAGCTGTCATTCTGATCTCTGCCATCTTCATCGCTGGCCTGTTGGAAGTGAGTCTCAGGGAGGGGAAAAAGCAACACTCTTGTTTTACAGCTGTGTATTATTCAATCAATTTAACTATGGTTGTTTTCCCCAGAGTTTAGAGATATACAAGAGCTACTTCTGGTAAGTAAAGGGCAGGACGTCCGCAATAGAGCAAGGAGGAGGATATTTTGCTCCAGACCTGTTTTGAGAAGATAAAGCTGTGACTCCTTACCCTATAACACAGCCTAGAATTTGTGAGAGAATTAACTTTTCCTTGGGCCTTCTGAAACTACTGTGTGTCCCTGCTGAAAAATTAATCTGTAGCAATATGTGAGTATAAATGAAAACCTGTGGAAAAATCTTCCCAGATATTTATAGAGTTCATAATCTGTCTTCCTCCCAGTTTAAAACAAAGGAATTTAGATCTGTTCAAGGTTAATGAATACTGGGAAGCTTGGCTTTTCTCATCATCTTAATAGTATTAACTATTGATTTTAAAAATTCTTATGGGACATAGAAGTTAATGATATTTCATCTGAGAAAAGTTTGGATATTGTGACACTGCAGAATGTTTAAGTACATGAGCAAGAATTCAAGCTTAACAGCATCTAATAATTTCTGGGAAAATTAAATTGAACGGCAAGTTACCAAGAGAAATCTCTATCTGTAAGTCAAATGGAAAGACTAAACAAAGTAGAAAAGAATTTGATATTTCATGCTAGCTTACTTGTGAATATTCTAAGATGTAGAACTTTATCACTTAATCTTTTATGATAAGTGTATTTTGAAAGATGTGTTATTTTAATAAGCAGTCATTATAAATGATGAAAGACTTGAGATGGATAGGGATGGCTGGTTCTTGGTAATCAAGGGGCCCAGGAGACCTATGTACACAAGTGATTGTGACCAAGACTTCACTGGGCTTTAAGTCTGGATATACAACAGCGTAAGCTGAAAATTATATATCATACTTAACGTCTTCACAGGCAAGAGTAAATACAATGCTGAAGAAATGAACCTTAGTATTCTTCTGTTTATTGATGAGAATTCTTTGGGTTGGGTTTGTATCTGCTTCACGCCATACCCCAGGTAGATAGGTGTCCTGGGGCACGGAGAGAGAAGCGCGCTTACCTCCCCGGTGGAGTTGGCTGCAGCTGCGATGCTCCTGTGTTTCGTCGTGCGGCTGAGTAAACGTGTCTTTGCCTCACTCGGTCTGAGGCTGTATCCCGCCTCCTGCTACATTTCCTCCAGAAATCCAAGATTAATCAGGCGTACTGAGAGCAGATAAAATCTGAAATGATAAACAGGAAGATCAGAGGTATCGTCACGGAGGCAATGGAAGATTTTATGCCCAGAGGACTGCTCCGATTTGTCACCAGACTGCGCAGCACAGACTATGCAGCTCTCTGAATGGCTGAACTAGGCTAGCTGTGAAGGCTCCCATTTATACACCCATTAGTTATGCTTTCTTCTTCAGATCCAGAAGTTTTTTTCTTAGCACCACTTGAGTTTTCTTCCTCTTTAATGTTTTTCCCCCATTTGGCTTTGACAGCCTCTGAAAGACAAGGGCCTTAAAATACAATGCTGTTGTAAACGCGATCTTACGCAAACCGTATGACAGCCGGGTGGGACTAGGGATGAGACTGCAGGTTTGTAAATGCCATTGCTGCAAGGTGTGCCTCTAGACCCCCAGGGGGAAGTGAGAAAAGCAGAGAGAGATGCCAAGGGCTGGAAACTCTGATGCTGTTAGGTAAGGGGCAGGAAAGAGTTTTTATTTCTCTTTTTTATTCCACAGAACGCTCTTTGAGATGGAGTGTCTCAAGATGAAGTTGTCCATTATTAACAGTGATCTAACAGTTCTCTGAAGAATGAGAACACCAAGATCAGCAGGTCTTTTGCCCCTTGCTTAATCATCTGAGCCTTTGGAAAATCCAGTCAGTTGCCTAGGTCTTTCAAAGGTAAAAAGTCAAGTCTTAGGCATATGGCTAACCTCCTGTCTTACCAGAAGGCTTCAAAGGGGCAGCTGAAACTGATTTGTGCTGAACACTTGTTGTGAAGGGCTGTTTGATCAAAGTGAACTTTTCATACCTAAATATTACTTCCTGAGCCATTTCTCCTTGAGTGCACACATTTTTTAATGGTCAAAGAGATGTGAAGTCATCACAAGGCCATCACTTCTGTTTCTCCTTAACTTCCACACTGCCTAGACTGTGCTAAGGTTGTCCTTTGCGAGAAGGATTTGACCGGTTCCCTCCCTGAATGACTGTTCTTGAGGGGAGAACTGACCATCTTTTCCTTTTCTGTTGCTAATGTTCTGTTTTTCAATCTACCAATAGTGAACACTGATTTTTCATTCAATGTCCTTTTTTTTTTTTCATTTACATGTTTTGCTGTGCCAGTTTCCTCAGTCACAGTGAAAAGTTTCACTTTGCCCTGTTTGTTTTTTTCTTTGGGCTTATTGTTTCTTTCTTCATTTTTTTCTGTCTTTTTCATTTTAAGTGTGTGGCATTTGGGACATTTCTCTTGAGCTGAATTCTGGTAACAGCTTGCGGTTGCCAAATCAGGCTATAATGGAGTAGCTGTCCCTTCAGGTAAGACAGTTTCTTGCGAAGGTAGCATAGGTGAAATTCCTGCTGGGTTCTGCAGCTGCAATGACTGTTTCATTGACGTTTTTCTGTAGAAAAATAGCTTTGTTACTCGTTTTTTTTGGGGTAGCTGAGGCTAGATGAGAACATTGTGAAGGAGACACCTGCAGACAAGCCTCAAGTCAATGATGAGATATGAAATTCTCTGTATGTGGTAGTGCATTAGTGTGTCAGTCTTTCCTTCAAGATGAGTTCTAACTTTCAATATAAAGGACAGTTCATTCTTCCCTTCTCCAACCGTATCCCCAGAACTCCTATATGAAATGTCTCGTTTGCACAGTCTGAACGCAAGTGACTCTTTCTGTAATCAGTTTTCCTACCATGAAAAATGCATGACTGGCCCAATCCACTAGCTGTTATTGATATAAATTCTATTGATTTCAGTATGACTGTTCGTGAGGACATGGGCTGTAGATCAAAGCCTGAAAATACTGTGTGACAGGTACCTGCAGCCTGTTCAGTGGCATCCTGTTTGTTCCCACATACTGCTTGGCAGTACATAGGCTTAATTTTTGATCTGGTCACAGATATTAAGTACCTGCAGTTTTCTCTTGTGCTAAATATTATGCTTTAAGGTTTGGCAGTAATCAGTATTTAGCAGATTGGAATGCTCTTGAGAAATGGTGTTGTATGTATCCCTTCCTCTCCCATGCCTGCGCTTCTGCTGGGTGAATGTCTCGTCAGAAATCTCAGCATACAGTGTACAGTTTGAAGCACGTGTAGGAGCCTGATGTTCTGTACGTATTGGAGTTGTGATTTTTCCCTCTGTGAGGTCTCTATACATTCATTATCACCTGATGTGTGTTTTATTGATGTAAGTGGTAATTTTGCAATGCAGAGGCAGAGAGAGATGCAGATAAAAAGAATTCTACTCTCTTGATGCCCCTGTGTCTCCCACATTCATTGCCTTTCCTAGGGTTTTCATGCAGATTGAGAATAATGCTGGTGTGTAAGACCCTAACATAAACAAGAGTGCAACAGCGCTTTGTTCCATCTTTGTGTTACAAAGACAGTGTATAATGGCTGAGCTGAAAGTTTCTGAAAAAGAGGGAGAAACGAATTGTTCTTGGCTCCTTGGATTATTTCAGCAGCTGAATTTCTTATGAGTGCAATAAAAACTGTAATTAAACATAAAATGGGGGGAACAATTCAAGCTGCTGCAATCTTGTAAAAAAACACACCCTAATTATCTTACTATTCCTGGCTTCTGTTTGGCTGCAAAACTTTTTTCCTTTTTTCCTATTCCTCCCACCCCCATTTCTTTCTCTCTTCTTCCCATCAGTGCTCTATATTACAGTCTAGTATGGCTTCACATATTCTGCAATGACAGAAGCACAGAGAGCATCAGAACTCAGAGCTGCCTTGGAAGGTTTGATATTAATTGCACAGAACATTGTTACTCCGAGCACAGAGCAGCATGACTGACAAATCTGGCTCAGAAACGATTCGAGCAATTTTCTTGTTGCAGTGGTGATTATGGCATGGAACATTATGTAGCTCATTTAGCAAGCTTATATTTAGGAGATTTTTATTATTGTTTAGAGCAGTTTTTTAAGTCCTATAGAAGGAAAAAATAGTTCTCATTTTTGGATTTCAATTAGATTAGCAAATGTTAATGGTTCGCTTTTCTCCCCTCCCAGTCACCCCCACCTGCCCACTTAAAACTGCGTGCTTCACTTCTCACAGCAGCCCTGGATGATGTCTTGTCAGCTGCCTTCCTCTTTTTGACAGTAGGTATCAGAATAAGGAGTTTCCTTAATTTAATGACCAGCCTAGGGGCACGTTCTGTTACTAAGCCCAGTCCAAAGAGTGGCTCAGTGCCCAATGCTTAGTTCTGAATGCTTAAACCTTGCTTTGAATCTTTGGATTTGGCTGGAACTTGGGGAACACAAAGTTGCAAAAATCAAAATAAATGCCTTTGGAGTACCTGCCGGAGTGCCAATTCTAAAGCTTGGCTTGTGGATGAGGAACGGAGATCTGGAGGTCCACTGCCCTCATTTGGATGAAATCTGATGATGACAGTGATGGCAAATACCACCTTCTGCATGCTTCAAGCCTTGCCACTCTTTCCAAACTCAGTGCAAATTAGCCCAGCCTTTAGGCTGTCCTGACCTAACTGAGTTTTTGTCACGGCTATTGGAGGGCTGGTTTTGTGCCCAGTGAAGACAACACTTTGGCCATGTGGGGTTTTTTTTATTTCCTATTTCCAATTCTCATCCTGGTGGTTGCAAATGATAAACCAGCCCTGGGTCACTGAAAACTGTCGTGTACACTAGGTATAATGGTTTGATGAAGCATGTGTTAAAAAATACTGAGACTTACAATGTAATAAAAACCTGCATTGCTGGTACAGTGAATTTGCAGACTCTCCAGATATCTGTTTCCAGGTAACAGGTTCAGGATTCAGCAGTGTTGGGTTTTCAACTTGGCGGTCTAAGGGGCCATTCACATGGGATATATCTGAGAGCAGAGGTATGAGTGTCAATGCATTTTGAATGGGGTGGCCTGTTATAACCAATGAAAAGAAGTCTTGCTGAAGACCACAAAAAACTCATTATGTGAAAATCACAGCAGCCAGAGGGGAAAAAAAATACGTGGCAAGGTTCTCTAGAAGAAGAGGTGGAGAACAAGTGAGGTCAATGGAAATTGTAACAAGCAATGGTCATATAGGCCTGGACCTAATGCACAGGTAGACTTTCTGAAAGGACTACAATTAATATTCTGGTGGGCTTGTACTGTTTAACATCTGGGACAGTTCATGGAGTTTGCAGTGGATTTTTAATCTGAAAGTTCTCTTCCATCCTCCTGACTAGAGTGATAACACTGCTTCTGCAGCGTGGGTGGCTGTCTTTGACTATGCTTGTCTTCTGTTCTCTTGGTGGTAATTTCAGGCCTTCATGACTCTCTTTTGGAAATATCTTGAGTCAAAACAATGGACTAATTATTCTTGTTTACTGAAGGTAACAATTCATTCTTTTATCTACTTCTTTCATCTCTACGATATGGAACAGGTGCCTACAGCCTAACTTAAAGGGTGTTAGGATGTAAAGCCAGTGGTAAATACCTCTCTTGGCATCTATGTCAGAGGTCGTGCCTCCTTTCAGAGAGGCCAGACGGAGTCATTACAGCTATCTTTTTGTTTTAATGATGGATACAGCTCGCTCCTCTTCAGCCGCAGTAAGCAGATCTGCAGCAGAATATGAAGCTAACCTACCTGGGATTCACTGATGCAGGTGAACTTCTTTGTCAGCTCCTGCAATCCAGAATTTTAGTGGATTTATGTGGTCACTCTGTAGTGGATGTTACACAAAGCACTTCTCATTACAAAGCGTTCCTCTCGGCATTTGTTTCTCTGGGAGCATGATACAGCAGTCTGTGAGCAAATTAGCCCAGTGAACTGCTGGTGGAACACATGCACTGTGTACGCTCATGCGTTTGGTACAATGAAGCTAATTTACATGTTCCATTCGGTTGCTTTATGTGCCATTCTGCTTCCTTCTTTACCTTTCCTAAGTGTTGGAAACATCTGGTACTCTGTAGCTCAAATATTGATAATGAATTTTGGGTGCGTGTTTAAAACTTCTCATTAAAGTATAGAATTTTCTCCTCACACATCCTGTGCTGAATAAAGGACGAAAGCCAGCCAAACTCTTGATTGTTTTTGGCAATCTAAAGCCTCAGCTGAGAAAGAGTTTGGCATCTAGGACTGTGTTTTTTGTCTTCTGCTTTTTTAAATAGTTCAATTAAAAATAATAATAATAAAAAATCCCTCGCTAGCTAGTTAACTGTAGGAAGCTAGAGAAAAAGAAATCAGCCTCAGAAATCAACCTCATTAAGAAATTTCAGATGGGCTGCTTTTTCACCTCTCTTTTCAGCTCTTTGTGCTTGGAACACTGTTTTTTTCCTGCCTTCTAATGGTCTTTTATTTTCTCCAGTACTGGATAAAGCCAGTGTTATCTGTTTTTCTAAAAAAGAAATATTCATGTATTCTGTTGAAGTAAATTGAATTTTTATAACTGAACTAGAAAGCTGGGCTGATGGGTAAATTTTGCATGCAGAGGGTCCCAATAATTATGGCTCTCTTCATGGGAATGGCTCCTCTTCCTAGAAACAGGTGTGGTGGGACATCCAGGGGCCATTTTTATCTTGCCTACTCCATGATCAGAAAGAGCCACAGAACAACAGCAAGATCATAGTAAGCTGATTTTCTCTGCCCTAGGGAATTCTGGACAACAAGTCTGCTTGTGGTAACTTACTGGTAACCTTATCTTCACATTTAATATTATTATTCCCCTTTGGAATATAATGGAGTGTACCTAACTGTCTTCAAAGTTTTGTCTTTGAATCTCACTGAAAGCTGTCTTCAGCTGACAGAAATTCCCCCCTATTTCTTTTTTTCTTTTTTCCAGAAGTGTTTTATTCACAATTTCTCCCTTTTCTTTTGCTTCAGAACTAAAACCATCCAAAAGCTCTCAAACTCCTGTCAAAAAGGTTGGACTTAGATTTTAGAATGAGGTCTATATGTGAAGGTCTTACTGTGTTGCCATAAATGAAGGAAAAGCAAGTCAAAATAGAACCGTCATACCAAGCCGGATCTAGGTCAGCTTAAAGGTGTATTTTTGGCCCTCTGAAAGGGATGAGAGAAAGCAATGTTGTCCTAGGAACGGGAGGTCCATGTAGGGGCTACAGCTTAGAGGGAGCTTTCTCCTCCCTTGTCCTGTAGGAAGAGTGAAGTTCACAATAGGAAAAGGTATTGGTTAATCTCTTCTACACAGTTACTACTGCGTTAGTGTCCTTGTAGAATAGGCGAAGATATTGGTTAATCTGTTCTACACTCTCTTACTACTGCATTAGTGTCCTTGTTGTAGAGCATAGTCCTTGGTTATGTTCTTGGTATTTTTTGGTTTTTGTTTCTATTTTTTACAAGAGGGAGATGCTTTACAGTTGTCTTCAGGAAGCTGAATAAAACCATGTGTGAACCAAAACTTGCAGTAAAACTCAGGATCCCTTTCTGCGATGCAGGTGTTTGTAGAAGCGTGAGATGTGAGCACTGCATTTCTGGTTCTGCTTCTGGGCCTGTTTCATGCTTGTCGTGTCTCATGCCACTTTTCTATCCTGAGATGTTTCTTAATACCTCTCACAAGGGGCCCCAGTCTTGAGCCTTTCTTTTATTTTTAACCTCCCCTTACAGTTCTTACAAAACTTCATCTCTGTGCGAGACGAAGGCCGTGACACCTCTCGGAGCACTCTGCTCTTGGCTACATTCTGCTCTGTGCTCTCTCCCCACCCTTGGCTCTGCAGGTAATTATGCTGAGGGGTCTGATAACGGTGAGACTACAATTTGAAGGCATCCCGGTGATAAAATTGCACCGCTGAAGACGTGTGTGTTGTTTCTGCCTCCCACTCTTCTTGGGTCTTTAGGGAACCTGAGGAGGCATTGAATTACCAGGCGGGATAGCAGCACAATTTGGGAGGCAAACGGCTGTCGTTTCGCTGTGAGATCCCGCGGGCTCGTTGGCTGGACTGGCAGCTGAGGGGTAAGGGAGTGCTGTGTGTTGGTTACACTCAGGAGTGGGAGAGGATTGCTGGTGAAGCCAGCCTGAAGTGGCTCATCTAAAT
>Ga0181612_123554_pt1 | contig 12030 bp, 4 predicted proteins | sample HoacroProtozoa21_FD_119630 | JGI IMG/M metagenome (GOLD analysis project Ga0181612, IMG submission 119630) | Hoatzin crop microbial communities from Cojedes, Venezuel. Combined Assembly of Gp0051906, Gp0051904, Gp0051908
CGTGTTGAGAAACTTATTGCTAGTACAAGCTGAAAACATAGCAGGGAAAAACGCAGGCGTGTAACACAGATCTGGAGTCGCCATAGTTTCAGTCTGTAAGTATGAGGCCTTTGCAGAGAACTAATTAATGCCCGTCTATTAAGTCCGCGGTTGTTTCGGTCGCTCGCCGCGCCAGCGCTGACGCCTCTACACGAGCGGGGCGCAGCGGCCCTGCCCCGCGTTCGCCGTGCTCCTCTCTCTCCGCAGAGGGATGATCTCGACACGCGCTTAGTGTTACCAGGTGACAGGATGAGACCCTGCCTCGTTAGAACGTACAACACGATGCACCGCGGACTGATTATCCATCCATTGCTAGCGATAAAACATGCAACGAGAAAAATTGTCTAAACCAGCCCGCGTCTTTAGCTGCCTTGCTAAATGCCCAGCCACCCCCTGACCGTCCCAGCACACGCACTGCCAGCAGTGGGCTCCATGCTCGGGCACTCGGCTTCCCGCCCCGGGAGGCGAAGGCATCCGCGCAGGAACACCTCTCCTCCCAGACCCAGCCGCTCGCTCGCGCAACGCGACCAGCAGCGCCCGGTGACGTCACAGGCGCTCGCCGGGTCCGCACGCAGAGACCCTTCCAATGATAATCCCATGGAGTCGGGCTTTCCAGGCGGCGCTCCCGAGGGCGCGCGCACGCTGCCCCGGCACGGCGCCACGTCCCGACTCCTAGCACCAACGGGTTTATCGTGAAGATTATCATTGCTGAAGGTCGGAGCGAAGGTTTATGCACATGTTCCGTCAGACACAGATCTCCGGAAACGGAAAGACATTTTCCTATCAGTGGAGCGCTTCTCGCGGGGTTTTGAACTCGGTCAATCGGGTACCGCAGTTACGTCTAACACGCTGGGTTTTGGGACTCTTTTGCTTGAGGGCAAACCTTCCTTGAGAACAGCTGATCCCAGAAATTTACTCTTTTCATTATTAAAATAAAGTGCTTTTCTTGTAATCGCTGGGGTCTCGTTGTTCAAACGCAATTCCTTCACGGAGGACAGCAATGTTCTGCTGTGCTGCCCGGCGCTCACCTTACCTTTCCCCTCAGTGGAGCACAAGATGTAGCTTTTTGTCTGACCGGTTTTAACCCTTTGGCACAGGAAGCTGGAATTCCTCACCTCCACTGCCAAACGCTGCCAGACAGTTAACAGACAGCATTCCACTCACACAAATCGGATTCTAAGCAGTATGTACAATTTCAGAGCCTTGTTAAAATTTCCACATGGGAGAAAAGTGCATTATTTCCTTCAGCTTGTACAGTCCTTCCATATATTACAAAATTAACTGCTAGAAGCCTGTTCTATCTAAGATGTAGCAGCATTTGCAAACATGACACATACAATCCTTATCTCTAAAAATAAATACTACCGCAGTATAACCAAAAAAAAAAACCAAAAAAACAAACCTCAGTTAAACACCTGGAGAAAAAGCGAATTCACAAACTCCGAATGAAACCAAGTAAGGCAAACACCTGTTCACCTTGGTGCACACATTTTGGTGAAAAGCAATACCATTATGCCTGTCTACATTCTTCAGCCATCAGAGGTGATGTATATCATGAAAGAAAAAGAAAAGCATGAGAAAGATGTTATCTGGTGCAAATTATAAGACCCCCTTAGACAACTCCAACTGCTGCTTTTACGCCTTCATTTCTTGCATGTATAATGTTCGATTCTCCATGATTGCACATGAACCTGGAAGTTCTAAATGGCAGGCTGGGTGAGCCCAGCCCTTCTGTTTCTTCTGTAGTATCCAACAGTAATTAAAAAATAATATATATATATATTTATATATATCAACAGTTTAAGTCCTTCTCTCAAACGTTTGCCAAACAAATTCCAGCCAGATGTTAATGACAGAGACCTGCTTCAAGTAATGATATGCCTAACAAAAACCTGGCGCGTGTACATCACCACCCCTATGTCTCCTTGTTCTAACCAGCACAAACAGATGCAAGAAAACGCTATAGACTAGTCTTTTTAGACTAAGTACAATTTTGATTCATCTTCTGGAAGAAGATAAACTGGACCAACGCATTTTTTTTGTTTAGCCTCCACTGTGAGGAAAAATAGATGACTACTTGTGCACAAAGTGTACAATGCTGAAGTCAAGTCATCTACCTTCAGAGAAACTGTCAGTAACTTCCTGACGTTGCTATTACACTGAGACTGTGGGCAGCAGCAACAGCAGGAGAGCGCAGTAGAGAAAAATCTCGTATTTCATGCAAAACCAAAACGGATTTTAGGTAGATTTGGGAAAGAAACTTGTTCAATTTGGAACGGTCTCTGAAAGTGCCCCTGCTATCTGAAATAGTATCTAGTACTGGTGGTGATGTTCAGGAATCATTTTCAGTGATAAACCTAAGATGACAGTGAAGCAGCAGAACAAAAATGTTATTCTCGTCCACTTGCAGAGTAGGAAAACTGGGGGAAATGCGGCCGCCTCTCATTGTCCATGCAGTCCATACCGTCCTCGTCATCTGTATTAAGGGAGAAGTTCAAAACGTCACTATATTTGCAACAAAATTTTGTTCTTCATCTAATATGCAGTACACCTTTCAGGGTTCAACGCTGAAGTGAAAGGCTCAAGGTAAGACTTCATTCATGGAAGCTTACGCTCACACAGCAGAACCAAGCTCACTGGAAGGGCAGCCTTTCAGGCAGCCACCGGTTATTTCGGGGAGGGCTGGTTGGTGCGTTTGATTATGACTGTCACCTGAGACCTTCAGTCACTGCTACCCTTCCGGGCTCACCAAAACACGCCAGCACGTCCAGCTCCTGGTGGCACGGAAGCCGACTGCCGACTGAAGCAGCCAGTTCTCATTGTTTCTTACGCTGAGTTCAGGAAATGATAATCTTATTGTGGATATATTTATGTACTCCTCCATTTCAAAGGGAGTTCAAAGGAAAAACAGCTACAAAATGAACAATTCATACAGGTTCTATGCGTTTCAATTCTTACATGTTATTTTTTGGTAAACTATTTATTTTTACTGTATTTGTTGGGATCAGCGGAAACACAGACTAAGCCAAATTCATAAATATTTTTGTTTACATAATTCCTACAGTGGCAATGGAAACCAGGCACCAGATGTTGCCTGACTCTCAGAATTTGGATCTACATTCTCACCTGGATTTTTTAACAGTGCTTATCCTTAAAGACCCCTATTGAAACTGTTATTCTAATGACGTATTTACCCGCAACCTTTCAGAATTATGTATCTTTTGCATCTTCATGTACTCTACGTAGAAAAACTAGAGTTAATGCAGGTTTGAGCAACTGCTATGGTCAGGCTGCTTGACTTCAACCGTGCCTCTCAGTTCTGAAACTTCAAATACAGTCTCCCATTTACACTGTGAATTTAAACCAGGTTAATGTACAGAGCCTGTTTGTTTTGCTATCAGTTTGATTACTGTAGATATAAGATACAGGTTCAATATTCATTTAGCATGATTTGTAAAATTTTGATAGTTAAACAAATAACTGGCCAAAATGTTACAAAAATTATTTCTGCAACTGCACAAGATCTTCAGTTCAGCAGTGACTTTCTGATACCCTCCATCCCTAAAGCACATTTTATCCCCCTTTTGCACAATCACATAAGGCAGAGGTGACACCATACTGTAGATAATACAATTACTTGTAGATTTTAAAAGAAAAATAATTAAAAAGCATTTCCTGTTGCAACACCCAGAAAAGGAAAAAAACCCCATGTGGTCCCTGAACCACTGCAGCTGACTAGAAGAGGCAGCAGTTTTCCAGACCGAGCTGGCACACGAGCAAACCCACCTCTGGGCGCTGGCGATGCGACTCACCGCAGCCGCAGGCGAGCAGCCCTGCCAGCTCTCCGCGAGGGCTCCCCACGCCAGCAACGCCGCGGCTCTGCTCTGCGCAGCTGCTGGCCGTCACCCCCACTTTATTACCCTTCGGCCTGGGGCGGGGATGCAGCCCGCAGCAGCCAGACCAACGCAGCAGGGGCCGACAGAGGCACCGCAGGTCGGCAGGTCGTGTCCCTGCATCGGCACCCATCACCCGCTCTGATCTCGATAAACGCAAAGCTGCAGTCTTGGGAGCAGACACATATTCTGTACTGCTTCAGCCCTCGATGGACAGACAGCCACTCGCATTGCGTATGTGGAGTTTCAAGAGATCAGGACTTCATGATATTGAATCAATAGTTCAAATTTTCGCAAAGTTTGTTCAAATTACGAATATGAACACATTCTCATCCAGACAGATGGAAGAAGAAAGGGTTTTTTTTTTTCACAGCAGGAAGACTTAAAGTCACTTAAATGACTGTTCAAACACTAAAAATGCAAAATCCAGAAAATACTCCAGATCTATCTACCAACGGAAAACTGCAGCTAAACCTGGGAAACCTAGAACACCAAAAAATGAGCTAGCTCTGTGAAAGGGTAATCAACCTTAATTACAGACTTTATCGTCTATCTTTGTAAGCCTCCTTCCCCATCCTCCAATAGGAAAAAAAAAAAATATCTCCCTTAGAAAGGACATTCATTCAAGAACTCAGCAGCAAGATTTTAACTGCTCTGGCTGGGTAAGTAACTCTGTTAAGCTCCAGCTTGGCCGATCAGAGCATGATTCTTGTGCGTGTTCCATGTTCCATTTTTGTGCAGGGTCCATGTTCCAAGTACTTTGCTGAACTGGGACCTTGAGTGCCAACCAGCAAACATTTGAAGCCAAAACAAAAACCCCAAACAAAAAAAAACCCATGCCAAAAATGCCCCTAGAACCTAACCCAGAGTGCTGTAATATTCTAAGCCTTGTAAACGCTCCTTCTTTAGAACACTGTCATTAAGAGTTACTCTTTTACACTTCCACATGAAGATTTCTATTAGTCACAGAGAGCACAGCTTTTCCATTCAAACAGCAAAAACCTTACATGGTGCTTTATTATAAACTGATTGTTTTTAAGTTATGCTTCTACATAATTTCTGACTTACATTTTTCAGGCGGCGTTATTGTAATAGTTTGAGCTGTAAATTCTTCATCAAAATACCTGGTGTCTGTCTCAGATGTCACTTGAGGTTTAAAAGGAGGTACAAGCTGAAAGGGACCAAGAAACAAAATGAAATTACTACACCTGCAACCAGCCAAATTACTATCAGAAAAACAAGTTCATCTTTTTGCCTATAGCCCAGATCAAACGAGGAGGGCCGTGGAGAGACAGCCGAGTCTCTAACCTCTAGTAAGAGATAGAAGCCATCAGAGTCAACCCCCAAAATACTAGTTCAGAATCCAGCTAATAGCACTACATGGCTAAATTCCAAGGACCAGTCTCACGTGACTTGCAGATAAATTGAGCTGCCTGGCGATAATTATCTAGACATTCTTCGGGCCATTCTAATTACCTGCAGAGATGTCAGGCAAAGGCACCAAGGTGGTGTCAACAGCTCAGGCAGAAAGGACTACGCAAACAGCACAGGAAGCACAATGCTGCTTTATTTTTTCGCAGGGTTAAGGCCTACATCTGAGCTTACCTTTAGAAGAAATGTGAATGTGAAAATAAATCTGATATTTGAAAAAAGGCCAGTTCACGCTTAAGTGAGTTGCTGGACCTAATCCTGCCTTTCACACTCTGGTGCGGTATTTCCCAAGAGCAAATGACTGGGATTTGCTCTCAGCTTGCAGGCAGGACCTCCTTGCCCCTCTTTTCAGCCAGCCTTGCTATCCACCTTCTCCCCCGGTACAAGCGCCTATGGGCCAAAGATTTTAACTGGAAGGCCTATTCAGCCTGGAATCTCACACTGCACGGTGCCAGACCAAAACCACACAGCGGTTTAGTGCCTGTGACACTGCAAATGGGGCTGGGGGGGTTGCCAGTGTCTTGGTTTGTACCTTGGAGCCCACTGGTGTTATCTCCTCACACGCACTTTAAAATGCACACCCTGAAGATAACGTATCCATTTCCCTTTCCATATAACAGGTTAACTTATGGCTCACTGATATTATCTGATCTTGCATGTGGTTTTCACTAGCTTCACGTTCTCTCTCTCCTGAGCTCCAGAACACCGACACCAAACAGTTCAGGTGTTCGCTTACCCCACAGCAAGGGAAGCCGAACTGCCGTTAGACCCCCTCCCCTCCCCAAGGCCAACGCACTAGACACAATTCACGACACACGGTGTACATTGCAGAAACTCCCATTTTCGATGACAATTTTTTACAATAGCAAAAGTCTTTGTTATTTTATTATGTTTGATGTACAAGACTTTTTTTTTTTCTCCTTACAGCTTCGAGGGATCTGCATGACCTGGTGAATGTTAGCAGGGGCTCTGGAGCTTAGTGCTAAGCAAAGCAGCCTACACAATACAGGAACCGAGCCACCCAAATCCCAGAATAGGCTAGCCTGCCTCACGGGGACTAGACTGTGTAAGGACACAGTGCTGCACAGCCAGCCAAAGAAAGCAGGCTTTCAACAAGTTGCTCGTCACAGTACATCTCTATCCAGAAAAATCTTAATAGTAATTCCTAATACTCCAGTTTGGGATTAGGCATAAAAGATTAAAATGTAGTAAAGTGCATAAATGGGGCACTTAAACAGCAAGACAGCTGCAAAAAAACCACTAAACACAGGCAGGTGTAGGTGCATGCACTCACTTAAAACCTCTCCATTTTTTATTGCCGTTACAAAGGCACACACAAACTCCCGCTGTTTCCAGATCCAGGTTGAAAACTGCCACCCAGTTCTTGTCGCGTTGTCCCTCTCACACAGGACATACTCCACTGGCAGCGGGTAATGTGAAAGCCACGGTAGCTGGGGAAAGACACCTTCACTGTACTTCGCACTAGGAGAACCACACCAGAATGCTGGGTGGTTCTTCAGACACAGGACCAGATTCTGCTGCCATCCCTCCCAGGACACACCTACAAGTCCTTCAACATTACCCTTTATTCAACAATTTGACTCTTTTCTTCCTGCAGCAGTTTATTTCTCCTTTTGAGAATATACTAAGATCTCTGTTTTACCTGATCCAAATCTTCAGTAACAGTTTAAGCAATTAATAAGCAAAAATAAACCTATCACTTTCATATACTTAAAAACAGTACAATAAGTCTGATCAACACAGTATTTGAAGTAAAGGCTTTGGGCATTGTAGGATAAATGTTTATGGAGCTAACATACATAAACTCCACATCAGAAGAATATTCCAGGTATAAATCCAGTTACATCCAGTGTTTAAAAACCAAGTATTCTGTTTTCTTGTACAAATTCTTGCACCAAGTAACCTACTCTACTCAAGGCCAAGTGACCACCACTGCACATCCTTCTAAAAGACACTTTCACAGTTCTCAGAAACTGAAGTAAACATTAGATAAATTCAGTATGAAAAAAAATCCATTAGATATCAGTTTATTGTAACGATTTTACCACTTCCCTGATTGGGATCATTTTTCCAGATCGGAAACAGAAAATGCCATTTCACAAGAATTAAAACTTTTCACATGAAAATACAAGCTTAAGAAAAATTTTCTTGTTTCTCCAGTCAAGGACAAGAAGCAATGTCTTTCCAATGGAGCAACACACATCCCCAGCAGAACAAACCACGCTTGCTGTGAAGTAAACCAGAGACCCTTCACGCTACAACTACTACGTGAAGAGAAGGAGCAAACACTCACTCTGCAGTCTTTAACAACTGTGACTTAGGTCAAAGTAGTCAGTGAAAAACTGAAGGGCAGGATAAGATCATGAGATCTAGCAATGTACAGATCTGCAGCTGGAGAGGAAAAAGATCATGCATTACCTGACAAGTTTCTTCCTCAAAAACTTACTGGCTAATTAATGGTTTACTCAGGGGTTTTTTCCTCTTTTTTTTTGTGTGTCCACTGAAGTGAACAGGCCTCACTATGACTTTCGCTCACCCCCTTGTTCTCTCCATCTATCTGAGATAGTAATGGTTATGAAAAACTCTCCAAAGACTTTATTTTAGGAGAGAAGCACAGTACTCAATGACACAAATAATTACAATAATACTTTCAATAATAATTTCAATCAGGTATGAAAAGCACCATTAAAACAAAATCCATCAATCACAGGTAATGGGAGGAAGCTGGTGCTCCAATCTGATGCTCAGTAGTGAGGCTTAATAGAAAACTCTTTATCAGTAACAAGTCAGCTGATGAAACTTCCAGGTACGGCAGAATTTCAGCTGCCTGGGGAAGTGAAACAAGCAAAACACACTAAGCTCCAGGCTGTAGCCAGAGGGGAGGAACCCAACGGAAGTTTGTGTCACTGGTGTTTTAGGATTCATCCGTCTTCCAGCGGTACCTTTCATCTGCTGGACATTAATAGCAGCTGGAAACCTCAGTGACTGCAGAAACCAGCCATGCAGCCACGTGGCTCTCCGTAAGAGGTTATGCTGGTATTTACACGAGCTATAGTCTCGCATACACCAGCTGTCCCCTACAGCCTACGGAAAAGAGGAAATGGTAGCGGAGACTCAGACGCGCAGGTACAGCTCCACAGAGAGCAGCAGGAAGGCTTCTTCGTTCTCTCCGCACACCTCGCCTCCCTCCCTCCGAGCACCACTTCCAGCAGCACAGCTGTGAGGGCAGCCAGAAGCGGGCATCACTCCTGTCGATCTGCTCTGCCCCACCTACACCAGACTAATTGTGGGTGAAGTCTTGAGGACATCCCACTCCAGACAGACTCCTGATCCGCCACCAAAGGCACACGCCCTCCTCCCCCAAGTAAATTCCTTCTCTGACCTTAATGTAATTGTTGGGATACTTGCAAGACAGACTCCCAGCTCTCATGGGAGAGCCTCTAAAGTAACCATCGTCAAGAAATGATGAACGGGCACACAGAGCTCGGGCACCTCCTCCAGAAGAAAATGAGAGCAATTCAGTATGGACTCCTTTCCTAACAACCTCTCAGACAAAGCCGAAGCACAGCGTATGGTACAAATGATGCACACAACTGTACACAGAGGGACGTGGTACTTCACCACCACATTCAGGAGACGGGGGACAGAACCACGCAAGACAGATTTTGTAAGCCATGTCACCAACACACCAGGCCACGCTATGGAAACTTGGCAATCATCTTTCTGGAGGCGTGCCACCTTTGTTCATTAATTGTCGGATTTTATTTAAAAACAGAAAGCAAAATCTCCACAAATTTCAGCTGTAATGAAACCGTTAGAAAGCCAAACAAGGTGCAACTGCTGCAGAGATAACCACCTGGATTGACACACAGCCTTATTAAGAACTGAGAAGCTCCTCCATACGTCCCAAGGGAGACTGAAGCAGAGGGTCAATGACAAAGAACAAAACATCCAGCATTACCCACAGCTCCGACAAGCAGAACATGAAGATGCCACTCTATAGCCAGCGGCACTTCAGTTTGGTGCCTCAAGGAGAGAGCTACCACCAAAGCTTCTCCCCCCTTCTGACCTGAGAAGTCAGAAAGTCCAAGAGTAACGTGAACACGGCAAGGCAGACCCAGTAACCTGTGCCCGAAAGGAGTCAGATGAGCTCCTGTTCAGCTTTGCCGCACTGTGAGAGAATCGCGCTGCTCGGTCCCGGCTGCCAAGCTTTGGTACGGGACGATTTTCCTCCTCTAGCTGGCTGTGCAAATTCAGGCAGAAGGCACTCGAACCTGACAGGAGACTGCACCTCCAGCACCCGACAATTTGCTCTAAGGGCCAGAAATACAGATTTTCTGTGTTTATGCATTACATACACACATATGCATAAAAATGTATGTGTGTGTGTGTGTACAAATAAAGAAATAAAAGTCTAAACTCTGTGTGAATTCAGTGGCTGTAAGTGTTGATGTTAAAAAATCCAATTTCACACCCAACTCCTGTCAAGCTGAATCTGCCCCGGCCACTTTCAAGGCTTGATGTTAGAAATGACAGCAGAAGCAGCATAGTGTCTCTATCATCTCCAGTGAGTGGCATTCCATTTGGCATCCACCGGGAGCAGCGTGTGAGAAACACCACTGGTTTTCCTGTTCAAGACCTGTGCAACCTGCCACCCGTCTCTCGGGGGAAGGGAAGGGGCAGGTACAGTACCTGACTGTTACAGCCACACTGAGAGGAACAGACAGGCTCCATCCTGCAGCTTGAGCTTTCTCGCACCTACTGAACAACTACAGAAATACTTCAGTACGAGAGAAAATATGTAACGCTACTTGCTCAGCGATAATCTGCCAGGAATCATTTGTCTTGGTGTTCTATAGGAAGTGGCTGAAGCTACTTCAAAGTAACTGTGATGCACTCGATCTGCCAAATGAAAAATATGATGCTTAAGAACATCAATTTGATCCTCCTCCTCTTATTAATTTAAAGGGAATTTTCCTTCCAGTTAACTCAAAATTAGCACTACTGTAAGAATCTCATCCACCAACCAACTGCAGCTGAATAGCACTCTGAGATAAAGTGTGAAAGGAATAAAAGGAGCAGCTACACACCACTCCCACTGCATTACTCATTGAAACAAATCAGGTAACTAGATTATAATCTCAAAACTCCCAAACACACTAATTCCCTACGTATCATATAAATACTAAAGACTGAGCACTGTTATTCAATTGCAGGTTCTATTCATAAGGAGTGACTATTCAACTCTTACTTATGGTTCAACTTCAATACGACATTCCAAGTTGTCGAATTAAAAAAAATCACTGCAGCATCTCAACTTACGTGCCTCTTCTTTATTAACAAATTACAATGTATTAGCTGAATTCTGTTTTTCTCACAGCTTATCTATTTTGAAAATTTTTTATAAAAATAACTACAAAACAGGTATTTCAGTAATGCCTAGTATGATCATCATATGCTGCATTTCATAGATTTCCATCTAGTTTATTATTCAAGTCTGACCAAAACTGTGTCAAATGTTACAGTTCTTTCTTACCATGAAAGTTAATTAAGTATTAGTAATTAAGTGTTCATGATTTGATGTCCAGAAATCAAGCTTTCATTTGTCTTAAACTTTCTTGGAGAACCAAAGCTGCAAAGTTGTGATTTTCAAGAATCAAACAGAAGAGACAGATTAGCCAAATCAGAATGGTGAAAAAATGAATTATACTGTGAGGAGGAAAAGAGGCCACATCACTGAAACACACCTTTGCATGCTCAGCTGGAAGCGTGGAAAACATGTCACAATTCACAAACAGATTTCTCAACTCAAAAAAAAAAAAAAAAAGTATTTGCATTAACAAACTAGCTAACTTACTAAATGACATTTCAAGTAAACAGTCTATTTTCACATAAACTGAAATTCATTAACCTACAAATTACCACAATAAAATATTTTAAAAGGACACTGGTAAAGCTTGTCTCAAAGTTTTATATTTTTCTGATGCCTATCTGTTAATACATGTTCCCTCATTTATACGTCTTTCAAGCTGCCATCAAAGCAAATGCTTGGTGACCCTAAAAGCCATGCAGAGATACTAACGACACAAAACCTTCGTTCAGTCTTTCAACATCACATTGTCAACAACAGTATTTTAATTATAAATACATAAGTCCTTTAAAACAACGGTTTTCCTTTCCTAACAATAATTTTCTGCTCTTCTGATACTAGCTCAGTTACCCAAGGCAACAGGAGCGGACAGATGATGTGCTCTGCTAGTCTGTCTGTCCTGCCCTAATGCGTTCTGAACAGCTGGGCGAACGCACCATGCCAGAGAAAAGACGAGGAACACGGACGCTTCCCACAGAACTGCTTAATCTCAGTTTACTGAATGGAAGCGAGGCCCCCCCGTCCGTCCCCCCGAAACAAGAGCTTCCACTGAGGGAAAGACGGCAATCGCAGCTGAGCTCCAAGCCGGTCAGTAAGCATTCAGAGAATCAAACACCCTTGGGTGTATTTTCCTCCCTGTAACCTCAAGCAGCTGGGGGAAGGGCTGGTGGCCCACCACTAGCTCTGCCCACATGCTTTAAAGTACCACTGGAAACACAACGAAAAGACCAGACTGGTCAGCAGGTTTCTGATCTTTTTACCACTCATATGGCAACA
>Ga0181612_134503_pt1 | contig 12030 bp, 7 predicted proteins | sample HoacroProtozoa21_FD_119630 | JGI IMG/M metagenome (GOLD analysis project Ga0181612, IMG submission 119630) | Hoatzin crop microbial communities from Cojedes, Venezuel. Combined Assembly of Gp0051906, Gp0051904, Gp0051908
AAAGAAAGAAAGAAAAAGAATGTGATTGCCTGAAAGCGTCGTTCCTGGCTAACAGCTTGGAGTCACTGAGGAAAGGAGAGCAAAAGAGCGTCCTGCCCCAAGGGCCCTGCAAGTCAGGGCTGGAGGGAAAGACAAGGCAGACCCCAGGTACCACACGAGCCCTGCTCTGTACTTGAGCAAGCAGACCTGGAGAAAGCATAAGGGTGACAAGGCATCCCCCAGTGAGCATCGCAGGAGGCTGGGTGGCTGGGCTCTTCAGTGCGTCCCCTGGGCTGGGCCACCCTCTGTGAGAAACTTGGCTGAAATGGTTGAAATGAGGTCAATCTCTCATTTTCCGCATGCTCCAGTTTTACCTGGGAATTTACTTTGTTATTTGAGCCCCATCTCCAACAGAGCGGGAGGATACACTCTCAGTGCTTCAACATGGGAGGTAAGAGAGGGGCTGAACAACTCTCCTCTCTGTAACTCTCTGGGCACTTTTCTTAACCCCACAATGCCTGCTTGGTTTCACCAACCCATTTGCCACAGATCTGTTAGTGGGGAGAGACAGCTCTCTCTTGATCTGCAAAAACATTCACTGCTGCTCTGATAAACAGATTGCATTTCAAATGAACTTGAAACATGAGAACATGACAGTTTGGGAAATGTAAAATTGAAATATGAATGGTTATATGCTACTGTTTGTGTGGGGGAGGGAAACGTGATAACTGAGCAGTTTAAATAGCAGGGTTCCCCTTCGTTTCTTTTCTTCCTGGTACTTGTGGTAAATTACGGGCTTAGTACTCAGGCTCCAGTGCATATTTTACCACCTTGTTTCATAAGTCTGAATACAGCATTTAGTGGGAGGACAGCCTGTAATTATGTTGTAAGTTATCAAACAAACTGCAGATGTATAAATGTGAGGGTAGGCTTAACTACTTTGTTTTGAAAAGGAACTTTAATATTAAACAAATGTGCACTTATTGGAAATGGCAGTGTTGAAAGCCTGCATTGTGAGTCTGACTTAATAAACCTAATCTTTCCCTAAAGCTCTGTATGTTATGGAGAAGTAATAAGCTATCTTGACTAACTTAAATATTTCCTTTCATCCTAGAAAAAGGACCCCACTCTTAAAAGTAATTAATCATCTGATTTAAAGCATCCCAAGTACATGACCAGATTTTTTATATTACCTGTACAGATACTATTGGTTGCAATAACAAGGCATGTGCATGCGCAGTAGCTGGTTACAACATGTAAATTAAATGTTTGTGCACATTTAGAGAAAGGTAAAGTAATATTTTCTTGCATCTATTTTTAGAAATCCTCCCTGCAAGAATCAAGCTTTGACAAACGGAGCTAGATATGAACCAACCTTCACCAAAAATTGAAACTGAACCTAGGGCAAATATTTTATATTTCCCATGAGCTGTGCTTTGTATTTCTTCGCTTTTTACTGCCTGCTCTTTTCCTTGTTTCACCTAGGACAGAGCAGAAATGGGGAGATACCACACAAAATGCACTATTTTAAAAATAATGCTAATCCATCTTAGAGGATGAAGTGCTCTGAACCTCATTTTTAGTCCACTTTTGTAGAGACAGTAGGTTTGGATCATTCATACACATTCCAGTTGAGCATGTGGATAATAGGCACTTCTGTGAGCCAATATGAACTACTCTCAAACCTTTTCAAAGTTTGCCTGCTTTTTGCTGCTGAATATGAAGGGGATGCTGGTATAGGCACTGTACAGGAAATGTGCTACGAGGACAAAGGTGTGACAGTTGTGTCACAAAGTAGTTTAAGTGGGTGAGAATGAGCAGTTGGACAAAGTTGATCTCTTCTAATTACCCGAATAATGATAATAAGAAGTCCAGACATTTAAAACTTAATTGGTATGGAGAAATATGCAGTTATTGTCAGCAGGGAAGACCAGGAATCAGCATGAATTATCCTGAGTTGGTGATTTGGCTTTGAAACCCAGACCATTACTGTTTCAGTGGATTTGTTTATTGTTGGCTATGCATATTTAAGGAGCAAGGAAGCAGAAGATAGTTGTGAAGAGAAGTTGTGAAGAAGCGGCGTAATCTTCACAGTCCTGAGGAACAGAAGAAAGAGAGAGGAACAGGGAAATGGAAGTCTTGTAATTCACATGGATCTCAGTGGGGAGACTGTCTAGAGACCAGAGGTGGTGGCAGATGGACACAGGGAGTCCATTCACCACTTGTACTTGAGGTATTTGCTTTCTGCTACAGTCTGAACTTTCATCTGAATATGTCAACTCACCTGCTGTGGAACCAGCATCCAGACCTTGCATGGTCCATATGGCTATGGATATTTTTTGCTGGATCAGGCACTTTATACACTGTCTAATACACAAGGCATGCAAATTGTCATTACAGCCATCTGCAATTTTTTGCATAGGTTAGTGACATTAAAGGAACTTTCTTTTTTTGGTTAAGCCATCTTACAGCAAATAATGTGACTACAATTTCTTGATGGACATTTTCAATGCTGTTGAAGTGCTACAACAAACCAGGATAAAGTACTCTCATATTTTCTCCTTTTGCTATTAGATAATAGAGATTACAAAGATGCCAGTTGAGTAGAGCACTAGTGCATGACTGTATTCATTGTTTACAGGAGCAAAGAGTTAAGGACTTGCCACAACAACAAGCTATAGGGAGGAACAGTTGCATTGCTCAACACTGCAGCTGAAAAGTAGCTCTATAAACTGGCCCTGTCTCAAGAGACCAAACCACCACTCTCAGGAGATCAGGTGACTACTTTTTTCATGCTGAATTCAGCAAAAATGTATATTAATAGACATACCTGATTGCTTTACTGATTAGAGCAAGTTTCACCTTCATTGCCTGCAGCTATGGGGGAACACATCAGATTGCCAGTAACACCAGGTGAAGGTCTCAAACCTTCTCAAAAGCCTTCAGAAATTCTCTTTTCCAATGTGTGATATCCTCTGATATCTCAGAGGACATACTTAAAGGCATGGTATAATGGAGAGGAAAGAGCACCTGGCTCTGTGCTCTGTGAGTGTTGCAGAGTGTGCAGCAAGGCAAGACGTAGCAGGATTCTCAGCATGTAAGATCTGATTCTGAGGTAACCTGTGAGTCAGATGCGCATTATGAGTCTTTTAGGTCTCAGGCTGAACTGGAGAGGCTGAAAGTTTGGGACAGAATAACCATTACTTTCATGTTAATAAATCCAGCTGATGGGCTTTTGAGATAATAAAAGAACAAGACAGCAGAAATATTTTCATTTGTAAAACTATGTCATGTTAGTTTTGTACTAAATTATGCTTATTCAGTTAGGTTCTGTGCAAGTTAGCAGTAAAGCTCCAACAGATATCTATGGCCTTTGTATTGAGTCCTGGGACCTGGTCCTGATCCTACATGCTTTGGTGATCAAAAGTCATAAAAGTCATCTGATCAACAGGCACAGCTGGTGTGTATGTTCTTAACCCACCTCAACTGCAAGATAATGAGATTTGCACTAAAACTCAACAGAAAGTCTAAGCTAAGTGTCATTATGATGGATTTGAGGTAGTCTTAGAGTGTGCATGTTGAGTGTTGATTCAGGTAATAGTTTTTAACTTTATAAATCTTGTAGCTTTTAGGTCTTAGGTCTGAGCCCTTTGCTGGGGTAAGTTTTTACAATTGACTCAAAGATAGATATCGCACTTGTCTGGAGTCCTGTGTAAGAGTGGGTAGGTAAAGTCTGCTGCTTGTGAAAATGTGATTGAAAGCTAGAACTTATATCTACATGTGTTACTGCTAAAAAGATCTGTTGTGCATTAATGTTTGTATTTGACAGAAAGTAGAGACCTCAGCCCTCGAAACCTTTGTGTTAAGTGCTGTTCATGAACACGGCATGAGACAAATTTTGTTTCGAGTTACCTTGTGATCAAAACACCTGATTTAGTAGGAAAACTCATCATTATTTTTAAAGAGAGGGCATAAAATCAGATATAGTACAAATTTTCTTGATAGAGAACATTTTAATAACTTTCCTCTTTAACACATGGAAAGTACAAATATCCCTTGAAATAGCTTTCCTCTTATTTTTGTGGCAGCTGTGCAATAATCTAGAAGAAGTTAAAGTATCACTGTATCCTTTGCTTCACTAATAGCATGCATTTATTGTGCTTTTATGTTTTTATTTATGAAGATTTTGTGAAATGAGGATCAGGACTAGAGAAAGTAGGAATTAGTTTTTTGTCCGGAATACAAATTGGGAACCAGACTGTATTGCAAACATTAGTCCATCAGTGACACTCTAATTGGATCAGGATGTCTCTGAATGCATGGGACTGGCGACAGCTGCTCCGTTAACATATATTTCTGTCTGTGTAGATACGGAGACACAAAAAAGGTCATTTACAATTCATGAATCCCTCAGTGGAGACAATGAAATTGCATTGATATCTTTAACCTCTTTCCCAGTAATCCTGGTGATATTTCCCATAAGGCCAACTTTCAGTATGAAACTTCTAGTAGTAAAAGTCATCCATATATGCCAACAATCTCTATAAGCAATAGGCCAATAAAATGCAGATGCAATCACAGCCACCAACAGAGACAAGCTCTAGTACTGCTTGTGTAATGAAGAAGAAAACTTGATGAACAATCAAATGTGTTCCTCAGAACACATATTCTTTCCTGAGAGGAAGGGAAAAAGAGAAAAGGCTAGCTGAATGAAGCATTTTGTACAGCATTAAGAGGCATTAGTTATTATTACTCTATGCCACAATATCTGTAAGTAGCAGGGAAGAGAGAAGTAAGTGTGAAAGTTCAATGCGGTCTGTTCTTAGTAGCATCCATCCTACTATTGCTCTGGAAGAGGCAGAGATGGTCAATCTTGCAGAAGTAATAATTGGAGAATCTGACTCTCTAGGCCAGGAGAGTCTAATTACACTCAGAGGTCTGCAGGGCATGGTAACCTGTGTATTGGAAACTGCTAGTGATGCACCAAATAAGCATTTTTTTAAGTCAAAGGTATATGGGGAAAGGAAAAACATGTCAGTTACTGTGATGACTCGGCAGCTGCCCAAAACCCAGTAGCTAGAAAAGTGTGGATCAGCATTTGAGAGAAGTTTGTGAAATTAAGTTTTACTGGTTCTCCAGAAAAATTAATCTTGCCAAAATAGTTTTCTTGTTTACTTCTCTTGAGAAACTCAGTACTTCATCTGTATCAGATACAAAAATAATTGAACCTACAATCTTCCACAGCTGAATGGCAGTGGCTTTGAGAATCATAATGTCCCTAAGATACAGTCCTGCTCCTGTTATAGCCAGTAGCTAGAAACAGATTTCTAGTGAGAATGCTTTTCTTCTCAAACACACAATATCCTTCCACAGAGAGAGATTATGTACTCTACAGATCTCATTTTGTATTAATTCCACATAAAATTTAATTGGAATTGATAAGAAATTTTGTCATGGTTCTACCTCTCTGAAGTCACTGAAAGCTTGGCTATCCTTTTAGTTCCTTCAGGTGCCAGAGACCTTCATATTTTAGTTTGAAGCAATTATATCTTCTGTATGTACAAAATCTGAGATTCTTACAGCTTTATGAAAATCCACGGGAAGGAACCCAAAATTCCACTGAGTTTTTGCAATTGTGCAATATGAATTGATAAATTACAAAGTTCTTCTGATTCAAAGGAATTTAGGTAAAGTTCTGGGCAAGAAACTGGCAGAGGTGGTGAATGTTTGAATTACCCAACCTTCTGCTTTCTGTCTACGGTCTATGTTCTTTCTTCTCCTAGACTGCATTAAGTTCTAAAGTTTGTAAACAGTTCATAATTAGTAATCGTTTGAACTCAGAGTGAACATCTTTTTCTGTTTATAAAATGTTTGATAGAATGCTGTTCCATGTTTATCTTTCCTTCATATCCTAGAATAATCAATTAAAAATGTAATCTTTACATTCTGAAAAATCCTCTGTAAGAGGTTGATATTGGTTGTGAGCCTGTTACATCTGAGTGATTAGGCAATTATGATTGATTTAGAAATTGGCATTCTGCACACATTTTTACCTTTACAAATTTGGTTCATGGTGACTCACAGAAGACAAGCACAAAAAACTAAAAGGAAAATTATTTAAAGCATTGAAAGAAAAAGAGTAATTTCATGTATGTCTGCATCCATCCTAACGGTTCTGAGAACCCACTTTCAACTTTTCAAAAATCTGAAGAGGGTCTTTGGAACACCAGGGATAATTGTGTGACATGTACACAGATTGTGTGTGTCTCGTTTTTTGAATTTTCTGTGGGTATAGGAAGGCCACAGCACCTGATACGTGATCAAATATTAATGCCCTGTCTGTTTCTAATTTTCTCCATCAATTTCTAGATGATTTGTATGACTTTGACAGAGCTTAGCTTTCTGATTCCCTTGGCTCTTTTTAAAATTCGACCTTGTACATATCATTTTACATATCAACTTGTGCTGTGGGTCCAGTTCTGTAGAGTGCTTTCAAACAATACAAAGCCCATATGATCCCCAGCACCATTCCTAAGTCATCAGCACCTTGTTGTATTAGACACTTGTGGTCTGACAGGCAAGTTTTGTTTCAAAAGAAGAGAAAAGTGCCTCATAAAAACAAACACATTTGATCTTTTCAACTATTTTTAGTTTGTGTCAATCTTCTGTGGCCCTGGGCAACATAGGCAAAATGCCAACCTTAGCAATCTTTTCAGACACTCTAATATGCCAAGTTCTGGCAGCAGCATGTTTTTATCAGGATTGTTTTCCAGCCTCAGTAAACTGCTTCACATGCTGGTGTGCCTGTTATGGATATGACATCCGTGGAGACCACAATGATTGCAATCAAAAAGTAGCAGAGAAAATAGAAAGAGCTGGTGTCAGTTCTGATTCTCGCTATCCCCTTCATCATGACAATAAATTAATACACCTCAGCTTCAGCTCTGGTAAGCCTTTTCCATAAGAACAAGGTATTAGAATCCCGGTGCTTAACATTCACAGTGAAATATTCTGGTATTACAAATGTAGTGGAAGTGTAGTATGAAATGCAAAAAATTGTGTCTGTGTAGTGTCATGATAAGAATGTACATGCACAGAGGAGTCAAGGAATTCAAAATGATAATTCTCACAGGAATTTTAACTTAGTCCCCTTTTACATTGCAGAGAATTTTCTAACACTTCCCTTGACAGCTATTTTCAGGCCTACGTGCAGTGTGGATGTTACATTTGCCACGGGAATCATAACTTTCAGTTGCTTCGTGTTTTGGTGAGTGTGAATTTCTTAACCTAATGTCACAAAAATGTCATTTTAAAGGGCGCTTTCTTTTTTTTGAGAGTGCTTTCCTTTCTTTAAAAATGTAAACATGTAAAAAGCAAAAATAGTAAATTCTGATGTGCAGTATGATATTTTAAAGAAAATGGCATGGTGTTGGAATTTTTTTAGTGACTAGCTGACTGTGTAATCAGTAACCTATCCAAATCTGTGTTTGCATAATGGTAAGGTTTAGTCAGAAGTGCTGAAAAGACAAGGAAATTGTTTTGATTATGTTACACACATTTCAGCTCTTCCCAGGATGCCAGGATGCATTTTCTATGTGTTTAACAGCTAATGCAATACCCAGACACTTCTTGTTGACTTCACAGAACTGGATCAGTACCCAAAGCCTCGACTTTCTAGTACCTTATGCATACTTGTAGTCCTTTTGCATTGGAGCATTAAATCAGGATTGTTATAAATATCATGTTCCACATAGGCCCATAGATGTGGCCATGACTTATGCTCTAGAACTGTTTTTATGTGTTAATGCATTTGTTTCTTATCTGCTACTTCCAAACTCAGTCAAGTATGAAATCTTCCCCTTTGACTACACATATACAGCATTTGAAGCTTGCCAAATAACTCTTTTTGGACTGAGCAGTATGCAAAAAATGACAAGGACATTTTCTTTAAAGTACAAAAGGCAGTTTTTCGTGAAAAACAGCCACATTATACTTTATTCATCACGAAAGGTGGCAAACTGTGGACAGCACAAAAATAAAAAAATCAGCTCGGATGATATTTTTACTTCAGAAAAACAAAAAAGAAGCACTCAAAATAGGATTTGGCACAAAATTGCCTCTGTGCTTATATTTGCTCTTCAGTTTGCTATAAAAATATGACCTTTTCAATGTTTTCTCCTTGGGAGGAGGCCCTCGTCTGCTGTTTCCTTTCCAAAGGAGATTAGCACATTAGCAGTAATGCATCCTTCCCCTAAAAGAAGCCAGTGACAGAACCAAACGTGATTTCTTCCTTCAGTAATCAATATGGTGGTACCATGCTATCAGCTGGACTTGGAGAGAAACAAGTCTATTGTTTGCTTCCCAAGACAGCAGTCTCAGTGAAGAAACTAAGAGATAAGTGGACTACAGAGCCTACACTAATTCACTGCAAGGCATAAAAGTTATCTAATTTCTCAAGTGAGGTCTGGCCAACAAATTTTTTGGGAACTGTTTCTCTGGGGCTCAGTAGACAAGAAATAAGGTTCTCTACTCTTAGTTCCAAGTATCAGTTGTTATTGGACACTCTTGTTTGTCAGGAGACTTCAACAGCATGAGATGAATGGACCATCCAGTGATATTCTGCTTTAATGAGCTGTCTTCTCCTTCCCTGAAGGAGGACATCTTGATCCTGTACAATCATGCAGAGTGAAAGAACATTGCATGTCGAGCAACAGAACACAGGGCAAAACATGCAGGTTTCCAATCCCCTCCCCAGAATGAAGCCAAAAAGAGATAGTGAAATATTAATGCCCTGTGATATACCTCTACTAAAGTTGTCGAATGTCACAGGTAGGCAAGGTAGGTTGTTGCTCTCATATGCTGTGCTGAGGGAGGGATAGAAAATAGCCTTTGTTATTCTTTGCTGGTAATCTTTTGTACATACTCAGATATTGCTGACTGATAGCTGACCTAATTTATGGTAACACAACACTTACAGCAATGTAGTTGAAACTGGTATACTCATTGTATACTCACTATCTACCCTGCAAAATTAATATTTGAGTAAATTATTAAAAACAACTGAAAATATCTATGCAAACGTGTTTTAAAACTGGTTAAAACTGGAATCATTTCTCAAATTTGCTTTTAAGATGCAGGTATGACTCTTGTAGTCATAATCCTTTGTCAGATATATCAACTTCAAATATTCTGTCTGACCTTAAAGACAGAATTAGGGCTTGATTAATGCTGTGTATGGTTTTCTTTCCACATTTACAGAATTAGGAATGTAAGAATGTAAGCATATCTTGAAATAGAGTTTTCATAAGAAAATCTCACAGCAAATAAAAACAGACCGTAAAGGAAATAGATGCTTTGACTGTCAGAAACTTCTCATTTATAAAATACCTTTGAAGTCAACTAACAGTTAACAGAAATAAAAACAAGTTTCAGTTATCCTGATGTGAAGCATAAGAAAGCAGGCTTTATGGAGAAATTCTCCATGGTACTTGAGTGGCCACGTGGGAGAGCCTTCCCCTTACAGACCAATACATTTTAGCACAGCTCCTGCACAGCTGCCATTTTCTCTCTGAAGATGCTCTTCCTGCAGTACTGCTCCATGGTTGTTTAGAGCAGATGATCTTTACTACTGAGCCTGGCCATAGCTGACCTAACATCTATCCCTGTTAATCTACCTGGACATCTACACATATCTTCGAGCCTGACCTCTCCAGTTCCTGCTTTTTGCAAATTGCACTGTTGCCTCATAGCTCTGCAACAGAAAGACAGTCTGATATGTAGTTTTCATAATTAAATATATTACACTTCTGGAAGTAAAGCATATTTAGTTGCTAACATGCTGTAAATGTGGTGAGATGAAAATGGTGTAAGCTGAGAAACAGCTTTGCCTAGAAATTCCTCAGCTTGTGGTAATGTCATACTTCAGTGGAAAAATTAAGATTAACTCTTGATGTGGCATTTGGGATAGGCTAAGGACATTAAACCTTTGTATCCCTACCGACACTTCCTACCACAGCTCAGCTGCTCTTGGGACCCATACTAATTTTCTTCTACTACTGAAATAGCTCTGTTTGGGATCTTTGAGATATGGTGCAGCACAGGTTGCTGCAGAGGGCAGATATTAGTGTGAACCATAAGGTATCCAGCCTTTGTTGTAGTATGTCAAACCTGAAGGTATACCTGGCTCTGTAAGATTTGCCCACACAGACAGTGACCAGATGCCTAGAAACATCTAAAACAAGCTTACAGTAGTGCCTCCCCAGAACACATCTTCACTCTCCAGCAATTTGGAGCTCAAGGGCTGCCTCTGCCAGAGGATACAGAATAGTAGTTGTATGATACAGGGACAGAGCTAGGACAAGTGAGGTGACCGAATCTTTCTGACGGATGATGGAAATGATGACCAATTGACAAAAAGGTCTGACTCCAAAGCAAATAATTTCTTCTGCAATGAGATTTAACATAATGAAAATCCTGAATTTCCCATTGAGAGCATTGTTATATATACTAAAGATGAATAGACTAACGACAGAGTCTATACTGGCCTTCCTTAAGGTGTTTACAAAAATGAAGCAATCAGTTAATGAAAAAAAAAGGCACAATCATTTTATATTTAACCAGTGGGTAAATTCAGTAGAGGCAACGCTCCGAAATTAATTGCTTATATTTCTTTTCATTGATTGTCTTTTTACCATATCAAGCTGACTCCCCTTTTGTGTTCCATGTTGACGATAGCACTACAGTTAGACTGTCATTCTGCCAACACAATGCACAGTTAGGAGAAATCTGGAATATCAAAATATCAGCTGCTGGCTGGGCTAGACAAAACAACTCTGGTAAGTCCCAACAGTTGCATACTGCTTTGTAGACAAAAATCAACACCTTCACTCTCTAATATTCCATTTAAATATTAATTAATGTCCATCTTTACCAAAATTATCATTTGAGATAATATTGGCAAGTGTTACAATGCATGCCTATAAAGTTTCTGGGAAATGAGATTTTGAAAATCTTGGCACTTAAAAGGGTCTTTGCTTAGCTCACATGCCCATGAAAAAGGAGCTGAACAAGTAAGAAGCAGGGCAATATTTGTGAATAGAGAAAGCACACAATGTTCTCTAGTTAATTTCAGTATTCTACCTTTTACTTGCTAGGATAATTAAAGGAAGGGAAACATTTTTGAGTTCTTCTGCAAGGAGAAGGAGAGTTAGTTTTGGAAGATGCTGTTTGCATAAATGAGAAAATCCCAACACTGATGCACTGAAAGCTTTACTGAGACTGACTTGGTGGTGTTCAGCGGGGGTGTACAGGAATTAACTGATTTTGGATATTTTGTTCCTGACTTAGTTCCAGCAGTCTTTTCCATAGTCAAGACTTGGATTTTGACATCTTCAATGAAATATGCAAAGATCTTACTGCTTGCCACACCTGTAATCCTCATGTGCCTTCAAGTCCTGAAATTTTACCTGGAAAACCTGAGTCTGTATCTGTGCAAAGAGGCTGAATGGCTTATGGTGAACCAAGGTACTTGTCCTCCCATTGCAGAGGTGATTTATGGCCCACATGAACCTAATAGCTTCCCCTGCCAGAAAGAGCAATAGTCTCTAGCTTACAGAATGCTCTCGATTACTCTGAGTGTTGTTAGTGCAAGCTGCCTAAGTTTTCCTGTGAGGTGACACTGACTGCTGAAATAGCAACAAACCTTTACAAGAAAACTGTTAGTATCTTGCGCCAGAACTATTCAGAGATAGAACATCATTGATATTCCACAGCCTGCAAGAGCACTCAACTTCCACCTCTTTCTGAGTCCTCATCCTTGGAAAGAAGAGCTGTTCTTGTCTGATGGAAGAACTCTTATTTAGAATCATATAATCATAGAATTGTTTAGGTTGGAAAAAACCTTTAAGATTATCGAGTCCAACCATTAACCTAGCACTGCCAAGTCCACCACTAAACCATGTCCTTAAACACCACATCTGCACATCTTTTAAATAACTCCAGGGATGGTGACTCAACCACTTCCTTGGACAGCCTGTTCCGATGCTTCACAAC
>Ga0181612_140828_pt1 | contig 12030 bp, 6 predicted proteins | sample HoacroProtozoa21_FD_119630 | JGI IMG/M metagenome (GOLD analysis project Ga0181612, IMG submission 119630) | Hoatzin crop microbial communities from Cojedes, Venezuel. Combined Assembly of Gp0051906, Gp0051904, Gp0051908
ACTTGCGAATATCTTCTGGAGGTCGTCGCGTGCGGAGTATACGGTGTAGTCGCCATTCTTGTCCTGGAATTCCCACACGGGTATCACTCCTGTGACCCCATCGGGCAGGGAGAAAGTGACCTGGTTGGTCTCGTCATCCACGGTAATGACAGGGGTTATCCCTTCAGCGGAGGGAACTTCGCTCTCGCTTGGGTGGTATACCTCCTGGGGAGAGCAGGCCACTCTGAAACAGAGCATGTTCATTAAAGCAAAAAGATCTTTTATATTGTAAAGTTCAATGCGCTGGGAGAGGGAAGGGAGAAAGGAAAGGGGAGGAACTGGACTACTTTCTTGAAAAGTTTTTGAAGGAATTTAGCTGAGTTAAGGTTGCTTCAGCAGAAATCTTTCCAGCTTCATTCTACCACTGTTTAATATTTTGTAAAATTTGTCAAATTTTACCAGGGCTCTTACAGCATTTCTAGACACTTCTGCTGACATCAGTGGGATTTGCCCTCCACTTATTGTGTGCTTTTTGCCATATTTTATTAATTTTGAGATAGGTCTTAAATACTGAAAGGATTATTTAATTATCTGAACACATCTGCTAGTAAAATACTGAGACATCCCCTCTGTAATGCAACCCAATAACAGAATGATTTTCTAGGCCTGGGCAGGTCTTGGAAGAAAGGGGTCCTTGATCCTGATTCTTTGGCTCTCCGTTTGTCCATTTTACACTAAACAGTTACTGTTTTCTTAAAACCACACAACAGAAGAGAATAGGAACAGAAACATGGGATTTCTCCCCTCCTCAAAGGAGGTGTTTTATACCAGCATCCCTTCGTACTACACCGTGTGGAGAAGAAATGTGGATCCAGAAAGTTGGTGGGAGTTTAGCTAGTTGCTCTAAAAAAGCCACAATTTTGTTGTGTCTCTTATTTTAGGTAAACAGCAAAAGCATTCCTCACTTAGATATGTGGGAACGTCTGTATCATTGTAAGTCAATGCAAACAGAGGAAAACTTTATATGCAGCCTGTCAACAGCAAATGTCAATGGAAGAGCATTAGTAATAAATGTCATGGTGTGCTCTAATTACCTCCTACAGCTCTGCTCCTTTAGGGTAGATGTTCTATCCATTGAGGTCATGCTGTGGTACATATTAATTAAATCTCTTCAATATTATCTGCTGTTTCTGGAAGGCAGGAAATGTAATGTGCAAAATAGTGGTTTATCTGGAAAGAAAAGAACACATCCCAGAGCAAGGAAATATCTTTATCTTTTGAAATAGATATCATCTATTATTAAAGCAAAAAAAAAAAAAAGAGTGCCTGCTAGATTTTCTGCTCTTGTTAATAACATGTTTTAGAATGAAATATTGACTAGAAAGAGGAGAGGGAAATAGGCTCAGACGTGAATGCACGAGTGCTGTAGTTGAATAAATATGTGTTTCTGTTAAAATTATGACCCTGTAGAATCAGCAGCTAGTAAAGAGAGGCTTCAACAAGAATTGGAAAGAAATGCAACTATGAGCAGCTCTTTGCCCTTTGCATGGAGAGATTCCATTGCGTTTGGTAGAGAAACAAGTTGTTCCAATTTAAAGCCTGCTGAAGTCAGCCAGTGGAAAACTGTGAGGCTTTTCCTTGATGCGTGTGTCTGGCTCAGGTGTCTGACGACTGTTCTCATGTATATTAACACTAAAATAGGAATTTTTGACAGAGCTGTTTTTAACAACTTTTACACCTTCATTTCAGCTGAAAAATTGTGTATCTGCACAGGTAAAACCACCTATTTGTCAGTCAAGAAATGGGATCACTGTTTGATGACGCAGTAGAAAGTGGAAATTTTCACAAAGTGTCTGAGAAAATCGAGAATACACTTTGGACTTGAGGCAGATTGCATTCTTAGGTCCACTAGATCCTACCAAAAATGTTTCTTAAATTTTTGAGGGCCTTCAGAATCACCAGAAAGCAGCTTATTCTAGGAGCAGGAAGCTGATTTGACGTGGGTGAGAAACCCACTATGCTTAATTAATGATTTAGTATATTCCAAGAAAAATAAGTTAGAAACACTGCAGTTCAGTTCCTTTGGCTGTCTGCTATCTAGGTTCTTGTGCCTTGCCGAAGGATTGAGGTGAATGCTCTGTGGCAAGAAAAAAAAGTTGGGATTTCCATTACACTCAGTCATAATGTCCATCTAAATCATTAAACACAGACATTTTTTAGTAAAGTATGTTTGCTTGGGTTTTTAGGTTATGTTTGCAATACAAATGCTGGAGGACAAATATTTAGAAGAGCTAAATATTTATAAACTATAATACGAGTGTTTAAGGACGTAATTCCCAGGAAAGCTCAGGTGCAAGCAGTTTCTGTTGTTCCTAGATGTGCACAGCTGTCTCAAAACCTGGCTACTGCTTTAAGTTTTTAAGGGACTAATCATTTGGTCTTTGTTATCTGACTCACAATTTCTGGATGCAGCATCTGATGAGATATAGAAGTCCAGCTCTGTTGACAGCATGAATGTAACACATATTTCACAAAAAGCCTGGGTCAAGCCTAGGCCCTGTTAAGCCTGGAAAATACAACTTAGCTGTGCCCTGGGTGGAGCTGTCCAGTACATAGAGATATGATGTGTGAAAGAGCTGGTCTGCTGGTCATCGAATGCTGATCATCTCAGGCTTGATGGAAGCAGATCGCGCTCATATGCACATGTTGGCTGAGCACAAACAGAGTGTACGTACATACAACGTGATCCTGGCAAACACTGGGTTACCGAGCGCGTGCTTACACTGGAACAACAATGCTGAGACTGTTGCCTTCAGCTTGATGACCCTAGATATTGGCTGGTGACTATTCAGAGTAGAGAAAGTAATGCTTGAGAGGGTCTCTGCAGGGCTGCTGAGACCGTGGTAAGCTACTTGAACCATCTCACATACCTGAAAGTGGTGTTTATTGAATGGCAACAGCTAGCATAGTATATTAACATAAATTATGACTTGAAGGGAGATACTTTGGTCTACTGCCAAGCAACTACAAAAAGTAGCATTGAACTAGGTGTTAACATGAAGAAGAATTTCTTTCTTCTCTGTTGTATAATTCAAAAGTTAACAGATAAAGTTTGAAAGATGAAATGGAGAAAAATAACACAGTGGAAGAGCATCCCATCACTTTGTTACCACTCAGCTCAGGTCTCTTGCCCAACTGTCAAAAGCACAAGGACCAAGTCCCTAGATGGGTTCCTGGTTTTAGATCCAAGCTTCTATACTGAACTTTTTTCTGCTTTACGTCCAGTCCATGTTTTGGAGAAATGTGGACCTGGATGCAGAGATTAATATCTGGCTGCTTTTGAGCTAAGGTGTTTGGTCTGGATGTGGTGTTCTGATGCAAAGTTGTACTTCAGGCCTGTTCCTAGTTTGAAATATTTTCAGAATGCAATTGTTTCTTTCCGAGGCAGGGAGGAAGGAGGGTAGCCCTAGAGAAGGATGTTGTTTTCACTGCATTTCATTTCTTTACATTCTCTGTCATCTTGACTTATAAATATTTAGCTATGAATATTCTTGACGGCTTGTCTTCATCCTATGCCTAGACAGAAGGCTTCTGCAGATAAACACCACCACTTGTGTTTCTTAGCCCGTCTGCCCTGAACATCCCTTAGTGCTGAGATGTGCTTTAAAGGGGCCAGGCACTGCTTCAGTCTCTGCACACATCACAGGCTCTCAAGCTCTGGGTCACTGGAAGGTGATCAGAGGCCATGGGCACCTTTATCTTCCACTGCTGGCTGCATTTCTTTATCAGGCAATAAAGAATTCTTGTGGTATTTACATGGAAATGGAGGTATCATTATGGGAAGAACAGAATATTTGGATATCTGTAGAAGCTCTCAGCTGTAGTTCAACACTCATCTGTTTTCACCAGGGGCTGGGGAACACCATTGTCCTCCCTCAGCAGATGTAAGGTGCAAGAGCCACATTAGAGGAGCTAAATAAAAAAAATTGCTTTGTGTTTTCAAGTGTGAGTACGTAAATTCTTTCTCCACAGCACCAGGGCATAGGTATGTTACAAGTAATTGGAGTTTTGCATCTGTTACTTGATATGCAACCTTCTTAAATAGTAGTTTTCTGCTGATTTCACATGCTCACAAAGAAATTATTTGAATTACCTAAAATAAATAGATTTTCTCTTGTGTCAGCACCCAAATGTAGCTGTATGAGTGTTAGATTCCTCTCTGGTTAACCTGAGGCAGTACCAATATGCAAGAGCATCACACAAAAGAATTATATGCCACTAATGATGTTGCAGCTGTCCAAAGACATCTTCTCTTTTACTACTGCACATCTTTTAGTGATGTGACAAATTATATAGTTAAGATCATGGCACAGAAAGATAACCTGGATGTTGACCTGCACAAAGATGAGAGCGACATTCTGCCAACAGTTCATTAGAAAGTCAGTTGCACACAAATTTGCAAACGTTGCTCTTGATTACATCGAGTTGTGTCTTTGATATCCCTGAGGCCAGGTGGTTGTTCAGTTGGTGATTGTACTTACTGGGACACTGCACTATTTTTAGTGCAGAGCATCAAACATCACAGGAGGTTCATGGTCAGACTCATAGGCTGTTTATTTTGCATTTCTCCCCCCACCTTAAGCATCCTTTTAATAACTTCACATGCATGACTGAAGTAGACACCTTGTGAGCTCCCCTCTCGTTCTCCCTTCCCCCCATCATTTGCAAAGTAACACAGTCCAGCTCTGTGTTTGTGTTTTATTGAACTGTATTCCCTTACTCTGCTGAACACTTCCACAGCAGCTTTGCCTTTCCCAGATACACCATTGCACAGTGCAGTACAATGTATATCCTTGTGCATATTTCAAGAAAGTGAACCCTAGGAAAAAAGAGCTGTGCTTTGTTTTAACTCAGGAACGCACAATATTACTTCAGTGCTGGTTTACCTTGACAGAATAAAAAGTCTACATGCAACAACTCTTGTCTTATTCTGTGGCTGGACATGTGCGCCGCAGCTAGGTATGTGATTTCAGCCTGCACACATGCACCCCAGCATGCGATCGCACACCACAGTTGCACAAGCTGACGGCATGAGGCTGAGCGTGTGGTGGGGGCAGGAGCACTTCAACAGCACCTGTCTGGGTCTCCACCTACACTGAAGGCTTCCTTTGGGAAGATGATGGCAAGATTCAATAGTGTAGATTTTCACAAATGCCATAGAAAATTGAATGCAAAATTCTTTCTGAATATCAGGTTAACTTTAGTTGTCACATTTTGAAAAAATTGCTTCAGCTTTGCTCTACCAAATGATTCAATGAGTTTCTTAGTGATATTGCATTGACTGTGTTCATGGCATTAAGTTTTTGACAATCTTCCTGCCCTTCCATTTTGCTAAGTATTGAGTATTCATTTTTGTAGATAGAGGAAGGGAAGGTATTTAAAAAATGCGGATATAGTCAGCACTACTTTGAAAAAACTGTCGCTTGCAAAATATTGTAAACATCCTCAGTATTTGTATTTATTATTATGATTTAGCAGAGCACTAACAATAACAGAAGAGAAAAAAGATTCATAAACGACAGTATTTTCCTTTTTTGATGGAGAACAAACTGTAGCTCTTATAAAAAGGAGGATCGTTTGTATTGGGCACTGTGGTTCTGACAGATTAATAATAAAGCTGCAGAATTTTCCTTTGAAATCTGTGGTTCCAGAAGATTAATGGTGGGACAGAGAACTCCATTCGATTCTGCTCAAAAGTTTGGGCATGAAAAGCTTACATCTAAAATTCTTTTGAAGAGAGAGTCCAAAGTAATTGAAAAGATAATTTTGAAGCGGCTATGGCTTAAAAATCTATTTGTTTCAGAGTTAGGAGCTGTGCAGTGAATTTTGTGCTTTTCGCAGGAGCTGTTATGTAGTTCTTCTGTGATGACTTAGGGCCAAATACTCGCCACTACTTTCAGGTAGGTGATTTACAATGTGGTTGTGCCTTTAAATAAGACAGCTTGATTTGTCTCTGAGATCTTGCCTGTCAAAACCACTCGTTGCCAGTCTTCAAGTGACCCACAATATATTTCTTTAATCAGCTACCTTTTGAATTAGATTTTGCTACCACTGGTTTTGTTATCTCCCTGTCAACCTGCACAGTATAGTAGTGTTAAAAAACAGCAACATTTTAAAAGAAAGGCCTTTAAATCTGGCTAGTTGGTTGTGTTATGTCTTTTTGCTTGTTTTATGTCTATTGAGGAACAACGATGCAGATAAATATATTTTTAAGGTATTTTTTAAAGGCAGTAGCTCCTGCCAAACCATTTTCTTTAATGCCATTTATTGAAAATGACTGAGTGTACCATCTGTGTATGCATGTTTGGAAACACTGTGTTATATTCAGATGATGAAAAAATTCAGTTCACCTCTGTGTGATAAGAATTGTAGCACATGTGAAGGGGTAAGAGTTGTTATGTAGCTCTGGAGCTGGTTTCTTCAGAACAGGGAGTATCATGGGTGGGATCTTTTGAATGTCACTGTGTGACTAATCCTCATGCTCTTTAGGAGACGAGTTCTGCTAAAATTGGGCAGATGCAGTTCTCACCTCAGTTTTGATAGCCTTAAATACTTTTTTGTACCACTGAAATAATTTTTTTAAAGTGATCTTCTACCCAAATTAAGTGCTGACAAGTCTTCGTCCTCTAGGATGGAGTAGACAACATCTAACTCTGTCTTTGAGGAGTCATTTTCAGGACCTGCATTTAGGGTCAGAAAGGTGGAGTGACATGGGATTTTGAAAAACAGAAACTACATTCTTGAGAAAGCTCAGCGTTAAATAGAGAAGACATAGCTGGGACTGCCAGAAAATTTAATGGAAGTGGTAAAGTTTAAATAATAATACTTCTACTTGCCTTACGAGTGTCTTAATAAGAAGCAGAAGCATAATCTTTAGGTCCAAAATTTTCTGCAGCTGTTCTTTGAAAGGGGACAGGATGGTGTGGATAGTGCCTTCTCTGTAAACTAAATTTCCGACAAGTGAGAAACTGTGGTATGCCCTTCAAACACAACCAGCACCTGCCTCTCAGTCCCTCTCTTGTCCTTACTTTAACCCATCTACTGTCCTTTCAGTCTGTGCAGCAGCAGTGACCTTCAGGAGGGAAAAAGAATTGACGGACGTGCTTTTCAGCTTCATGCTGAAAGTCTGGTCTGCAAGTGCTTTGAAAAATAACTACACTTGGTGTCAACAGTGAAGCAAAGTGTTGCCCCTTTCCCTCCTGCCTTGGAACCACAGGCACGGCACAGCTTTGCTTTGGTTTGTCTCCCAGATAGACACTTCTCTCCAAGTTTGTTCGGTCTACCTACTTTACAAATGTTTCTATAGTGACTAATTTGCCTGTCCTCCAGGGCTTCACTCTTGGACCCAGGTTTCCATTTACTGCTGTAATTTGGCATAATGGAGTAGATTTCCAGTTGTGTCCTGATTTTATGCAAATTTATTTTTAGGTGGCTGCCAGAAAGCCAGATGATATATATTGATCATTATGATTTTGATGGACATCAACATTTGTACATCAAGCAGTTGGTTATCTCGTCTTGTAAGGGTGAATAAACTGCTTTTGTAAAGAATTTGGCATCACCTTTCCCATCCTTTTTTCCCCTGTTGCGATTTCTTTTTTCTGTACCCGAGGCTGTAATGTTCATGTAGCCTTCTGTGCTAAGTCGCTTGGTGTAGGTCATCATACAGTGCTGTTTCTAAGAATGGCTTATTATTATCTCTGTGCTGAGTGTCAGGATGCAGAGAGAAAGGAGTTTATTTTTAGAAGCTAAGATCTAGGTATGCTTACAGTCACTCCCAGTTCCTCTGGATTGCTGGAGTGACACCACTTCAAACAACCTTAAAAGTTGAGAACTAAATATTTCTGCTTTGAGGCAAATGTGTGTCTGTGGAGCCAAACTCTGTCCTCAGATGCTTATGCCCTGTTCCTGCTGGAGTCTGGGGCCTTCCTGCCTGTGAATGCAGAGCAGAATTTGGCATGACACAGTGGCTTGAGAAGGAAGACTTTATGAATTGTCACTTTTATTCTTACTGCTTTTGTTGAAGACAAGAGTGGGAGAAAATTAAAAAATTGCTATGAGGCTTAACAGTCACTTTGCTTTTCATAGAGCAGTGATTGTCTGTTAGGGAGATTTTAAAAACTGCATTTACGTTTTGAAAGAAGTGGCCTAAATTTTATATATATTGCATTATACGTTGCCTTTTGAAAGTCTTGCCATTCTCTTTCCTTCTGCAGCCTTTGCTGATCTTTGCTGTCCACATCGCTTTATTTTACCACTGATGAACATAACTGATCCCATGCCACTTATTGTGAGACTGGAGGCTAAAACAGCATGTAGCCAGATCAATGGGCATACCAAGTAACATCCTTAGTTTTAGGAGCTCAGACTGTGTTTTGTTCCTCTTCCCATTCTTGCAGAAGCCTTTTGTTAGAGAAAGCTCATCTTGGTGATCAGGCTGCTAGACTTGCAATTCCAGACTCTACCACAAAAATGGACTGGGTACCTCTGTCATACCATTTCACCTCTCCTGCCTTTGTTTCCCCCACCCACAAGGGGCTGTTGGTGTGCTATTTGGACTTTGGACACTCTACAGATAAGCTGGGTATCAGGACCTCTTGCAGTCTGCAGACCTGGTGAAACATTCAAGACCAGGTTGGACAGGGCTCTGAGCAACCTGATCTAGATAGCGGTGTCCCTGCTCGCTGCAGGGGGGTTGGACTAGATGACCTCTAGGGGTCCCTTCTAACCCAAAACTTTCTATGATTCTATGATTCTATGATAAGGCCCTTCGTATTACCCAGTCTATCACTGCATGCATGCACACATGGTCAGCAGATCATACAAGGCTAAATACTGTTTCCTGTGGTCAAGAGAAATACGCTTTTCCAATTTGCAAGATCAGGTACACTTTTTCGTATTTGCTATCTCCCATTATTGGTAGACGGACAAATTGCATCAAGAGTCCAGGCTGAAAATCATTGCCCTTAGTAGTTGAAAGTTGCAGAAAAAGAATAAAATTCCTCTCTTTATACCTGTAGATAAAAGAAGGCTTTCAAGGTACACAGGTGATCTTAGGGGCCTAGGAGTTTGAAAACATCCCTTACCATAGTTTGCTTCCAAACTTAACAATCCTCTTCATTACTCTTCCCTGTTGGGCAACGTCTGATTATTTGATAGATTACGGATCTACTCTTCCAAAAGGCACACCCTCCGCTTCAGAATCTAACAGAGGTTCCTGCCTGTTCCTTATTTCACATGCCGAAATAAGACACTGCAGGCAGCCTGTGAGGTATCTAACAAACACCCCAGTCTGAATACATCATTCCCTGCTATAGCAAAAGGAGATCTCACAGTCCACAAAAGGACTCAGTAAGCTTGCTAAACACAGCTTGCAAGAAAGCAGAATTTAGAGCTCAGACCCTATAAACCGAAATTCAGAGGGATCTTCCTTCAAATAAATGGGACAGCCTGCATGTTTATGGCTTAAATGATATGCTGTTGGGTTTCTGTCCTTTACAAAACTCCAGTTTCCTCTCAGGCATTAGTTAAATTCCTACAGTAATAAGAAACTTGGACTCCGAGCAAACAGTCCCCTGGTTCTACCCTCTCTAAGACAGAAGTCTACAGAGCTAGTACTGAACTATCATTGTACAAATCTTTAAGCAGTGCTAGAGATATTTTCCTATTCCAAGCCACGGCATGATCTATAAACACAGTGCAAAGCAAAGGCTGCTGCCCAGGGTATATGAGGAACAAATATGAAGCCTTTCCTACTTCAAAGTAAGCTGCTGGGAAAGGCAATTATTCCCTGCTTGTCTGTGATTGATCAGTTTCCTGTATATGGATGTGTGAGGTTTCATCTATCACCTACTTGGTCACTGGCACAGGGATGCAAAGAAAAAGGTATTTCTAATAGGATTTTTTCTGGGAAAGGAATTAAAATAGCATTGAGACAACTTAAATCACAAACAATGGCACTTTCCTGTCCTCCTCTCTACATAAGACAACACCCATACAGCTAAAAGTCCCAGCAGAATTGTTTGGGATGCGGAAGGTGTATTTCAACCCCTCTGTGTTGTCTACTCCCTTTTAAATAATATGCACAAAGGGCAGAAGTCTGTGCAATCAAGGCAGAGTAAGGCTTTAAGTAACATGATTTTAATATTCATGAGGTTTTAACTTCTTAGTGATTATTTATGAAATCTTCTATTAGATCAGGATAACAGGCTTAAAAGAAAGTAAAATAATCCAAAGCTTACCATTTTTACACCAGTAAAAACATTTTAGAGCTATATTCAGAACTATCTTCATAGCTGGGTTGAAATGATTTGTCAATCCCGACAAAGTATCAAATAATAATTAAATCCACAGTTCAGGGAGGACAATTGTTAAAGGAATACATTTGTTGCAGAAATAAAAATCATATACTAAAGCTTCAGCCTGAAATGCATTCTTTGTCACAATACATTGCATAGGCCCCCACTAAGTCCAAAAGACAATAGGAATTTCCTCATACCAAAATTATCAAAAACTCTTACCTATTCCATTGGCTTAAAGACTGCTATAGAGGCTTATGTTATCCCATATGTGAAGATGTTCACATATATCCCATATGTGAAGATGTTCACAACAGAAGAGAAGGAAAACGGTCACTCTGATGTTCTTTCATTCTCCACAGCATGTCCGAGATGGCCTGTGGCCAGTTCTTCTTTACTGGGAAGGAATTTTGTCTTTGTGACACTTTGATGTGCAAGGGAGGGATATTCCCCAAGAAAAGGAATGCGACAAACTAATTAAACTAAGCTGTATTGTACAAGTAACTGTAGATCAGTGTCTGCTGAAGGTATCTCTCAACTGGTTCTTCTTATAAAGAACATCCCATTAATTTAACTCATTTAAAATATAGATCTATTAGAAATGAGTGCTATGGAACAACCATTATAAAATATTTTGTTAGCTGGATAAATTATCTTCCACATGATTCTGAACCACCCAGCATCTCATATTTGAGCTTGAGAAGACAAGAGGGTATAAAGGTTGCAAGATCGTGACAAGTGCTTATGTGCATCTCTGTCCTCTGCTGGAAGAAATCAGTCTTACTCATACTTTTGTGACTGATTAGCTTCTATGAACAGTAGCTGACACAGAGCAAAGATGACATAAGCAACAGCTAATGTATATTCCCATTTAAGCTCCACAGGCCTGTGGCTTACGACAGAAGGTTGTTAATCCTATTGCCTGTGCAATGTAGCCGTGTAAACAGCATTTAAAATGTTTACGTATTCCCCAGACAGTGTTCTTTATTACCATGTATTTGTACAGCAGTAACACCCCCAGGCCCTTCAGAGACTGGACTTGCTGCTCTACACACATGGAGTTAAGATCCAAGATTTCAACTGCATATTACCGCACCATCTGATGCCCAAGATCTCCAAAATGCAATCTATAAAATAGCAGTTGGCTTTGTATCAGCACAAACCCAAAGGAAAATCGTACTCAACCCCTTTGAGGACCTGAGCCTTAGACATTTTAAACAACAGCTAAAAGAAAGACACAAATGCAATCACTGTCTCTTACTCCAGCATTTCTAGGACAAGCGTTAATTTTCTCAGGATAGGAAGAGGACCTGTAGACCCACGTGTTAAAGCCTCTCGAGATTCCCTCAAATTGTAGCGCAGCTGCTTCCCACACAAACGCTACCACATTTCCGGGTGCCGGGGAAAACAGCACTCCAAAAGGATGTAATCGCGAGAGCTGCGTGTGAGGACGTGCACCCGCCTGCTAACAGGGCGCCATTACACCGAGTCACGAAGGCAGGGAAGGCCTTTCCACAGCAAAGGTGAGGGACAACAGCCCCGCGTTCACCACGACCTGAGCAGAGCCAGTCTCCCCCCAGCCCCTGGTGAAGGCAGGGAGATGTGTGCCTCCGCCCTAAGGAGAAGCAGAACCCTTCCTTCACGGACCCTTCACCTCCTCTGCGCCTCCCGCGCGGTAGCTCACACCCCGCCC
>Ga0181612_159437_pt1 | contig 12030 bp, 9 predicted proteins | sample HoacroProtozoa21_FD_119630 | JGI IMG/M metagenome (GOLD analysis project Ga0181612, IMG submission 119630) | Hoatzin crop microbial communities from Cojedes, Venezuel. Combined Assembly of Gp0051906, Gp0051904, Gp0051908
ATCCTCTCCCTGAATTCAGAGGGGATATGAACATAAATAGCCATTATTTTTAATTGTTTAGTGATGAAAGAATTGCTCACAGTCCTGAGAAAGAGGACTCCAAGGCATATTTTGACTCAAATATTCTCTGAAGAAAACATTTGCTAGGGTATCAAGACAGTGCTCTCCTCCAGACATTTAATGCCATAGCCGTTTCCAGCAAACTCACAACTTGCTGCATGGGGCTATAGCTTTTAATCGCAATTCCTCAAACATCTGCTCAAGGCTTTGAGGGGTTATGGCATACCTGTCAGGACCTGAAAATCAGCTGTAAAGGGTGTTTTGGATCACAGCTTCATTTCTCAGCATTCCCTTCAGCACCTATTTTCTATTTAGTCATCACCTAACCCTGGGTATTTATTTAGACACCTCTTCATACCCATACATATTTATATTTGTATATGCATTTATATGTATCTACATGCAAAAGGTAAGGAGTTTTATCACCAAGCAGAAACATCTAAGTTATAGTTCTTCTCACTCTAAGCCCATTGTGTAGCTAACAGAAAAAGAAGAATCTCAGAGAGTGATTTAATGCACCTAAAACCTGATTCACCCTTTGAAAGTACATCTCCACTGACTAGAAAGACCTTAACAGGAATCGATTTATGTACCTGGACTGTAAATCTCTCCTGACTCCCTCCTAATTGTTAAACTTTTCTTTTAGATGTTAAAGAATAATAATTTTTCCATTTCTCCAAACTTCTGAAATTTAAAAAAAAAAACCCTCACCCATCCCAAATCAAAACAAAGCTGGAAGTAAAAAATTGAAGGAAAAGAAAAAGAACACCAGATAAAGGAACCTTCCAAATTACCACAGCTTAGACAGACTGAAATGTTGCGTTCAATGTTCAGCTTTTAATAAAAACATTAAAACATAATTTACATACCTTTTTGAAAATAAATGTTTTAAAAATAAATTAAAAATCTAAGCGAAACATTAAGGTATCCTTGAAACATTTTTCTCAAAGTATATTTGGCCTTCTAAATCTGACCTTTTCTTGTAGTAAGTGTCACTTTGTATCACCTTCTGCAACGATTTTTTTTTAATAAAATAATTCTTGACCAGAGTCTGCTTCCCTTCATTTATTTGGCTTTGCTGTGGTGTGCTATTTCCATTCTCCGCAAGACTTCCTGTTTTCATTATAATGGTTATGAAATTATCAAGTCTTCAAAGGCTTATATGTAATCGTATATGCTGAGACAGTTTCCCAAAATGTGGTATAGAGCCGCAGCCTCCAATTATTTATGTGGGAATGTTTACTTTCTTTAAAAGTTTAATACCTCTGCACAGGCTGTTGGGAGTCATTCCTGCCAGACTTCATGAAGATGCACATATTCCAGGCATTACAACCAGGACAGTATATCTGTGTGCAGAAAGGTGCTGGGGTGGAAAGGCAAGAGCTGCCACAGCAGCCACTGTTGCTGGTCTGGCAGGAGGTGGTTAATGCTGACTATTGCCCTGCGCTCCTGGGGGACCAGTGGAGTGGTGGAGTCGGAGGGTGGGAAGGCAGTGATGGCAGGCGGGTGGGAGGGAGGGGGTCCTGGGCTGTGGGAGTCAAGGAAGGAAGCAAGCTCTGGTGTGCGTGTGCTGGTAGGAGAGCGAGGTAGAAGTATGGAGGTAGGATGTGCTTTAAGGGATTTGCTGGGGGGATTTGGAGAAAGAAAAAGTAGAGCCATGGCTGCTTCTGTGCTTTCACCAGGCTGGCACGGAACAGGCACCTACAGCTGCAGGCTGTATCCAGGGCTCATGTTGCCACCTCTGATGGGTATATGTACAGATGAAGCTAGAGATTTAGAGACTGAAAACTTAAAAAAGATTACAAACCCCTTGACATTTCAAGAACAAGGTACTACATTACTTTAATCAAAGGTTATGAAGTGACCTTAGACATCACATGTTGAATTTGAAAAGATACCTTTTAATTTACGTCTGCATTTTGGTCAATTTCAGGTACAAAGCAATTGTAAATCCCATGGACATCCAGACCTCCAGCGCAGTGCTGTGGAGCTGTGTTAAAGCCATTGCCATCTGGGTCGTCTCCATGCTCCTAGCCGTTCCTGAAGCAGTGTTCTCCGAACTGGCCCACATCAATGACATGGATAATGCCACTTTCACAGCATGCATACCGTACCCTATGACGGATGACATGCACCCAAAGATCCATTCAGTGCTGATTTTCCTTGTGTATTTCCTTATCCCTCTTGCCATCATTAGTATCTACTACTATCACATTGCAAAGAGTTTAATAAGAAGTGCTCACAACATCCCTGGAGAATACAGTGAGCACTCCAAAAGACAGGTGAGCAATTTGCTTTTTACATCCCGATGAAAGATTTGTGTGCTGTATAGACCTGTAAATAAAAATACAGGAACTACAATATCCAAATTGTTGGATATCTCAGAGGATTAGTTCAATTTCCACATGCATGAACTAAGCTGAGGATTATCTGAAAAATCTCCTTGTTTTCACAATTCCTCATTATTAAGCCCTGTATGTAAATGAATATGAGCAAGGAAAAATATAAATTCAGTACCATCAATACATATTCCTAACAAGAAATGGGATTGGAATATATGTTTCTATGTGTTGTTACTGTAACCGTTACTTGTATTCTTACTGAGGAACAATGTTTTTGTAGGTAATGCTAGTGGCTTCACCTGTCTCTGCAGGCAGCCATTTTGGGAAGAAATCTTACATGAACTTTACGAGAATTCTCCCTGTTTATTTGTGCTTGGAAATGAAAAAACTGACATAGGCAGGGAAAATTTTTCTTAGGGGATGTGAGGTTCTTCTCAGACCAAGGAGTGCTGAAAATGTAAACACAGAGAATGAACTGATTCTTTTTTGGCTTTCCCAGTAGATCTTTCTTGGATACAATCCTGAACTCGCACTTTTCTAATACCTTTCTGTTATAGATGCTACAAAACTTTTGGTATAGGTTCTGTATACCTTTGAGACAAAGCATTTTAAAATGCTGTACAAAGCCATCATCCCTGTAAGACACAGGAAGCAATAAGATAGCTACAGGCTGTTCATTAGCAGGAACACTTATATATACAGACAACAGCTAGTGCAGTGAAAGTACCTCAACAACTTCACAAAAGTGATAGAGAAAAAGACTTCTGCCCCTTAAAACAATTCAGAAGGGTTTTCTCTGCCAATATTTTAGAAAATACCTTTATATTCACTGGAATCTCTTTGCATATATAACATGCACATATTCTTTTAAAAAGAAAGACCGCATTCCCCCATGTCCTTTTATGCTCAGCATTTCATTTTTACTCTAGTCTATTTCTTGTCAAAAATGCATACATATTAGCACTTCATGTATTATTTTATTTTCATGTGAAATAAAATATAGAGAGCCTTTTGGCTGAACCCTCAGGATGGAAATAATATTTAATTTATATCACATTTCTGAACCCACATGTATTTTCAAAGTAAGAACATATTTTTTCATTCTACTTAGTTTTTTTCTTTTTAGTAATCTATGAGGCTCAGAAGAATGGAAAATTCCAGTGTATTTACATATCTCCCAGCAAGAGGAAGTAAATTCAGACTATGGCTATCAACTCATGTTTCTTTAGGCCATAGCATACAAGTAGAATATTCACCTCTGTACCTTGTAGTCTGCATTTGCAATCTGAGTGCAAATCCTACCAAACTGGAATGGTAGAGTTTCCCCATCTTTTGTGAATTCCCTACTGGTTTTGGTTTAGATGGAGCCAAGAAAATTACTAACAGATTTATTTCACAGATTTTGAAACTGTGTTAGAATAAATTCCCTTGAATTTTTCATGTTAAAATTGACAGAAAATTGAGCAAAACCAGAAAACTTTCCTGCCTCTGCAAAACTTTGGTACCTGACATGCATAATATATCTTTTGGGAGCAATATGTCAAAAGTTTCTGCCTCCCTTTTGGTGCCTTCTACCTAACCAGTTTCCCTCCCTGTCTGAGTCTGGAACCGCTGTGTACTCATTTCTTGTCAACTTATCAGCCACTCCGAATATCTACATTGTAATCCAATTATACTTTAGCACTGCAATTAAAGTACATTTCTTTTATGTCGTTGTTGAAAATTAACTGAACCTTTCACCTTACCCTGGAATTAAGGTGTTTCAGACTTTGCAATGCAGTTTTGGTGGTCTGCCTAGGAGGGAGGTGCAAGCTGAGGCATTTCAGGCAAAATAATGGGATGTAAGTACCATTGTACAGCTAACATTCTAGCAATGTCTCCACAGTTCAAAACCAATGGTCTCAAAATAGCTTTCTAACTAAAGCTAACTTTCAAGCCAAGCACTGAGATCTCATCAGAAAAGGTTATGTTTCATGGCATCCTTTGCTGCATGCTTTCAGGCTAAAAGCCATTGTTTACTTGGGTCATGAACCACTCTCGCTGCGTATATCATATAGAAAGAGCAACCTTCTGTAACTGCAAACAGGATCTTTTACTGAAAGTAAACTGAAAGTAGGAAAGGAAAGTAAATGAGGTAGATAGATAGATAGAAAAAGTAATTTAGCCCCTGAAGGAAGCATTTTTACTGGCTTTACTGATGATAGTTGTTAAAGCTAATATGAAGCAAAATGCTACATATTTTAATTAAGTCTGTTATGTGGAATAGTTCATTGTTGTTCATTTGGGTTCTCTTCATCTTTTTAGATGGAAACTCGGAAACGTCTGGCAAAAATTGTTCTAGTTTTTGTTGGCTTCTTTGCTATCTGCTGGTTTCCTAACCACTTGCTATACATGTACCGGTCTTTTAATTACAATGAGATTGATCCATCGACAGCACATATGGTGGTTACCTTAGTGGCCCGAGTGCTAAGCTTCTGCAACTCTTGTGTCAACCCATTTGCACTGTATTTTCTCAGTGAGAGTTTTAGAAGACATTTCAACAACCAGCTTCGCTGCAGGAGGAAAGCTCAGCAAGAGAGATCTGCCAGCTACTTGCACAACTCTTCTGCCATTCAAATGACTTCCCTGAAAAGCAATACCAGGAACACAGTGACTAGCATGACCCAACTGAATGGGCACAACTCGAAACAAGAAATGTCATTATGATTTTATAAGGTGTGATTTTTGACTGTGGAACAGATTTGAAATTTTTCTTTGAGATTTGTAACTAACTTTTGGGTCTCATATGCTTAGACCATCTGAGTCTTCAGAACAGAGGATCTGTTAAAAGTGTGGCGAATCTGAGGTTATTTCACACCTACTCTTACTTTTAGATAGAAGTGAAGAGTACATTTTACTGAGGAAAAAACCTGACTGGCTTAATATTGTACTTTAAAGGAGATGCTAATATATGCTTAACATATAAGAGAGCAAAATAATGATGTGAATATTAGTGTAGCTGATCTGACATTGCTTTATAAAGTATAGATTTTCTGATCTGAAAAATATGCATTTTTAACTGAATGTTGATCCAGGCTTATGTCTTAATCTAATAGATTTTGCATGATTTTAGCTGTGCTGTGCGTACAAGCATTGTTCATTAAGATTGGTAGGCATTTTTTGAACCAATCAAGGAGCCATTGCAATGCATAGTTCCTAGTTTCAGACAAAAAAAATGTTCACGTATTGAGTGCCAGATCTTCACCTTATTTAAATCTGCCTTGTTTTTTCACTTTGGCAGACACACAGATGAGAATTTATTCTTTGGGGATTCTGTTTGCTGTTGAGGTCAGAAGTTTGTCTGCTAAAATTATGTTCTTTTTGTGATTAATATCTCAAAAGAAAAATGTGTGCAACATGCAGGTTTTCTACAACTTCATGTCTGAAAGTTCATTTCTCTAATTTGTTAAGTCGGCAACATCATTGGTTTAGAGTGTCGGCGTGCTTTATATTTGCTAATACTACTGATCTTGCTGATATCAGTACACAGCTAAGAAGGATGCTAAGTGTAATGGGATAACTGAACACTCAAAGAAGTAAAGATCTGAGTGGCTTTTTCTGAGAGGATCTGTGGCAAGGCTTCCTACAGCTCAGGGCAATCTCAGAGTGCAGAACCCAGAATACTACCAGACAAAACCAAACTGAATGATGCCCTGCAGGAACACACCTAGCATACTCTGACCACTAATGATCATCCAGCCCTCCAGCCCATGGAAGCAGACAAGCTCTAGTCTGAAATAACCCCCAAGTGATGAAACATGGGTAGCTGGCATTGGTTGCTCAGTACCAACTGTTTGCTGTGTAGATCTGCTCCACTTGCACACAGTGTTTACCAGTCTAAACAAAGTCTAAGTACTGTTGAAAATTTCAGCTTTAAAAGACACTTTTTCTTTTCCTGAAGTCTCTTGTGCATAACTAGTTAATGCACTTCCGAAAATCCTGCCTGGGCTTCCTAAAAGAAGGATTTTCGGATGTGTTTTGTAAGTCATCCCAGTGCCATGGACAGTGCAAAGGTCTTTGTCAGTATTCCCAGGAAGATATTTTCAAGGCACATGCTCAGTGCAGATCTGGGATTAAAACAGCAGGGAATGGTGGGTGAGGCTGTAGTTAACAATTACCACCCTGTCCAGAATAAATTTGCTAGGAGGGATTGCTGCACTCTCTTTAGATTCACATTCGTCTGCTGGGGATACCTTATGCAAGGCTTGCAAAGCTGCCCTTCAGACCACAGGAAAGCAAGCAGCTCAGCTTTAAAACACATCTTTTCTTTTTGACTCTTTTATTTGCTTTATTTTTTTTTCTTTTTAAAAGTAAGTTTACATGTCAACACAGGTAGTCCAATACACACAATGACTGAAATTGCTGCTGCAAAAATTCATGTAAAGCTACCCGTACAAAAGTTTCTGATCTGTCTCAGGGCTGCACCAGCTCTTGCTGAAGGAGCTGATGGAGTAGAAGCTGATTCCCCCTGCATACAGCCTCATGCTGTCACACTAATAACTGTTCCCTAAGCCAGATGAGAGGTTAGCTAGGGCAGGGTCTGTTCTGGGTCTGAGCTCCAGAGAGGAGATGCTCATAATGTCCTTAGGAAAAGGCGCAGTAGTGGCAGACAATGGCACCTTGTGGAAGTCGTTTTTTATGGCGAGTTAATGAACCAAATGTAATTTTAAATAGATTTTTCTTTCAAATTGGGTGGAACTGCTCCAGCATAGATCTGTCTCTGTCATGATGCTGTAGCCTGTGCTTCTGCAGTGACTTCTCTAAGGTGAACGGTAGAAAGTACACTAGAAATTTAGATTGGATTTCAGATTTAGTTGCTAGTCTTGCAATTTCAAAAGCTGAAGTGCTAATACAGTGTAGCAGCTTATAGTTCCTTTTGTCATTATTAATGCTCTTGCTGTTAATTTAGTTCTGTTTGTAACTGTGCAACCAGCTCAGTTACAGAAGTTCAACATTTCTTTCCCAATTCCTGTACCTTCAGGGCTAGTTATTCTGCCCCAGATTTTAAAGTAACAAGAAGTTACATTGTTGTAATCTGTACATGATTTTATCTAATTAATTACCTGAAAAAATCCCCAGTTGTTAGCACTCAACAGAAAAAGCAACAGATAGGAGATCTGAACGTCAGCCAGCATGGACTACCTGGTGAGACCTATAGTATTTAATGTAGTTACAGCTGTGTGCAGCATTCAAGTGACAACATTTATGAAGTTCAGTGTGGACCAGCTCCATACTGCCTGCCTAGCCAACTGCAATGGCCCTGTGGCTTCAGTGGCTCCTTGGAAGACTTAATACAAAGGAGCAGGTTGGCATGATCTTGTAAATTGATATGTAATAGTTTAGGAAGTTGCCATCCATAACTGCCTAACATTGCCTCATCCTCCTTTTTCTCCATTTCACCTCTTCTTCTCTCTCTCTGTGCCTTAATTCTGTGTGAGCCCACACCTTCTCAGAACTCCTCTTTAAATTTATTCCACTAATTCTTACTGGATGCCAGCCAGAGTTTTGGATTCCTCTGCTCTGATCAGTCTTGAATTATTTTTACTCCTGGGTATTTTACACCCACAAAACAAAAGCTTAAAGTCTTCGTTTCTCGATTCTCAATGGTGGTCATTGACTGTGATCAAGTTTCCCTTTTATGTCTGCATTTGTTTTTTCTTGTTCCCTGCTTCTCATTTTGTTTCACAATCTCTCTACACAGCGTAACATTTCATAGGACTTCTAAATCCATTGTGTTTTTTATTTCCCGAAGGCATTTGTCTGATGTGGCCATTACCAGATGATACAGGTACCCTACTGGAAAAATAATAATCTAATTTATAGTAGATTTGATGCTTGTTTTTGATTTATACTCTTCACTCAGTGTCTTAAATGGCTCTGTGTGGTACGGACAGCATCAGTCTGCCTTCTGGCAGAACTGCAAGCTACAGCCTGTTCTTTTTTGTTGTGCAGCGAAGGTGTTCCCACATAGACTATGACTCCTTCTTGTTGGTAAATTGGCACAATTTTGCTTTATTATTTTCTAGGCCTAATACTCAAAGCTTGTATTAGGTAAGTAACCTAAATTGTATATGCCTCCTCTCAAATTCTTGTCGCATGATGTGAGGGAATTAGTTAATCTGTCCAGAGCTTTACAAAGGCCTATTGCTAACCCAATATGCACATTTTGGAAGTGTCTGTTACTATTCTTTAGTACACTTTGTATACTAGTAAAGATGTACGTATGATGCTATTTCCAGACAGCACTGCTTGCTAACAAGTAAAAAAAGGATTGTAGAATGCATTAGATGAAGTATTTTTTTCGAACTCTGTAAAGAAACAAAGGCAATCTGTAAAAGAGATCATGTCAACTTTTCAGAACTACATTGAGATCTGTGTAAAAATGGTTATTAAAATACCATTTGATTCTTTTTTCTTTTGTGAAAAATTTCTTATTTCAGAAACATCTGTTCTCTTTCTCTCCTGAATTTAGAGTTCATTTCTTTCGTTAGTATTTTTGCAGCGATTGAGAGAACTACCATCCCTTCTCACAGTCTCTGAACAATGAGAGAACAGAGGTAATTACTGCTTCCTTTGTGTAAGACTTTTTTTTCCTAGACTAGAACTAGCACAAAATATGTCTGATAGCATCTTGTCACCCCACCCTTCCTGTAATAGAAACACTATGATGCTGAATCCTGAAGTGTCAGTGTGGCTGAATTCTCAGCAGACCTGAGGTATCCATCTCATTTGACCTTACACTGTGAAGCAATAATTGTCTTCCACAAAGCCCCTTTGGTTACAATATAGAACAATGTCTTTGCTTTTCACAACACACCTGCCCCATAGATATTTTTCTTAATTTAGTCAGAACAGGTTCACAGGGGCTTGTTTAGCCTAAAGAAGAGAAGGCTGCGAGGAGACCTTATAAATGCCTACAAATATCTTAAGGCTGGGTGTCAGGAGGATGGGGCCAGACTCTTGTCAGTGGCACCCAGTGACAGGATAAGGGGCAACGGGCACAAACTGAAGCATAGGAAGTTCCATCTGAACATGAAGAAGAACTTCTTCCCTCTGAGGGTGACGGAGCCCTGGACCAGGCTGCCCAGGGAGGTGGTGGAGTCTCGTTCTCTGGAGATATTCAAGACCCGCCTGGACGCGGTCCTGTGCAGCCTGCTGTAGGTGACCCTGCTTTGGCATGGGGGTTGGACTAGATGACCCACAGAGGTCCCTTCCAACCCCTACCATTCTGTGATTCTGTGATTCTATGTATTCTTATATACAAAAATGAAAACCTGAATATATTTAAGGATTTTATTGGTCAGCTCTCTAGATATTATTGCAAGATGACTGTAGTATGTAATTTTTTTTCGTAAGGAAATCTCCAGATATCATTGTTCAAAACATCATGGCAGAGATGCCGATTATTAAGAAATATGATGTTGCAGTTGGTTTTTATAGTAATATTTATACAGAGAATAAAATCTCTTAGAATCTCCAAGAGAGATTATTTCTTGAACTTTTTCTTGTTTCCATAGAAGATGCCTATTTTAACAGAATTTCAAGTACTAAATCTGGATTTTTCTGTTGTTGTAGCACAGTCATTGCATATACCAAAACTTCACTTCCTGCTTTTGAGATGACCTCAGCGGAGCATGCAGTTTAAAAAAAAACAGTTGAGTTAGAGGAAAAGAAGGTAATGAGTGGGAGGTGCGCACAAAATAAGAAATCAAAGTGTTTATGGCATACAGCCTTCTGCGATGCTGAAACTTTCATGCAGAACAGCTGACATCAGGGCTGAGTGAACAGGTACTCCATGCCATTTTTCTGGCTCTAAGAAGACAACTTAAGTAGCAATGAATTAATGGGAAAATACTACCACAGCAAATGCTAAAAACAAATTTATCTGAGTGGTCAGTTTAGTTACAAAATTCAGGTGCTTCAGCCATAAAGTGCTGCATCAGGAGCAAAAGGAGAGGACTCAGAAGGAAAACTGGCATGGAGAAAGTGGGGCTTTTCTAGTGGGAAAAGTTCCACATATAGAAAATTCAGAAATGCACACAGCACCTGGAGTAAAAAAGAAATTAGGAAAGCTGTTTCTTTAAATAGAAAGTATGTGATACAAAGACATACTGATATTGCAGGAAAAGAATAAGAGGAAGAAATAATATAGCAATAGAGAAGGAAATTAAAGATACAATCCCAATCAAAGAAGCTATTTGAGTGATGGGGGAAATCAGTAGGAAATGTTGCCAGATATAAAAAGACTGGTGTGTTTTTTTCCCTAAATAGCATAATCAAGGCAATAAAGTGTAAACCTACGCAAGAATTATCTTATTTGGAAGTTTTCCTAGATTCATATTGGGAAAAGCACTGAGAAGCAGCTAGAGTGAAAAGCTTAGAATCCCCAAAATGACTGTACAAGTGCTGTAAAGAACAACCTCTTTCACACCGGCATAAGCTGATAAGAGAATAAGAACTCTGGAGGAGTAAGTCTGTCTTATTTAATTTTCTTTTCTTAGAGGAAGTTTGTTCCTTTATTGATTTAGGGTAAAAGAGACTTGATTCACTCAATGAATGAGACAAAGAGGTGGTATTTACCTTGCCAGTGGTAATGTTTGCTTTTGTGTAAAATTCTACTTTTCATTCAGAAAGTGGATTTTCCTGAGTGAATCTGGAGTGAACGTGTGCCGGTAAAACACCTGCGATGTGCCAGGTGTAAATCTAGAGCACTGATAGGCTTTTAAAAACTTGCCATGATTTAAAAGGCTGTGAAAAGTGGAAGGTTTTTCAGTGCAGAAGACCACTCATTTCTCCTAAGGGTCTATATCTGTTTGGATTAACTAAGTACTTATAATCCCATGGACTCAGTTATGTGCTTGGACTCTGAATGTAAAGAAACTGGCTATCTTCAGATGACACAGCCTGTTATCCCTCTGAAATGAGCTTGCTTAGATTATTAGTATTTATGGGCTAAGTGGCTCTCTGCAGAAAAATGTAAGAGTTTGTGCTTCACAGACAAATATGAGGCTGAGCAGTGGGCTTCAGTCTTCAAGCAGTGTAATGCATATAGAGTGCAAGTGGCACTGTACTATACTGGACCATCATTTTTCAATCCCAATTTACACTGGTTTTGGTAAAAAAAACAAGTTTTTAAGGCTAACATGAAGTGGTATGAGGATGGTACAACTGTGAAGGAACAACCAGATGAGAGTGTCGTTAGAAGGAATAGATTAGGAAGCTTAATGCTAGGGTACCATCCAAAGACTGATCCTAGCAAATCTGCTTTGGAATATTAGATAAAGCATTGCAAGACCAGAGTCTATGACAATGTAAATCTGGCTCAGAGCCCGGCACTGACTCAGAAGCGACGCAGCCACTGAACCCCCGAGTTGGTTCAGTATTGGTTCATTCTTCATCTCAGAATGTATTTTTTCTAGTGTGTTTCCTCTGTGCTAGTCAGCCAGTACAACCTACCCATCAGGTACTATCTGTTCACACTGTTTGCTTCCTTTACGTTTAACTGGGTAACGTCCGTACTTCACAGAATCACAGAATCACAGAATAGTAGGGGTTGGAAGGGACCTCTGTGGGTCATCTAGTCCAACCC
>Ga0181612_169712_pt1 | contig 12030 bp, 5 predicted proteins | sample HoacroProtozoa21_FD_119630 | JGI IMG/M metagenome (GOLD analysis project Ga0181612, IMG submission 119630) | Hoatzin crop microbial communities from Cojedes, Venezuel. Combined Assembly of Gp0051906, Gp0051904, Gp0051908
GAGGCCCTGGCCCAGGCTGCCCAGAGGAACTGTGGCTGCCCCCTCCCTGGCAGGGCTCAAGGCCAGGCTGGATGGGGCTGGGGGCACCCTGGGCTGGGGGAAGGGGTCCCTGTCCGTGGCAGATGGCTGGAACTGGGTGGTCTGTGAGGTCCCTTCCAACCCAAACCATTCTATGGTTCTGTTCTATCTCAGAGAGAGTTTTTGTCTCTTGTTTCTGGACAGAGCAAATATGAAGTTTAAGTACTAATGCAAAACAAACAGCATTCGGCAGCACCACTGCTCTGGCTACTTTCAGAATAGCAATAAGACTCAAATGCTAAGAATGCCAACATATTTTTTTAATTGACTTCTCAGAATTTTTATTTTGAGAAGAATAAATCAAAACAAAAGCCAGACTGAAAGCCCCAAAGCTAAGAAATGCTGAAACAAAACATTTGGCAGTTACCAGCAAAGATGATCCGGGAATGGATTTTGGAACATAGCAACCAATGAAGAGTAAACTGGCTTAAACTTTGAAGTTAAAGCTTTCAGCAATGCTTCCGATTTCTAAAGACGACAATAGAAATAATGAAAAATTAAAAAAAAAAGGAAAAAAACAAACCCCAGGCCTAGTACAGTTCTCAGTGAATGGACTTGCTGTGAAAGACATCCATACAAAGAAAGTAGAATTAGTCTGTTTGCTCAGAAATGAAGTAACCACAGCTAATCCTCTCGCAGTATTATCCTTTCGTGGTCTTTAATAAATCTGCTTTTTCTGGTCTTTAATAAATCTGCTTTAAATTAAAGATGTACCCATGCCAATAAACACCTCCTTTGATGCTTTAAATGGCTCAAATAAGCTGTTTGCTGGTAAAAACTCAAAATAGGAACTCTGAAACTGAAAAAAATGAGTCATTTTTCTGTGCCAAGAGGCTGGCACCTTTCAGGAAAGGTCAGAGCATGGGTGCATCTGCCCTTGCGTAAAGGGAAGAGATCCTGGAGTAAAAGTCTCTTACAAGCCAGTTACCCAAGCGCAGCTAACTCCCTTGCTTTACAAGCCTTATATCACATCATCTGGATACTGGAACAAGGGATTTTACATCTTCACTGAATGCAGGTGCGGAGCTTGGAACAAGGTAACTAAATTAGTGCAGACGATATATTTATTTAAGCTTGTGTAATTAGTTATGAGTTGGCATAATAAACTCTACGATTTTCTTGTTTCCTCTTACTGTCAAGAGCGTAACTTTCAATGCTTGAACTTTGACAGATGATTCATCATGCAAGTAGAAGAGTTTTCTCCTGTTTTGACTTTGGCTGCAGAAAGGAGGACTTTAAAAATAGTATTAGCTTTACACATAGAACCTACGACAGGCAAGCTGAACTAACAACAACAGTAATCATGTTCTCCTTAGTGCCAAGGTAACTGAGGAGCGTATACAACTGATGGGTTTTTAAGTTCCGACCATCACATGCCAATTTGTTTGATTAGGCAGTCACAACCGGGATTCTGATCAAGTTAGAAAAGGAGCCCTGTGATTACCATCATCAAGATTGGTAGCTTTCCCCAAAAGAAGAAATACTGTATTTGCAATCCTTACTTACTGCTGACTGCTCAAGGGTGTTATCTTGCTCAATGCAAAAGCGTTCATTGCACAGGGCAAATCATCAACCGGCCAGGCAGCTCATGAACAGAAAGCTACTCAGACTTAGTTGCTTTATGCTTTGACCATCCCCTTCCATGGAAATTGCTGCAGCTGTGGAGCGAGGCCTGGGAACTTCTCAGAATTTTCCTTAAATTATATGAATATGCAGATGTCCACAGGTGTCAGTTAAGTGCAAAGAAGCCACTGTCCTGTGGCCCCTTCTCAGCCCTGTGAGGAACTGGAATGGCTCAGCAAGGGTAACAATGGGAGAAAGCCAGGTAGCCACAAAGCACAGCACCCACGCTCATCAGGATGTGGCCAAGACATTTGCTTTCATTTCCACATTTCCCTCTGCCTTTCTCAGCCAAATGACCTTGATGCCACAGCGCCTGAACCAGGCAGATGTGTGAATCCTTCCCCCTTCAAAGTACTCAGAGGGCAGAAGACTCCTATCTCAAACACTTTTGGCAAAATAATTCAGCCCTGTGGGCACCCGCCTCCTAGGTCCTACTGCGGTATGAACTGACAGACCGCAGTCAATATTACTGAAGGGGGGAATTGCTCACAACATTTTTAATTACATTCACTGTAGAACAAATAAATACCTCCGCTTAAGACAAGCTGAATTACAACTTATTCTGGTTCCATGAAGTTTCCACCTCGAGCAGTACATATCATTTCCCTCCTTGCTGCCTTCAGAATTCTCATTAACCTTTCTGTCAAGATTGCGTTAAACATGTCTTGTTAATTCACCATGTTCTTTGAGAAATCTGACACGGAGATGACAAATGCTCATCTTAAAAAAGGACCCCTCTGGTTTAATGAAGTGCCTAACAAGAAACACAAAATTCTAGTTTACAACACAGATTTGATTTCAGCTTTGCTACTTCAGTGAGTTCAACAGCAAGACTATCTGAACAGCTCGAGCATCCATCCTTCAGGGAGCAGAAGAAAAGGTCATGGACCCTGAAGAAATCTAAAGGCTTCAAGAACCTCCTCCAAAGTTGAATCAGTTTTACTATTCTAATATGATATTCTACACCACACATGCCTCCTAAATAAAAATCCTTTACAATTAATATACACTGCTCTTACTCTCACACTTACCATAGGTCAAGGCACTAAATTTCTCAAGAAAGTTTCTAACCTCGTGGGCATTTCTACTGAGAAGTTCTTGCAATCTTGGTGCAACACAAGGCAAGGCATGAACATTTATATTCAGGTAGGTTTTACAAGAGAAATACTGTACATTCTACAAAGACCAGGCAGCTAACAGAGCATTTATTAAGCCTCAGTAAAGATCCCAGAGCAGTTTAATTGACTGGTATTGATGTACTACATCTAGCCTACTAAATATTTTTGGAAAAATATTCAGTAAGACAATTATGCAGTGAAATTACCACTGACATGGCTCCTTTCATCTACAAAGAGAGTGAAAGTCCTGTGTATTTGTAAGAGTATAAATACATACTGCTGCTCAAGCGCAGCCAATTCTGCAGCAGGAAATATCAAATGCTCTGCACCAGCACACAGTATAATGGGTTGTACGAAGGGAGCGATGATATTTAAATCCAGAGAGATGACAAGACCCAATTACCCAGATTAGAGTACTGAACATATTATACTCTAATACAGGGGGCTTTCAAACTTCTGATTATTTACTAGCTCCTAAAATTTCAGTCCACTGCAGCATGACTTCAAGACTTCTGAAAATAGCTTTGCTTTCCTTACATACCTATCTTTACCAAGCAAAGCAGTTCACAGACCCTACAGCAAGCAAAGCAATTCACGGACTTCAGGTCAGATGCCCACAGGCCACCTGGCAGAACCCACTGCTTGCTTAAAAACACAGATCAACCATCACAGCAATTCTTCTACAGAAACTCATCGGTTCAGATTACAAAACTGGTTCTTAGTAAGTCTCATGCTTGTACCTGGAGATGCAGTCGTCTTTTATTGACTTTGCTTCGTATTAGTGGTACTACATCCAACAATGAAAATCAAACTGCTCTCTTTTAGCAAAAGGAATGGTTGGAAACAAATAATTTCAAGTTGGAAAAGCCTATGAGCAACAATTTCTGTAAAAAAACTCCAAACCCTTATAACGGAATGCTGCAGTTTTTTAGAAAAGTAAAATATTTTTTTTAATTTAACTCCAAGACTCCAGAAGTTTAGAAGTGTTTTCCTGCAATGAGATGTACATAAATACCAAATACATAAATACCTCACAAATACTAGCAGACCCTTTGAACTGGAAAATGTCACCTTTTCTAACTTCTGTATAATATTACAGGACTGAGCAAAATAGAATACTAGAAAGTTTCTGCTGAAGTTTACCCCCACAGAAGCCTAAATATAACTGCAGTTTGAAGTGAAATTTGCATGCTTCAAAAGTCCATGAAAAACGTTGAGAATGTATTTACACTTTTGAAGGGGATTCATCCCATTGGGCTAAGATTAATTTTTTTCTTAAAATATAGATAGTTCAAGGATCAAAAGATTTACCTAGAAAATAAATCAGTATTTTTCAAATAGTAACAAATAGCCAGTTATGTAATTTTGATACTTGAACTGTTTTAATCACCAACAGATTTATTTTTGTATTTTTTTGTGACTCCCTTTGTAATTCTATGGAGTAGCTTTTTCAACACCACAAAGCTCTCATGTTTAATACTGTACATTCTGTTGACCTGCTACTTATTTATTGGTATGTGCACTTATTCCCAATTTACCATTTATGCAACGAATTGAGGCATCTTTGCCCAAGTCCTGCTTTTACCATCGACACTCCAAGCACAGAGTCAGCCCCTGCTCAGAGGAGAGGCTGGAAAATTGGGTCCTAGAGGTATTATTGGCTCAATACTGCAACATGCCTTGGACAGACACTACGACGTCACCTTTTCTCATCTGGGTTTGGAAAGGCTCTAATCCCTGCAGAATCAATGAGAGTAGGGTTAATCCAGCTGATGACTATTACAGTTCTTCTGCCACATAGTTAACACAGACAGTGACTGACAACAGGTGTTTATAGGGTTGACACTCAAACGGGATTTGATCTGCTCAACCTGCAGACATCTAATGCCTCAAACAGACAATGTTCTCAGGCTGGGTATCTACACGTTTGCCCCACACTTCACAGACCCGTCCTCCTGGTCTTGTAGCACTACCAGTTATCCTTTAAGCTGGTGCTGGAAGGACAGTATTCAGCATTCAAAGATGCAAATGTCATTTTAGCAGTGGTATTTTTCTGTAGAACATTAAGACTGGAGTATTTTGATGGGTGAACATCCTTGAAGATAGAAGGATAAAGCATGACCGACTTTATCTGTTCATTAGTTCACACAACCAATGGGACACCTATGTACATATATTGAAAAAATAGTTGTATTAAAATGCTGAAAATAACGTAAATATTTTAATTGCCACCATTTGGTGCACTGTCTGAAGGTACTATCAGAAGACACTGAATTGTAGAGTCACAGCAGAGTTCATCTTCTTTTGTAGCACCTGCTCCTTTGCCCTGGATAGCACGGTTAGGCTGTCTGAGCCCTCACTTCCCTGGGGAGGCATTTAATAAGCCAGCGAGTACTGGCCTCCATCCCTTGGGAAAGGCATTAGCCCCTTCTCCTTCTGACCACAGCCTGACCAGCCAGATGGACAAAGCCTCACCGCCTGTAAGCATTCTCCTGGTCTCTCAGTTGTCTCATCTCAACAGGGAAGCTTCCCCTCATCAGGGTGCTGAGGAGGGAACATGATCTGGATCAATCTGTTTAAAAATCAAATGAGAACAGGTGAACTGTGCTGTCAGAGCGATGCTGAAGGATGACAGCAGCATGCAGAAGTCAACTGCAGCCCTGTGCACAGGATCACCAAGCAAAACTCTCCCCCAAGCAGTGCATAGGCTGATGGTTGGAAACCGACGGAACATGACCAATTTGCACAACTCCCAGGGTAGAAAAATATTTAAGAAAGATTAGACTGTCACAATTGCCCCTGACATGAGTGCCTGTCTAGTGAGGCCTTAAGCCTATACTTTGGGCTAGCGCTGTGTTCTAGCCAAGACCTTAAAGATATTCGCAATACAGGCTGTCACCAGCGCTACATTTCCTTGTCTCTCTCTCAGTGTGACTGATTTGTCGAGATCAAGGCTAAATTCATGATCAGCAACAAGGGCACCTAACATGAATTATACAACTGGCTTTCCTTCCTAGCCTCCTGGATACGCAAGGAAAACGCTTTCCCTGCATACATTGTTGCTTTTTATATCCACGCCATATTCTCTGGGTAACGACGCATGACTGCTCAGCTCATCCCACTGTCTCCTCCCCGCTCCCAAAACAAAGATGACGCTCAGTAAAAAGGAGGCATTTGGCTATTAAATATCTAAGCCGGTATTATAAAACGTATTGGTATCATGGCAGAGCGTCTTGCCTGCTGGATAAAATGGAAAAAAAGAGGAGGGGTAGAAACAGTGGTGATTTTCAGAGTGAGTTTAGCATCGAGGAAAGTGGCTGTTTGCTGAGCGCAGCTCTGGAGAGGCAGGGGCTGTGCCTGTGCAGAGCACTCTATCTACGGAGACAGAAGAGCTCTCCAGGGAAGGTAAGGGGGGAAAGAAAGCACAAAACCAAGGGGAGCACCCGGTTAGAGGAAAGAAGGAATAGGAAAGGACCTTTCCTTTCTCTTCACCTTCCCAGAATGATGCATACAGAGATGAAACTAAAGTCCCTGAACAGACAAACAGCGTATCCGGAACGAGCTCATGAAGTCAAAGGATTCACTTTTTAAATTTCTAACAGTGGTACCCCGGAGCTGGCCAGAAGCAGGGAAATGACTGTCAATACAGAGGAAATACAAGGCCTAGAGAATATCAGATTTTGGGAGGGGGCAAATGAGTCTCTTCACAAACCCCCAAAGGTGTCAAACAGGGGAGCAAGAGACGAACAGTGAGCAGAAAAATCCAGACAGCGCTCTCAGCTCTCGCAGCAGTGAAAGATGATGTCTTGAGCGCATTAACAAAGCAATAAATCCCACAGAGTAATCTGCCACCCTGAAAGCACTTTGTATATTTAGTCTTGAGAGTTTTGGCCCAAGGGAAGAAGATACTGGAGTTTCAGTGTCAGCTCACATCTCAGATTCTCTTCTCAAGGCATCTTTAAGTGGGTCACTCAATTTACTGGTAAACCGCAAGACTTGATACTGAAGTCGCACAGAGCCTTCTCTGAAGAAGAATTGGGTGACAAAATTTTAGACACTGATGGACTGAGTTTCACTCACCATGTCAGTGTAGAGGTAATCAGCGATAATGAAGAAAGCTTTTTTTTCCTAAGCCATTTCTACAGAATCACAGAATCACAGAATAGTAGGGGTTGGAAGGGACCTCTGTGGGTCATCTAGTCCAACCCCAACAGAAGTTTATAAGCTTCACTGCAGTTATTTGGAAATCACCACGCTTATTCAAAGCTTTCAAATTCTGTGCTGCCAGGGGTCCCATTCTTCCACTGACAACACTGAAAAGTTTATGATAGTGCATCAAAAGAAAAACCTTAATTAAAAAGGCTTTTGGTTAATGAAAATGGAAATAATGACAAATACTAAATTTTAAATCAATTTTTAGGACAGATAGAAGAAGAAAAGAAGTAACTTTCCAATAACTCACTACTTAGGGAAAAGAAATGCTGTAGTTAAACTAATAGAGTTAACTAATAGAAGTTAAACTAATAGAAGACCAGAATGAATGCGAAGATTTAAGACTGAAATACCAGGAAACTGTTGCTGATGACCATTCAAACAGTCTGTTGCATCAACCTGTAGGGTTGCCACAAGGAGATAAGTGAGTAACTCTTCTCGTTTGATTTATCCAACCAATACAATCACTGTTCTTTAGTCACAGAGTAGCCTACAGGTTGCTCGAAAATAATCTCCTACTATTTTCCAGTCTACTCTAATAAAAATATACGGAATCCACAAACAGAAGAAAGTGAGCTGAAATTTAGGTGACAATAATGCCATATTTATCACAGTAGAAATATGAGTCACTCTCACCTGTAAACCTACAAGAGTTTTTCATCCCTTCATTCCTGAATTACAGATATCATATAATCTAAAATCACTTATTATTCATACTTTTCTATTATTGCAGTAATCTCAGAAAGCTGACTAAAAAAACCTAACAAACTTCTTCTCAGGTAGGAGGCTATATTCCAACATCGGAGAGCCGATCTATTCAAACACCCCCGAGGTCACAGCATTACCCACGCAGCGGCGTATCAGGCACTTTTGGAGCCTCAGTTTTTGGCCCCAACCAACGGCCTTCGTGTCCCCAAAATTCTGACCACCTTTCATGCTAATTGCTCGGAGCTAATTAAACAACAGCAAACAACATTTCGTTATTCTATTTTTTTGATGCTGCGAGCCTTTAGCACAGATGGAAGCTGTTTGCTGCAGACTGAATTCAGATATGTCTTCTGCTTAATCCTAACCTGTAGTCACAGCCATCAACTTCTATATAACTCATTTTATTAACCTAATATTTATCTAATATTTCACTGTATTTGATGGCAAAAGCTACCTCTGTGTATGACGATATGAGCTCATAACATCCTTGCTTCATAAAGGCATTCTGAATTATTCTTTACAGGCCCTACTGCCATTTTCCAAGGAATAGCTTCTTTTTATAGACTCTATATGGTCCTAAGAAACCGGTAAGTGAACACAATAACAGTTAACTGCCCTCAACCTGCAGCCCCTATCTTTTGGCATCAGTAGGAACACTTAGAGCTGCAACACTGGATTCAGTATCTCCTGTAAGTAAAATTACTGCTGAAAAGAAAGTAGACAAACAACTTTGGAGACTGAAGTGTCCCCATCTAACCCCTGCGTTGAGCACTAGCACCTACAGGGTAGCTTTATCAAAAGCACTGATATCCTATCAAAGCTGAACAAAACTGGCCTGTGCAAACCCAAAAGGCTGCTTGTGCCTTCCCTCGGGGAAGGGCGCGGAGTGTCACCCCACCTCTGCTGCGCGGATGAAACGGCAGTCTCGGCATCTGGCTAGGGTAACTGACTGAAGTCTGCTCAATTAATTACACTGGCAACTTGCAGCAGGTAAAACTAACTTCCCCCTGAAAGTACACTGCCTGCAGGCATTAGCGTTGACATATCCCATCCATCACACAGTGGTGGGTCCTACAGGAGCACAAACCTTCACTGTATTTTCTGTTTAGCCCATATTCATGTTTAGGTTGACCATGTTCTTTGCCTCCCAGTGTCTTCTCCCAGGGAAGCTGTCTTACGGTAGGTAAAAGGTATGTCAGAGAGCCTGCAGGTGATGAAACTCACAGGCTGGAAATAAAGGATGGGGAATATCAGGTAAGTGTTCAAACTAAACAGCACAAGATTTAGAACAGGCTTTTAGATTTAAGGAAAAGTGTAGTCTTTAAATTACTGCTCTGGAATTTACTGGCTTAAAAATGAAAGACCTTATGGCATCCCATCAAAGAGTTATATAACTCAAAAGGGTTTTCTCTGCTCAGTGTTGGCTGTGCAAGATATATTTAAGTAATAAATCACGCTTCTGATACTAACCCTCCTATACATGCTTTATGATGACAGATTTTAGTTTTGAAAGTACTGAGAGGTCTCTGTACAGGCTAGCATTCCTCCTCCATTTTTCCTACAGAGGCTGTTGCTGGTTATTTTCTACTGTTTATTTGTTCGTTTGAACTGGAAGGCTTTTGATCCCAACTTCAGCACAGTTTGGTCATGATGCGCATCCTACGGTTCCCGGTTTGGCTTCCAACACAAACCAGACCATGCTCCAGCCTAGTGCAGTGCATCAGCTGAAAGAGCCTTTCATTTCAGTCTCCCTGCAATTTAAATTGGCTACATACGATCTGCAAATACCACCAATCTTCAAGCTTCACACTGTATCTTACAGCATTTAGCCCCCCTGGGTGGCAGGTGCCTCTGACATCCCTCTCCGGAGAATGTTAAACACAGAGACGTTAAAATTGGAATTTCTAGCACGTAGCTTTCATTTGCGCGAAAGGCAAGATATTCCTGAAATAACTTGAAAATCTGAAGTTAACAGGGAAAAAGTCCATTAACAAGTTGAAGCCTTGATCTACAGGAGACTTTTAGCACTTAATCTAATTTGTATTTAATAAGACAGGTTTTTTCAAACAGTGCATCCTCAATCCCGGTAAGAACCCCTGCGAATGAAATTAATTTTTTATTTGCTGCAGAGTTCAGTTTTGTATCTTTAGATATTCCGCTTGAAATTCAGATAGTCCTGGTGTTTATTTTGCCTTGTAATGATGTCATTTCCACAGATAATTAATCCCTTTGATTAATTCTATTTGTTATTCAGAGAGGCAGCTACAAGAAGTAATAACAATTTTTGCCACTTTTTGTTTGTGATCTTCCATTTACACCTCTATTACAGTCAGGTCAAAATCAAAGTCACCCACAAAACCAAGAACAGGCTGTTGATTATGACCTGGATCAAGAAGTCTTGAAAGTTGTTGAATCTTAACCAAAAGTTGGCGGTATAGTATACTTTAAGCCACAGCCAAACGTGTCTAAAATTTGAGGATGCCATTGGTTTGACAGGCAAAATAAACGATTATACACTCCTGTTAGGTTTAAAATGTTTTGGGACACAGACAGTTTTCCCGTTTCCTTTTAATATCCTCTTTATTTCACTGGAGGTTCATCTCACTCCCATGCGGGATTGCTGGCTACAAATATGTAAAGATCACCTCCGTCCTTGGATTTACCCTCACCTTTTATCACAGCCACGCTCCAGATGACACCGAAAGACAAGATAGTGTCACAGAGTTGTGACACCAGATGTTACGAGTCTATTCCCAGCCATTGGGGGAGTGCGTAGAAGCCATGTGAGGGATTGTGCTGATCATCTTCTCTGCCTAGTAAGTACTGGTGAAGGTAATGGAGCAAAAATAATGGAAATAGGGATTATGGGAGCAAATCTTTCACGCCCACAAGGGAATTAACTATAGCATCACCTATAGTGTTGTCTATTTTTTTAAATTTGATGAGCAGTACTGTGCATTTCCAGACATACACCCTTGGCAATGCCTCCATTCGAGAGCAGTTTGCCTTTCCATTGTCTCTCTGAAAACATCATCAATTCTACTTTTACCTTAGGTCAATATTAAAACTGAAGTGTTACAATAACCTTCTGTTTGGCAAGGTCATTAGCATTGATTTGTGCAGATACAAATCCTACAGGTTGAGGTAATCTTTTTTTGTTGATAACTTGAGTTTTAAATGTAGGGGTAGGACTAATTTCAGTCTCACGACATGTTAGCAAGACAAAGGGGGAAGATGAAAAGCACCTCAAGGACCACAATTTCACTTTAGTAATAGTCTTGTCCTGTGAAACAACATCGGAAACATTCTTTACCTTTTGTCTTTGGTTCACCTATGTCCAACATTCATATTAAATTGTCTTTCGTACAAGTTGAGATTTTAAAGGAGAATCTTTTATTCGCTATTTATTCTCAGTCTTGTGAGCAACAGTGAAACCAGGAAAAGTTGCAAGCGAACAAAATTCCTGATGTTGCAATAACGCTTTGAACTATCCAAGTTAGCTCAGATCACGTTGGTGAAAAATAATCAGAGATCTAAAGCCAACTGAGTTTCCACTGCATTCCGGTGAAGTGGGCTCCATTCTGGGTGTTGTGGAGTCCAGCTGCAGGACAAAGTGTCCACAGACACCTTCACTTGCCACGGGCCCTGCCATGTGCCAACTGTCTGAATGGGAACAAGCTCGGATGTACAGGCACTCTGCTCAGACCCACGCACACGCACTGCTAGGATACGTAAGTGCGGTGCTGCAATACGTCAGCAGAACTGTTACACACCCTCGGTCCTCATGTGAGCAAACACTGTAGTACTTCGTGCCAGTCTCGAGTTCACTCAGCAGCCTGCTTCACAGCAAAGCGTCCGGCATCTGCTCGAGCTCAGAGCCTGGGGGTCCTGCCCCGCACCTCAAAGGCAGCTGTACCACGGAGGGAGAGCAACCTGCGCTGCCACAGGGTGCTGCCTGCCGGTCATTTTTTGGAGCTGCTATTGGAAATCCAGATATGGACTCTGAGTCGTCAAATCTGTTGTCTACTTTAAGCATGATGGAGGAAGAGAGCTGCTTCAAATCATTTACAGCCATAATGGAAAGAGGGTTTTTACAGACATCACACTGTGCCATCCTAAGCCAGGGAAATGTGAGAGAGCTGTGGAAGTAATGTGCTTTATCCCACATGAGAGAAGGACCCAGCTACTGACTAACTAAAAAAAAAAAACCTAAACCAGATTGCATCTCTCCAGTTAGCTGGGTCAATCTAATACTTCAGTTAGTCCCTAACTGGAACTAGAAAGAACATAA